>Ga0079224_100004302_pt1 | contig 18337 bp, 13 predicted proteins | sample Stecom2015_FD_80414 | JGI IMG/M metagenome (GOLD analysis project Ga0079224, IMG submission 80414) | Agricultural soil microbial communities from Utah to study Nitrogen management - Steer compost 2015 | ecosystem: Environmental > Terrestrial > Soil > Agricultural land | place: USA: Utah...
CGCAGCGCGCGTGACAGCTCTTCCAGGGACCGCTTCTCGAGTTGCATGTTCTCCCCCAATGGCATTGATTTTCGGGATGCGGGAAATCTTAGGTTTATGTAGTATCCCCTTTCAACGCCATTACAGTCACAACAGTGTTTCCTAAACGTGAATACTAAGCTTTCGATTGAAGACTTTCAGATCTTCTGCACTGCCGCACGTATACTTAACTTCAGCCGTGCCGCCCAGTACTTGGGCGTGACACCGGGCTACATCAGCAAGCGCGTATTGGCTCTGGAGAACCAGCTGGGATGCCGCTTGTTCCATCGTTCCACGCGGCAGGTCACCCTCACGGAACAAGGTGAACGTGCTTATGAACTGGGAATGCGGATACTCGATAATGCGGAAGAGCTGCACGACGAGATCATGGCAACTCAGAATGACCCGCGCGGAGTGCTGCGAGTTTCCACGAGCATCGGTTTCGGGAGGAAGATCGTCGCGGGGGCTCTGGCAGACTTTTCCTGTCGGTATCCTGGGATAAAGCTGCGCCTGAACGTGGTCGATGAGGTGCTGGATCTCGCCAAACATAAGATCGACCTCGACATTCGAATCGGGGACGAAATTTCACCGCACTATATTGCCCGGAAGTTGGCTAGCAATTATCGAGTGTTGTGCGCCGCCCCGACTTACCTGGATCGCATGCCTCCGCTATCGGAGCCTCAGCAACTTCTGGCGCACCACTGTCTGGTCATCAAAGAACGGGATCACCCCGTGGGCCTCTGGAAGCTGACGAGCATTGCGACGGGCCAGACATACAACGTGAAGGTGAGCGGGCCGCTGGTGACAAACAACGGCGAAATCGCGGTAGCGTGGGCGCTGGCGGGGCGAGGCGTGATACTGCGTTCCATCTGGGACGTCATGCCCCATTTGAAGACTGGCGCTTTGAAAGTGGTCTTGCCGGACCTGCAGCAAGACGCCAACATTTGGGCCGTGTATCCCGAAAGGCTCAGTTCATCCGCAAAAATCAAACTGTGCGTTGAGCATCTGGAGAGCTTCTTCGAGACATGGAAGCCAGATCCGGTTACGGGCGAGGCACCCACTCCAGGCTTCGTGGCTGATAGTCTTCAGGGCGATCGTGTTTACCAGGAAAATCCGCCGGCCATCTTAGCGCGTCCATAATCGTCCTCCGATTTTTTTTTCACAACCTTACGTAGGACGCCACAACCGAACCATCAGGACGATGGCGGATTGCGCAATTACGCTTAGCGCCGCCTTCGCCATAGATGAATGGCCCATGCCAGAGCGAGCACCGCGGCACAAGGAACAAGCAGGTCCAGTTGTGCATCGGTAGACCAGCGCCATATATCGAACCCTTCCCAGGGTTGCAAGTGACTGGGATCGCCCAGTTTGTATTCCCGCTGCGCATGCTCGCGCCCGACGAAAAAACCAATGGCCGCAGCCGCCCCGATCCAATAGTTTTTAGTAAGCCAGGCAATGAATAGCTGTATCAAGAGCGCGTATACGGCATGCTCGAAATGCGTAATGTTCATTGGTGTTTCCTTCCGGCACCTTCCCAACGCGATACTTCAGCGGCAGACAGCAAGCTCGATACCGGAGACGCGCAAACAAAAACGCCACCCGTTAAGGTGGCGCTGTTGTCTTGCTTCTGTAAGAAGTTATGGTGGGTCGTGCGCGACTCGAACGCGCGACCAACGGATTAAAAGTCCGCTGCTCTACCAACTGAGCTAACGACCCAAACTCTTACAGAGTCAAGATTTCAATTATGACTCAAAACCACCCCCCCTGTCAAGCAAGCTCTTTGCAATGAGGCCATCATGAATTAAAAAAGCCTGCTTGCCGCGGGCTGATCGGCGACCCTGTCCCGACCAGTTTGACATCACCGGCCAGCTTAACGCGCGCGCGAAATACGAACCTCCGCCCCGCGGCGCTTCACTTCAAGGCCTTCGGAAGGAAGAATTTTCAAGCCTTCCAGACCCTTGATATAGCTGGAGCCCTGCATTTGCATAACGCGGATCTTATTGCGCATGACCACTGGGCTGTGCTCGGGCATGCCGAACATCCAGACTTCGTCCAGCAGGCGCGCCGAGTTGAAGTCGGAAGTATGCAGGCCGCCCGGGCCCAGGCAGAGCATCTGCCCTTCACGCCCGAACACGGGAAGCGTATCCAGGCCGCATTCCACTTCCAATACCTCGCCACCTTCATAGCGCCAGCCAGTGTTCATATCCCACCATGCGGCACCTTCGGGCAAATAGACTCGCGCCTTGGTGCCAGGCTCCAGAATGGGCGCGACCAGCAAGGCGGGGCCGAACATGTACTGTGTATCCCATGCCTGGGCTACTGGGTCGGCCGGGAAGCACATCGCCATGGAACGCTGCACTGGCAGGCCGGTACGCACGGCATCTTCGATGATGCCCAACACATAGGGAATGAGGCGGTAACGCCACTGCAGCCAATGACGCACCAATTCCTGGGTTTCCTTGTCGAATGACGCAGGCAACAGACCGGGCACACCTTGGAAAGAAAAATTCGCGGACAGCACACACGTTGCCAGCCAACGCACGTAAAGCTCCGGCGTCATTTCCTCGACCGACGCCTGGGCATTGCCAAGACGATGAGTCATGACAGGAACGCCGCTATCGCCAAGACTGAGTGCAGCCCGAAGACTCTTTTCCATGCCGGCCCAGTTGTTCTCGCAGCGGGGGCCGGCCTGCCAGGCACTACGCTGGACTGCCGGATGAAGGTCGCGGCTCACGACCACGCCTTCCTGCGGCGTGCGGTGGCCCGCCACAGCATCGAATAGCGCCCGCCGCGCAAGCATGGGGTAAATGGTGCGTAGCACTGCGCCACACTCGCCACCCCGGGCAGTGACATCGTCGGGAATATCGACCTGCACGCTGCAGACGGGCGAGGCAAGCCCTTCATCCACCGCCTGGCGCTGGCGTTCAACCCACAACTTGTAGACATCCTTGTTCGTCAGGTCGAGCAGACCATACGGCGTGCCCCCTGTGAACTCGTTGCCCGGGAATACACAGGCTGAGCCGTCTTCGTCGCGAATCAGAAGCCAGCCGCGGTCTTCCCATTCTTCAAAAAGGGCGCTTCCCTGCAGAACGGCGGGAATGGTCGGGGCGGCAAGCTGCACATTGGCGGCCTGCAGGCGCGCGTGAAACTCACGCTGGTCAGTGCCGCAACGTGATGGATTCCACTCAAAAACAGGTTTGTCGCTCTGGAAGCCGTAAGGTGCCGGTGATGCCAGCTCCAGCGTGTCGACGCTCCACTCGTTGGCGCGGAAGGTCTCGACAATGGCCAGTGTTTCATCAAGCGTGGTGCCAGGGGCCTGCTCCAGCCAGGCCCCCATGGGGGCCAGGCCGGGCTGCCCTGCCCGCCCGGTGAGGGCCGAGAACTGGTTCAGGATTTCGGTCGGCTCACCTGTGAACAGGAAGATGTCCAGCAGGCCATCGTGAATGACCAAGCTGCAGACATCACGCTGACTTGCACCCAGATCGTACTCGACGCGGCTCAGCGTATTGACGTAAAGCCCCCAGCCGCGCGTGCTCCACAGCAACGAGCCCACGAGGGCAACCGGATCATCGGATACCAGAACTGAACCACGGCGATCGGGGTCGCCCATGGTTTCACCCAGGCCGTGCAGGTGATCATCGTCCTGCAACTGGGTTGCAAAACGCCAAAGCTTAGCGTCGTCGCGCTCGCCCTTCTGCAAAACACCGTCTGCGACGCTGGAAAGTACGCAGTCGTCGCCACGGTAAAGTGAAAGCCGCAGGGGATCGGTTTGGACTTCTAGTGTGATGTCGCCCTGCTCGAGACGCCAGCCGCCGGCGCCGACCAGAGAGCTGGTCACGAGCTCGCCGACGGGCTCGTCGCGTGCGAGCAGCATCTCGGCGTGAGCCTTTTGCCGCGCGGTTGGCTTTTCCTCTCGCGCGCTCAACACGGCAGGCGGCGCGCACCGCAGGCGGTAGACGCCTGGAGCGTGGGCTTCAACATGCAAAGCGAGTTCTATGTCTGACAAGGCAAATTCTGCCCGGACAGAGCTCGCGTTTTGAAAATCTAGATGGGTCAGGGGAGTAACTTGAACTTGATCGGAGTCGTGCGGCACAGCGCAATCCTCGGGCCATGGCCCAATAAGCATTCAAAAGCCATTATTCTGACGGATTTGGGCCATAAAATAAAATCCGGTCTCTTTCTTGCTTGAGTTGTCGTATAAATTATAAGTTCCGGCTGCATTTCTGTGGCAGTCTCGGGCGTATGTCATAGGCGTGTGTGGCTCCCGCTGTGACGCCCGTGAGACACCCTAGCGCAATCGCACCCCTTTGACCAGCTCACGCTCCACCGGCATCGGTTCTGCATTCAGCCGTGCTGCGATCATCTCGCCCGCCAACGTCATCCAGCTCAGGCCACGCGAGCCATAGGCACAGGCCATCCAAAGGCTTTCGTCACTGGTCGCCGCGCCGATAACCGGCAGATGATCGCTCACTGCCACCCGCAAGCCCGCCCAGCCTGAAGGCTGCGCCTGCGCGTTGAGCAGCGGACCCGGATCCGTACCGAGCAAGGCCGCCACCTTGTGCGCAACCGCTACACCGCCCTGTGGGGTCACTTCCACCTGTTCGACACCGAGTTCGTAGGTACTACCGCCTACATGAATCCCCCGGTCGTCCGGTAACCAGTAGCCCGCCCCGGCGACCACGCCTTTGGCGGCCGCAACGTCGCCCGCATGAAAATAAGCCACCTGCCCCCCCATCCTTTGCAGCTGGGCCAGCTTGGGGCAACGCAGTTGGGGAAGCGTCCTGGCCAGCAGACCAGGGGTAGCCGCCGCACCCGCCAGCACCACAAGCTCGGCCTCAGCTAGGTGTCTACCGTCTTCCGCCACGGCACGCCAGCCGCTTCCGGTTCGCTCCAGCCTCGCCACTTTGGCTGCCCGCATGCTGACCCGCTCATGGGCGAACAGTGCTTCCAGCAGCTGGGGCACGCGGACCAGGTGGCCATGTTCCATCCAGACGCCGCCTGCCGGCAATGACAAGCCACAGCGCTGCTTGGTGGATGCAGCATCGCACCACTGCATCCACTCCGGCGGGATATTCCATTGAGAAAGAAAGTTCTGCCAGAGCCCTGCCTCTTCCTCTTCAATTCGAAAAAGCGAACCACAGCGGCGCGTCACATCCTCAAAGCCCTTCCACCGTAGGCCAGCCAGAAGAATGCCGGCGCGACTGAGTCGCGACATCGGATTGTCGTCCCGGCTGAGTGCCGGCGACATGGCAGCGCATCGGTGGCCGGCATGCAAGCCGGCGGGTCCGTGATGAAACGCGGGGTCGAGCACCGTAACATCATGACCGCGCACGGCGAGTGCGTGCGCGACCCCAGCGCCCGCAGGACCGCCGCCTACCACCACAACACTCGCAGAGTTTGCCGGCCCCCTGCCGCGCCCCAGCCCCGGCCTCAGAACTGCCCGCGACATCTGCCGCTTGCCGCTGAATCCTGGAATGCGTTCCACCAGAAAACCGGCGGCGGAAAGGTCGCGTCTGACTTGCCCGGCACTGCACCAGGTGGCGGCCGTTGCTCCCGGCCTGGCGATACGAACCAGCTGGCCGAAAAGCTCACGCGTCCACATGGCGGGGTTGCGGGCGGGCGAGAATCCGTCCAGAAAGAAGGCGTCGACACTGGCTTCTACCTGGCGGGACATATATTCGACTCGACCAAACGCCAGCGTCAGACTCACCCGTCCGCCTTCGAATTCCAGCCTATGCATGCCTGGCAAGAGCGGTGGCCAAGCGGACAGTAGCGCATTTGCCATGTCACGTAGTTCGCCGTTGTGAAAGGCCAGGACCTGAGCCAGATCTTCTCTGGAAAACGGATGGGCCTCGAAAGACAGCACGTGCAAACGGTGGGGCCTGTTCTGCGTGCGTCGCCAGGCCAGCCAGAGCGCGAGGAAATTATTCCCCAGCCCAAAGCCTGTTTCGCAAACCGTGAACGACGCCTTCCCTTCCCAGCGTTCGGGCAGGCCATTGCCGCGCAGGAAGACGTGTTCGGCTTGTGCGAGGGCTCCGGCCCTGGCGTGATAAACATCCCCGTAGAGCAGGCTGGCCGGCGTACCAAGGGAGTCGAAATGCAGTGTCCCTGCTCGAAGTGGCGCGTGGCCGGCTCTCATATCTGTGTCTGGAAGCGGTGGTTCAAAGGTCTCACGTACAATGACATTCATCTTCCATTAAGGGTCCGATGAACCAGGAACATGTTATGCAGTCCTTACGCCTTCCCTTGAGTGAATGTCTTGATGCCGCAGTGACCGCAGCCCATGCGGCTGCCGCCATTCTACAGTCGTACGCCCATAACCGCGGCGACCTCGTGATCGACACGAAAGTGCGCAACGATCTGGTCTCCCAGGCGGATCGCGAAGCCGAGCAGGCGATCATCGATATTCTTCTGGAGCGCACGCCCCAACTGGGTATTGTTGCCGAGGAAAGCGGTGGCAAGGCCTCGGAAATTGCCACCTGGTACATTGACCCTCTCGATGGCACAACCAATTTCCTTCATGGCATTCCGCAATATGCGGTCTCCATCGCGCTCATCGCTCATGCTGGCGCCAAGGTCAGTGGCGACAAGCCCCTGGAAGTTGACACCCCGGTCATCGGGGTGGTTTACGATCCCAATCGCGAAGAACTGTTTACCGGCCTGCATGAAATCGGCGCCTGGCTGAACGGGCGTCGCATTCAATGCTCGCGAGCCGCCAACCTGGCTGAATCGGTGGTGGGAACAGGCTTCCCATTCCGCGATTTTTCCTTCGCCGACGAATACATGCCCACCCTGCACCATGCGATCACGCACACCCGCGGCGTACGGCGTCACGGCGCAGCGGCACTTGATCTTGCATGGGTGGCCTGCGGTCGCTACGATGCTTACTGGGAGATGGGGCTGGCCCCCTGGGACGTTGCAGCAGGCACCGTGCTCGTTCGCGAAGCCGGCGGCATCTGCGAAGACATCTTCCATAAAGACTCATGGCCCATCGGCGGCTACGTATACGCTGGCAACGAGCACACTGCACCGGAACTCGACGCCATGATCCAGCCTCACATGAAACCTCGTTGATCGACTCACAGGAGCGGACCCCTTTATGAAATTGGCTGAATCCATTGTCGGCTGGCAGGACGAAATCATTCGCATTCGTCGCGACATCCACCAGAACCCCGAACTCGCCTATGAAGAAGTCCGCACCGCCGAGCTGGTTGCCAAGCAGCTCGAATCCTGGGGAATTCCGGTGGTGCGCGGCATAGGCGTCACCGGAGTGGTTGGAACCATTAAGGGCAACAAGGACAACGGTCGCGCCATCGGTCTGCGCGCCGATATGGACGCGCTGCCCATGCAGGAAGTCAATACCTTCGAACACGCGAGCCAGAACGCCGGGAAAATGCACGCCTGCGGGCACGATGGCCACACGGCCATGCTGCTTGCAGCCGCCCGTCACCTGGCTCAACATCGGGATTTCGAAGGCACGGTTCACGTCATATTTCAGCCGGCCGAAGAAGGGCACGGCGGAGCTAAGGCGATGATCGACGACGGCCTCTTTGAGCGCTTCCAGATCGATGCCATCTTCGGCATGCACAACTGGCCAGGCATGGAAGTTGGCAGCTTCGGGCTGACTGCTGGCCCAATGATGGCCTCCAGCAATACCTTCGGCATCCACATTACGGGCAAGGGCGCGCACGCAGCCATGCCCAACCTGGGCGCCGACCCCATCATTGCGGCGGTGCAAGTCGTGCAAAGCCTGCAATCCATTGTTGCGCGCAATCGCAACCCCCTGGACCCTGCCGTCCTGAGTGTTACCCAGATCCACGCTGGCTCCGCCGATAACGTCATCCCGGGCGATGCGCTCATTCGCGGAACGGTGCGGACATTTACCGATTCCACTCTAGACCTCATCGAGAATCGCATGCAAGCGATTTGCGAGCAGACTGCTGCCGCCCTCGACTGCACCGCCAATCTGGATTTCGTGCGCAAATATCCGCCCACCGTGAATACGCCTGCAGAGACTGAGTTCTGCGCCAGCGTCATGGAAGGCATCGTCGGGACGGAACGCGTGGTGCGCAACATTACGCCATCCATGGGAGCGGAAGATTTCGCCTTCATGTTGCAACACAAGCCGGGTTGCTATGTCTGGATAGGCAACGGAACCGGCGACCACCGCTCACCGGGTCATGGATTGGGGCCGTGCACCTTGCATAACGGTTCCTATGACTTCAACGATGATCTCATCCCCCTGGGCGGTACCTACTGGGTCGAACTGGCGCGCCAGTGGCTGGCCAACCCCACAGTCTGACGCCTCACTGACATCCAGGCCCGCGCCTTATCCGCGCGGGCCTTTTCGTTTGCGGCACCCTTCGTCCTCCGGCACGATTCCCACAAACCGGTAAAATGCGGGGGCCGCCGCTTGTATGCCCGCAGCATCACGCCGAGACATGCGGCAGAACCCGTGGCAGCTCCTGCCAGAAACCGAGAGACACGCATGGCGGACAATCATCCTGATTCTGCTCAAAAGGTGATCATTCCTCGTCGCCTCGACCCGGAAGACGCCCAGCTGGCACTGCAGCAGCTGCAGAGCATCCTCAAGCGTCAGGAAGTCGTGGAAGCTCTCGCACGCCGGGAATACGAGGAAGAAGACCGCTCCAACCTGCTTGAAGGCCTGCTGCATCGCCAGCATGAGAACGAAATCCGGGCGATCATCAACGATCTTCACCCCTCGGATATCGCCTTCATTCTGGAATCACTGCCAGTCCAAGAACGACAGGCGGTCTGGCAATTGGTGGGCGCGGAACACGACGCCGACGTGCTGCTCGAGATTGAGGACTGGGCGCGGGAATCCCTCATCCAGTCCATGGACCACGAAGATCTCGTGGCCGCCGCCGAGCACATGGACGCGGACGAGATCGCCGACCTCGCGCCGGACCTTCCTCCTGATGTTATTGCCGAGGTTCAGAAAGGTCTGACGGAGCAGGAGCGGGCACAGCTGCTGGAAGCCATGGGCTATCCTGAGGGCACCGTGGGCGCGATCATGGACTTCGAGATGGTGCGCGTTCGCGAGGACGTCTCGCTGGAAGTCGTGCTGCGCTACCTGCGCCGCCTGCACGAGCTGCCCGACCACACCGACCAGATTTTCGTGGTTGACCGCGAGGACCGACTGCGCGGTACCCTGCCAGTCAGCGTATTGCTGGTCAGCGAACCCGAGTCACTGGTGTCAGACGTCATGCAGACTGAATACCTCAGCCTGAATCCTCTTGATTCCGACACCGATGCGGCCGGTGCGTTCGAGCGCTATGACCTGGTCTCTGCGCCTGTTACCGACGATCTCGGGCGTCTTATTGGCCGCGTGACTATTGACGAAGTCGTCGACGTCATTCAGGAAGATTCGCAAGAGCAGGAACTGTCGCGTGCCGGTTTGCAGGAAGAGGACATTTTTGCACCCGTTAAAGCCGCGCTCCGTAACCGGGCTCCCTGGCTGCTCGTCAACCTCATTACCGCTGCCACGGCTTCTTTGGTGGCATCGCGCTTTGAAGACACGGTCAGTCAGATCGTTATTCTGGCCTTCCTGATGTCCATCGTGGCAGGTATTGGCGGCAATTCCGGCAATCAGACCATGACGATGGTGATTCGGGCCATGGCCATGGGGCGTATCACTGTGTCGAACATCTGGCAGTTGGTCAAGCGGGAAATACTCGTCACCTTCCTGGTGGGCTTCTGTGGCAGCCTCGTTGCGGCCGTATTTGCGTGGGCCTTCTCCGGCTCTGTTTCCGTGGCGCTAGTCATGATGGCGGCCATCATCGGCAACATGCTCATAGGTGCCGTACTTGGGGTATTGATACCCATGCTGCGCGCCCGTTTCGGCAAAGATCCCGCGGTTGGCTCCTCCGTACTGCTGACCTTTGCAACCGATTCACTGGGCTTCTTTTTATTCCTCAGCCTCGCCACCCTATTCCTGCTTTAAGGGTGCACTCAGGGCCCCGTGATTCGTGCGCGGCGTCCTGTATGCCTGGGCGGGGAACAAAAGAATCAGGTCAAAAAAATCGGCGCCACTAGGGCGCCGATTCTGTCTCAGGCAGTTGCTCAGGAAAGCCTGCCGTGGCAATGCTTGTACTTCTTCCCGCTGCCACAAGGACAAGGTTCGTTCCGACCCACCTTGGGCAGCTCGCCAGCCGCTGCAGTTGCTGCAGCCGGATCCAGGCCAGGGTCTTCGCCGCTAAGGGCCGCGTCGTAGTCGGAGTGGTGATATCGCACGTTGACGGGCGATTCCTGCTCCTGGGGCTCCTCGACCTCCTCCGGAGTTTGCACCCGTACGGTGAGCAGCACGCGAACCACGTCATTGCGCACACGGTCCAGCATATCGGGGAACAGTACAAAGGCCTCGCGCTTGTATTCCTGCTTGGGATCGCGCTGAGCGTACCCGCGCAGATGAATACCCTGACGCAGGTGATCCAGTGCTTGCAAGTGCGAGCGCCAGTGTGTATCGATGGCCTGCAGCAGGACCGAACGCTCAAACGGCGCCCAGGCCTCACGACCGACCAGATCCACCTTGGCTTCGTAGAGACGCTTAGCTTCGACCATGATTCGTTCGAGCAGGTCATCGTCGGTCAGCTCGGGTTCCTTCTCGAGCATTTCGGTCAGTGCCATGGGGATCGCCCAGTCGGCCTCGAGAGAGGCCTGCAGACCCGGGACATCCCATTGTTCTTCCACTGAGCCTTCCGGGATATAGGCGCGGAAGCGCTCAACAATGCTGGCACGGATCAGCCCCACCACCATTTCGTTGACGTCCGCTGCCTCAAGCACTTCATTGCGCTGGGCATAGAGCACCTTGCGCTGGTCATTGGCAACATCATCGTATTCAAGCAGCTGCTTGCGGATATCGAAGTTGCGTGCTTCAACCTTGCGCTGAGCGGACTCAATGGAGCGAGACACCATACGCGCCTCAATGGGCTCGCCCTCAGGCAGCTTCAGGCGCTCCATGATGGCACGCACCCGGTCGCCTGCGAAGATGCGCATGAGCGGATCTTCCAGGGAGAGGTAGAAGCGTGACGACCCCGGGTCACCCTGACGACCGGCCCGGCCGCGAAGCTGATTATCGATGCGACGAGATTCGTGGCGTTCCGTACCGATAATACGCAGGCCGCCGGCTTCACGAACCGCCTTGTTGGCGGGTTCCCACTCGGTTTTGATTTGCTCGATACGGGCTTCTTTCTCGGCTTCGGAAAGTGTCTCGTCGCGGCGCACGAGGTCGATCATTTTTTCGACGCTGCCACCGAGCACAATGTCGGTACCCCGACCCGCCATATTCGTGGCGATCGTGATGTGCCCCGGCTTGCCGGCTTCCGCCACAATCTCAGCTTCCCGCGCATGCTGCTTGGCGTTCAGTACTTCATGCGGCAGGTTGTGTTTCTTGAGCAGTTCGGACAACAACTCCGAGTTCTCAATGCTCGTCGTACCCACCAGTACCGGCTGGCCGCGCTCATGACAGTCGCGGATATCTTCGAGAATGGCGTTGTATTTTTCCGCGTCTGTCTTGTAGACATGGTCGTTCTGATCGATGCGGACCATGGGGCGGTTGGTCGGAATCAGAACAGTTTCCAGGCCGTAGATTTGCTGGAACTCGTAGGCCTCGGTATCGGCTGTACCGGTCATCCCGGCCAGCTTCTCGTACATGCGAAAGTAATTCTGGAAGGTGATGGACGCCAGCGTCTGGTTCTCGTGCTGGATCTGTACGCCTTCCTTGGCTTCGACCGCCTGATGCAGGCCATCAGACCAGCGACGGCCTACCATTAAACGGCCGGTGAACTCGTCGACGATGATCACCTCGCCGTTCTGCACCACATAGTGCTGGTCGCGGAAGAAAAGATGATGGGCGCGCAGCGCCACCATCAGGTGGTGAACCAGGGAAATATTGCGCGGTTCATAGAGGGAGTCGCCTTCAGCCAGAAGGCCGTGCTGGACCAGCAACTGTTCCGCTTTGACGTGACCGGCTTCTGATATATGAACCTGCTGGGCTTTTTCGTCGACCCAGAAGTCGCCTTCGGGTTCCGGCTCCTGGGGGCGCGGCTCGCTGGCCATACGCTGCAACAGCGGCGCGATGGCATCCATGCGGCGGTAAAGTTCGGTATTGTCTTCAGCCTGCCCGGAAATGATCAGCGGTGTGCGCGCTTCGTCAATAAGGATGGAATCGACTTCGTCAACGATGGCGTAATGCAGGCCTCGCTGACGGCGGTCCTCCACACGATATTCCATGTTGTCGCGCAGGTAGTCGAAGCCGAACTCGTTATTCGTACCGTAGGTAATGTCTGAACGATAGGCGGCGATTTTCTCGGCATTTTCCTGCTGTGGAACGACGATACCCACCGACATGCCAAGAAAATTGTAGAGGCGCCCCATCCATTCTGCGTCACGCCGGGCCAGGTAATCGTTCACCGTGACCACGTGCACGCCTTTGCCGACCAGGGCATTCAGGTACACGGGCAGCGTTGCGGTAAGCGTCTTGCCCTCACCGGTGCGCATTTCGGCAATCTTGCCGTTATGCAATGCAATGCCACCAATCATCTGCACATCGAAGTGGCGCATCCCGAACACACGCTTGCTGGCTTCGCGCACAACGGCGAACGCCTCCGGCAACAAGTTGTCCAGCGATTCACCCTTCTCAAGGCGCTGCCGGAACTCTGCCGTCTTGCCTTTGAGCTCATCATCGCTCAACTGTTCGAATTGAGGCTCCAGTGCATTGATCTGTGAGACCTGACGACGATACTGCTTCAGTATGCGATCGTTACGACTACCGAAAAGCGCTTTTAAGAGGGATACCATTCTTGTGCCGTCGTTTTGCCGCGGGGTGTCACCCAACGGACCTGTTGTGATTTAGTGGGCGGAAAATATCCGCAGAAAACGCTACAGTTTAACGCAGCGCTCTGGATACAGCCTAACCTGTTGCGCTGTGGGCCCGCACCTTCATTTCGGTGTCGCTACAGCGGCAAGTTCAGCGGCCACTTCGGAATCTGATCGCGCGTTTGCCATGAACAGGGTTGGGTCCAGTGCGTGGTCTGCGATGCGCACTTCATAATGGAGATGCGGACCGGTGCTGCGGCCAGTGGAACCTACACGGGCAATTTGCTGGCCTTTGGTCACGACCTCACCCAGCTTCACCGATAGGGACGAAGCGTGCGCGTAGCGAGTCACCAAACCATTGCCATGATTGACTTCCACCATCTTTCCGTACCCGGGCACATAACGCGCTTCGGTAACCACACCGCCCGAAGCCGCGAAGATGGGTGTGCCTCGCGGCGCAGCGAAATCCAGGCCCTCGTGCATGGAGTGCCGGCCCGTAACGGGGTGACGCCGCCAACCGAAGGAAGAAGATAGATACGGCGCATCGATCGGTGCCAATGAAGGCAAGGTCTCCTTCATGCCGTTGCGCTCGGTCAGCACGGCATCCAGCATTTGCAGTCGCTCGCGACCGGCTGATAGCTCACGGGCCATCATGTCGAGCTCCCTGCCCAAGGTTTCGGCCGTCCATTGGTGACTTGCGGACAATGCCACCACGGACTCAGACCCCAGTAAAGTATCTTCGATGCCTGCCTGGATTTCGGGGTCGGTGTACGACACACCCGCTGCGTCGGCAACGCGTCGGCCAAGCCCATCTACGGCGATAAGTTGTGCCTGAACCTCGCCCAACTTTTCCGCAAGCATGCCAACGGACTCACGAATGTATTCGGCCTGACGTTCCGCCTGGGCGACCGACAGGCCATTGCTCGACGTACCAGGGGTGCGCCCTGAGTCGAACTGCGATTGCATCCACGCCCCAGCGACGGCAGAGACAGCCATACCCAGGCCGCACGCCACGGATATAAAGGCCAGCCTCAGGGCTTTGGCAGTAGAATGAGAGGAGTTATTACCCATATCTCGGTGTTTCCGGTTTGAATTCTCACAAGACGCGTGCCACTGGGTCACGCCCATCACGATCGGGAATAAAGAACCAGCCAGGCGCTTCTGCGTTGAACTGGCTGGCGCTGGACACGACCGGTGCCAGCCTCATAGCCACGGCGCAGACGCTCATGGAGGCAGAACAGGTGGTGCGCAAAGCTTTACCGCCTGTACTGGCACATACCTGTCGTGTCGCCAATATGGACAGACAAAGCCTGACGCTCGCAGTTCCCGCAGCGGCACATGCCACACGTCTCAGGCAACTGCAGCCGACCATTTTGAACGCGCTCGCCAAGCATGGCTGGAACCTTAATCGGATAGAAATCCGGGTTCAAGCGGGTCTGATGTCCAATGCATCAAGACATCTACCCCGGGAAGTACAGCCCTTGGGGCGCAAGGCCCTGGACTGCTTCGAGGAGCTGCAAAAGAAAGTTGAGCCCGGGCCTTTGGCGGACGCCATCAACCGGCTCCTGGCGCACCACGGGCGCTGAATTCTCAGCGCCCCGCCTTCATCGAGCCAATTGCCTTCAGGCGAACTTCCATTCGTAATCGAAGGCCTTCGGTGCGGACTCCGGAGATTCGTATGTAACGATTTCCCAGGCGTCCTGTTCAGCCAGCAGCGCGCGCGCCAGCTGATTATTGAGCCCGTGCCCTGACTTGCAGGCAACGTAATGGGCCAGCAGCGGACGACCTATAAGATAAAGGTCGCCAATGGCGTCAAGAATTTTATGTTTGACGAATTCGTCTTCAAAGCGAAGACCGTCAGAATTCAGGACGCGGTATTCATCCATGACAATGGCGTTGTCAAGGCTGCCGCCCCTTGCCAAGCCGATGGAGCGCAATGCCTCGACTTCGCTGGCAAACCCGAAGGTACGTGCGCGGGCGATTGTCTTGACGTAGGAATCTTTCTCGAAATCGATCTTGGCAAAGTTGGCCGTGGAATCGATAGCCGGATGCTTGAAGTCAATCGAGAAAGACAGCGCGAAGCCGTTGTACGGTTCGAGACGCGCCCACTTGGCGTCCTTGCCCTCACCTTCTCGTACTTCAACAGGCTTAAGCACACGCAGGAATTTTTTCGGTGCAGCCTGTTCCTGCAGACCAGCACTGCGCAGCAAATAAACGAAAGTGCCCGCGCTGCCATCCATGATGGGCACTTCTTCGGCAGTCAGGTCAATGTGCAGATTGTCGATACCCAAGCCAGCCAGAGCAGACATCAGATGCTCGACCGTGGATACCCGGACATCGCCCTTTTGCAGGACAGAAGCCAGACGCGTATTGCCAACCTGGTGGGCGCTGGCCGGTAGGTCGACAACCTCAGGCAGGTCCACACGGTGGAAAACGATTCCCGTATTCGGCGCGGCCGGGCGCAGGGTGAGTTCGACACGGCGGCCAGAATGCAGGCCGACACCCTTTGTAGAGATCGCTTTCTGAATGGTGCGTTGACGTAGCATGAGGGATGTTAAGTGGTTGCTTAGAACGTATTGTAACCGGAGTGCGGGTATACCATTAATCTACATATGTTTCAATGCGCTGCGGTGGCAGAACCACCTTGCAGTTCGACCACGGCATTCCCCGAGAATTCGACACCATTTCAAACGAAAACGTTACAAATTATGTCTGAACAGCCATCGCCATGGCGTGCTTCCCGGGGAAAGGAAGCACGCCTTGGGGAGTCCGGCAGCAGCTCAGCCGCCGCCGTTCATGTGAATGGGAACTGAGATTCCGTTAAACGCCCGGTTTCGTCAGTCCGCTTGCTTGCGCAGGAAGGCCGGAATGTCGTAATGCTCCATGCCAGCGCTTTCGAGCGCCCGCACCTGTGCCGAAGCCTGGCTACGCGGGTTGCGGAATACCGATGGAACATCCAGGTCGTGGGTGTCAACCGGCTGGTTGTCTGTGCCAGTTCGCAGAACTTCCTCCTTGTTATGCACCAGCTGGGGGCGCGCATTCTGGCGACCCAGCCCCGTAGCGACAACGGTGACGCGCAGGTTTTCGCCCATGGATTCATCGTAAGCCGTACCAAAGATGACGGTTGCGTCTTCAGCGGCGTAGCTGCGGATGGTTTCCATGATTTCGCGGGTTTCACGCATTTTCAGTGAACGGCTTGCCGTGATGTTCACCAGCATGCCACGCGCGCCATGCAGGTCCACACCTTCGAGCAGCGGGCAGGCAATCGCCTGTTCTGCAGCAACTCGAGCACGGTCCTGGCCGGATGCAACGGCCGTGCCCATCATGGCTTGGCCCTGCTCGCCCATGATGGTCTTCACGTCTTCGAAGTCGACGTTAACGTTACCCTCAACATTGATGATCTCCGCAATGCCGGCGCAGGCATTGTGCAGAACGTCGTCTGCAGATTTGAAGCAATCTTCCTGGGTAGCGTCTTCATCCATGAGGTCGTACAGATTTTCGTTCAGCACGACGATCAGGGAATGGACATGCTTGGTCAGTTCAGCAATGCCCTCTTCCGCCATTTTCATACGCTTTGTCCCTTCGAAAGAGAAAGGCTTGGTCACCACGCCGACCGTCAGGATCCCCAGTTCCTTGGCGACTTCGGCCACCACGGGACTTGCACCCGTGCCTGTGCCGCCACCCATGCCGGCGGTGATGAAGACCATATGGGCACCGTTAAGTGCCGCACGGATCTCTTCGCGCGCTGTTTCCGCTGCTGCACGGCCTTGCTCGGGCTTGGCCCCAGCACCCAAACCCGTGCGGCCCAGGCGGATCTGGACGTGAGCTTCGGAAGCGGCCAAGGCCTGAGCATCAGTGTTGCAGCAGATGAACTCCACCCCTTGCACGCCGGATTTGATCATGTGGCCCACCGCATTGCCGCCAGCGCCGCCTACGCCGACCACCTTGATCACGGTGCCGTTTGCGCTGGTGTCGAGCATTTCAAAATTCATCATGATTGGACTCCTTCACATCTATCCATGTTCGTATAAAAGTTCATTCCCCATTTACTGCTGACTACTGCTTTGCGGATGAGCTTCAAAATAAATGCCAGCGCGAGACTCGCATTTGATTTGAAACCCTTCCACGAACGAGCCCTGAGGCTCGCCCATAGGGCCAAAGCCCTAATTCCTAATTCATGAACCACTCCTTCATGCGCGCCAGCAGGGTGGCAAAACTGCCCTTCTGCTGCGCTACCTTGCGGCCGCGTGCACGCTGGATCCGGGCTTCTTGGAGCAAGCCCATGACAGTGGAAAACCTTGGGTTGTGCATGACGTCCGCCAGACTTCCTTCGTAGGCGGGAACGCCGATGCGGACCGGTTTCAGGAACACATCCTCGGCGAGCTCCACGATGCCGGGCAGCAAGGCGGTTCCACCTGTGAGCACCACGCCGGAAGCAAGGAGATCTTCGTAACCGGATTCGCGAATCACCTGTTGAACGAAGCCGAACAGTTCTTCTACGCGAGGTTCAATGACGGCACCCAACGCCTGACGCTTGACGAGTCGGTTGGGGCGGTCGCCCAGTCCGGGAACTTCAATCTGCTCATCCGGGCTCACCAAGACCTGCTTGGCAATGCCGTAGCGCAGTTTGATTTCCTCAGCATCGGGAGTCGGCGTACGGAGCATGGCGGCAATATCGCTGGTGATTTGGTCGCCGGCGATCGGCACCACGGCGGTATGACGAATCGCACCATTGGTATAGATCGCGACATCGGTCGTACCGCCTCCGATGTCCACCAGCACCACGCCCAGTTCCTTCTCATCGGAAGTCAGGCAGGCCATGCTGGAAGCGAGAGGCTGCAGCGTCAAATCCTGGACTTCCAGCCCGCAGCGACGGACGCACTTCACAATGTTCTGGGCAGCACTGACTGCCCCAGTCACGATATGTACTCGCACTTCGAGGCGCAGGCCGCTCATGCCGATGGGCTCGCGAATGTCCTCTTGAGAATCGACAATGAATTCCTGCGTAAGCACATGCAGCACTTGCTGATCGGTAGGGATATTCACCGCTTTGGCCGTTTCAATCACGCGTGCAACATCTGCAGCAGTCACTTCTTTGTCTTTGACTGCCACCATGCCGCTGGAATTGAAGCTGCTGATGTGGCTGCCGGCGATGCCGGTATAGACTTCGCGGATCTTGCAATCGGCCATCAGCTCGGCTTCTTCAAGCGCCCGCTGAATGGAATTGACAGTTGACTCGATGTTGACGACCACGCCCTTGCGCATGCCGCGGGACTCGTGCTGGCCAAGTCCCAAGACCTCGAACCGTCCTTCCGGCAATATCTCGGCAACGACAGCCACCACCTTGCTGGTGCCTATGTCGAGTGCAACGATCAAGTCCTTGATGTCACGGGTCATAATCTTCTATTTGCTCGCTGTAGGGGTAACAGGCGCCAGAGTGATGGCGAAACCATTCGGATAACGCAGGTCGGCATGGGCGATA
>Ga0079224_100004303_pt1 | contig 18335 bp, 14 predicted proteins | sample Stecom2015_FD_80414 | JGI IMG/M metagenome (GOLD analysis project Ga0079224, IMG submission 80414) | Agricultural soil microbial communities from Utah to study Nitrogen management - Steer compost 2015 | ecosystem: Environmental > Terrestrial > Soil > Agricultural land | place: USA: Utah...
ACATTTAATATTGACGATGTAAAGATTAAGAGAAGAGTTATCGCTCCTTATAAAATAAATGGCAAGCCAAAAGACTGGGAACAAAATGGTAAGGATAATTTCAGAATTACACATCCTTCAAATATTTGGACAGACATTACAATCCCCTTCTGGTCAATGCCTGAAAACACCGAACATCCAACTCAAAAACCTGAAAAACTTTTAGCAAAAATAATTCTTGCAAGTTCAAACAAAGGTGATTTTGTTTTTGATCCTTTTGCAGGTTCGGGAACTACACTTGTAACTGCAAAAAAACTCGGCAGAAATTTTTCAGGCATAGAGATAGATGAATATTATTGTTTAATTTCTCAAAAAAGATTGCTTCTTGCCGATAAAGACAAATCTATCCAGGGATATTCTGACGGAATATTCTGGGAGAGAAATACCTTCCCTGAACAAAAAAGAAAAAGAATAACCTGAAGCTTGCAATAAATCGATTCAGAACCTGAATGAGATCGTAATTAGGTTCTCTATGAGATTTACCTCATAGAAAATAAAACAACTATAAAATTTCTCAGGGATTTATCCTACTATAAATGAACTATCTTAAAACAGTTTAAAATTGTTTACATCATTTCTTTTACATAATTTTGACAGAGACAATTTTTAATATTACTACAGGGGAGTTGTATGAAAAGAAAAATAGTTGCAATGCCTGGGGATGGCATTGGAAAAACAGTCCTGCCGGAAGCAATCCGTGTTTTAGATGCAATCAAATTTGAAGCAGAATATATCTATGCAGACATAGGATGGGAATTCTGGTGTAAAGAAGGAAATGCCCTTCCGCAAAGAACAATTGATCTCCTCCAGGAGCATAAAATTGGTTTGTTTGGGGCTATCACAAGTAAACCAAAAGATGCCGCAGCAAGAGAACTTGATCCATCATTAAAAGATAAAGGTTATGTTTATTTTAGTCCTATAGTTGGAATGAGGCAGCATTTCAACCTTGATATTTGCATTCGTCCCTGCCGTTCATTCAAAGGTAATCCGCTAAACTTTATTCGAAGAAGTAATTCAGGTTTTGAAGAACCTTATATAAATGCTGTAATCTTCAGGCAGAACACTGAAGGTTTATATGCAGGAGTTGAATGGACAAATCCTCCCAAAGTTGTTAGAGATGCTCTCGAAACTCATCCAAAGATGAAAGCATTTAAGCATGTGCCGAGTGAGGATCTCGCAATCTCTACAAGAATAGTTTCAAGAGAAGCATGCAGAAGAATTATTAGAGAAGCTTTTGAATATGCAAAGAAATTTGGTTACACAAATGTTACAGTTTGTGAGAAGCCGAATGTCTTAAGAGAAACTTCAGGTATGATGTATAATGAAGCAAAGATTATTGCTAAAGACTATCCGGGAATTGAACTATGGGATACAAATATAGATGCACAAATGATGTGGCTTACAAAAAATCCTGAAATCTATGGAGTACTTGTTGCAGAAAATATGTTCGGAGATATAATAAGTGATGGCTTTGCAGGACTCGTCGGCGGATTAGGTTTTGCCTGCTCTGCAAATATCGGAAAAGAAGTAGCAGTTTTTGAGCCCACACATGGTTCAGCACCAAAATACCAGGAATTAAATCCATCTATCGTTAATCCTATTGCAATGATTTTAAGTGCTTGTATGATGCTTGACCATTTGGGAGAAAATGAAAAAGCTGACCGGATAAGAAATGCTATTGCAAAAGTAATTGAAGAAGGAAAAGTAAGAACTTATGATATGCTGAAGTTAAAAGGTGGTCCTGATGTATTTAAATATGGAGCCTGCACAACCCAGCAAATGACTGACGAAATAATTAATCATTTATAAACAAAGTCATTACGAGGAGTGAAACGACGAAGTAATCTTTAATAGGGATTGCTTCTTCCCGACTAAAGTCAGAATCGCAATGACAAAAAAGATTTAATGCTATGAGAAATAAAGTCTTAAAAATATGGCCTGAAATAAACTGGATAAAAAATGAAGAATTAAGGGAGAAAGTTTTGAATTGCTGGATCTATGCAATTGAAAATTCTGTTTTAACTGCAGAAGATCTAGAAGTAATTCCTTTCTCACTTCTTATAAAAGATTGCAAAATATCTTTTATGAATCATAAAAGAACCGCAGTTCAGCTTTCAGTTGATATTGCCAAAAGAATGAAAGAGAATTTTGGTGATGAAATTAATATTGATATGGATATCCTGATTGCAGGTGCAATATTAATTGATGTAGGAAAATTAATTGAATATGATAAAGTCGATGGAAAATTAACCACAAGCAAAGCCGGAAAATTATTGCGTCATCCTTTCAGTGGTGTTGCAATAGCAGACCGTTTCGGTTTACCTCCGGAAGTGCAGCATATAATTGCATATCATGCAAAAGAAGGAGATGATGCAAAGAGAAGCATAGAGGCAATTATTGTGCATCATGCTGATTTTGTTTCTTTTGAGCCTTTTAAAAAATAACAATTTCATCATTGCGAGGAGTTTACAACGAAGCAATCTAAAAAATAGAGATTGCTTTCATGCTGATAAATCAGTATTCGCAATGACGAGAGGAGATTTAAGATGAGTCAGACATTAATTGAAAAAACAGCCCAAAAATTCGCAGTCGGATTATCACCTGATCATAAAGTACATGCAGGTGATTATATTATGATCCAGCCTGCTTACATAATGACACACGATAACACCGGTGCAGTAATTCCTAAATTTAAATCAATCGGTGCAACAAAATTATTTAACCCGCGTCAGGTCGTCCACACACTTGATCATAATGTTCAGGATAAAAGTGAAAAGAATTTAGAGAAGTACAGAAAGATTGAGGAATTTTCTAAATCAATGGGAGCTGATTTTTATCCTGCCGGAAGAGGAATCGGACATCAGATTATGTGCGAAGAAGGATATGCCTGGCCCGGTACAATGGTGGTTGCATCAGACAGCCATTCAAATATGTACGGCGGATTAGGTTGTCTCGGTACCCCGATTGTAAGAACAGATGCTGCTGCTATCTGGGCAACCGGAAAAACATGGTGGCAGGTTCCTCCAATTGTAAAAGTTAACTTAACCGGAAAACTAAAACCCGGTGTAACAGGAAAAGATCTTATAATTGCTTTATGCGGGCACTTCAACAATGATGAAGTTCTTAATCATGCGATTGAATTTGCAGGTGATGGTGTAAAATATCTTTCAATTGATGAAAGATTAACCATTGCAAATATGACAACCGAATGGGGTGCACTTGCTGGTGTCTTCCCTGTTGATGATGTAACAATTAATTGGCTGAAAGAAAGAAAAAAATATTTATATAAGAAAAACGGAAGCCATCCAAGAATTAATGATGAAAGAATAAATGAATTAGAAAATAATATTCCTTCTCCTGACGAAGATGCTTTTTACAGCAAAGAAATTACAATTGATCTTTCAACAATTGAACCTTTTGTTTCGGGACCGAATACAGTTAAAGTAATGACTCCTGTTTCCGAAATAAAAAAGAAAAACATAAAGATTACTAAAGCTTATCTTGTTTCCTGTGTTAACAGCAGAGTTAATGATTTAAGCGAAGCAGCTAAAATTGTTAAAGGGAAAAAAGTTGCCGATGGTGTAAAGTTTTATATTGCTGCTGCATCGAGTGAAGTGCAGGCTGAAAGTGAAAGGAGAGGTGATTGGCAGGCATTAATTGAAGCAGGCGCCATTCCTCTTCCACCCGGATGCGGACCTTGTATTGGACTTGGAACAGGACTCCTTGAAGATGGTGAAGTGGGAATCTCTGCCACTAACAGAAATTTTAAAGGCAGAATGGGCTCACCAAATGCCCAGGCATATCTTGCCTCCCCTGCTGTTGTTGCTTCATCGGCAATTGCCGGTAAAATCGATTATGATTATCAGAACAGCTCATCAAAAATTTCTGCTGAAATAAGAATCAATAAGAGAAAAGATACAACCAAACCAAAAGTAAAAATTATTAATGGTTTTCCATCATCAATTGAAGGTGAAATTATTTTCTGTTACCTGGATAATCTTAACACTGATGGAATTTATCCGGGCAAATACACCTACATTGATGATTTCACACCTCAGCAGCAGGCAGAAGTTGTAATGGAAAATTATGATCCTGAATTTAAAAACATTGCTAAGGAAGGTGATATACTTGTCGGTGGTTTTAACTTTGGAACAGGTTCATCACGAGAACAAGCTGCAACTGCTTTAAAGTATAAAGGAATAAAATTATTAATCGCCGGTTCATTAAATGAAACATATAAAAGAAATGCTTTGAATAACGGATTTCTTTTAATTGAATGCCCGGACCTGGTTAATGATTTAAAAGAAAAATTCGGAAAAGAAAAGCTTACAGTTAAAACGGGTTTAATTTCTAAAGTTGATTTTGAAAATTCAATGATGAATGTGAATGATAAAAATTATTCTTTCGATCCTGTAGGTGAAGCTGCACAGGAGTTGATTGTAGTTGGTGGATTGGAAAAGTGGGTGAAAAAGCATTTATAATTTCTTCCGTCATTGAGATTTCTGATCTAAAACTAAAAGTTAGATCATATCGACAAATGAAAAAATTTATAGGGAAATCAAATGGAAAAAACAATATCAAGACAAATAGCAGAATTCGCTGTTAATCTTAATTACAAAGATCTTCCTCAGGAAGTTATTCACGAAGTAAAAAGATATTTATATGATTCAATCGGCTGTGCATACGGAGGTTATCATACAAAAGATGTAAACATAATCAGAAAAATTTACAAAGATATGAAGGGGAAAAGAGAGGCAACTGTAATTGGCTTTGGTGATAAACTCCCCGCTGTTAATGTAACTTTAATCAATTCTTTAATGATTCGTGCACTCGACTTTAATGATATTTACTGGAAGGAAGATCCTTCACATCCTTCAGATTTAATTCCTGCTGCGTTAGCTGCCGGAGAAATTGTTAACGCATCAATGAAAGATGTAATTACAGCAATAGTTCTTGCTTATGAATTTGAGCAGCGGCTTTGCGAATTTGCTGTGCCCGGCATTCGCGAACGTAAATGGCATCATGCAACCTTAACACAATTTGTTTCACCAATTGTTGCAGGAAAACTTTTAGGATTAACTGTTGATCAAATGGTTAATGCAATCGGAATAAGCGGATGTCATAATCATACAATTGGATGCCCGACAGCCGGCAAATTAACAATGATGAAAAATACAGTTGATCCTATGGCTGTACAGTCAGGTGTATTTGCAGCACTTATGGCTAAAGAAGGATACACAGGCACTGAAGCTGTCTTTGAAGGCAAAGAAGGTTTTATGGATTGTTTCCTCGGCTACAATGTTAAAGAGCAAAAAGTTGAACCAATTAGCATGAAAGGACGAGACGGAGTATCGGATTGGAAATGGAATGTTGATAAACTTATCGGAGGTTTGGGTGAATCCTATAAAATTCTTGAATGCAGTATGAAAGCTTTCCCTACAGAAGCATTAACCCACACACATCTTTCCGCTGTTCTTAAAGTTGTAACAAAAAATAATATCACATACGATCAGATTGAAACTGTTACTCTTACAACTTTAGCCCAGGCTTATGATATTCTATTCGATCCTCATAAATACAGACCTGAATCAAGAGAAACTGCAGATCATTCACTCCCCTATTGTATTGCTGCTGCTCTTGTTGATCATAAAATTACAACTCAGTCTTTTTCAGAGGAAAAGCTGAAAGACCCGAGAATCTGGGAAGTGATTGATAAAATTAAAGGAGAGCCTTCCCTTGAATTTGAAAAGATGTTCCCTGAAAAACAGCCAAGCAAAGTAGTTATAAAAACAAAAGATGGAAGAGAATTTTCCGAGTACCTCGAGTATCCAAAAGGTGATCCGAGAGAACCTATGACGGAAGAAGATCTCGATAATAAGTTTAATGCATTATCTGAAAAGCTTCTTAACAAGCGTAAACAAAAAAGTGTTAAGAACCTGATATTCAATTGTGAAAAGAAAAAAGTAAAAGATTTTATGGAAGGTTTAATTGTTCAACACTAAGATCATCCTGAAAGAAAATTATGAAAACAAATATTAAAAAATCATCAGCCGGAAAAAAAGGAGAATCTGTAAGATCAGATTGCTACTTTGAATTGGAATTAACAAGCTCCGGCGGAATTAAAACCGAAATAAAAAGTAAAGTATCTTCTATGTATGGAAATTCTATTAAAGAATTGATAGAAGATATCTGCAGATTCTTTGATATAAAAAATGCAAAGATATATCTTGAAGACAGCGGAGCTCTTCCTTTTGTTTTAGCTGCACGACTTGAACTTACAATAAAAAGATTAATACCGAAAACTGATAAAGAATATCTCCTTCCTTTCAACAAAAAAAATCTTTATACAACAACAAAAGACAGACTAAGAAGAAGCAGGCTTTATCTTCCCGGTAATGAACCTAAATTTTTTATTAATGCAGGACTTCATAAACCCGATGGAATTATTTTAGATTTGGAAGACAGTGTTGCTCCAACAGAAAAAGATGCAGCGCAATTTCTTGTAAGAAATGCTCTACGCTCGGTTGATTTTTATGGCTGCGAAAGAATGGTAAGAATAAACCAATTACCAAAAGGTCTTGATGATCTTAAATTCGTTGTACCGCATAATGTGCATGTAATTCTCATTCCTAAATGTGAATCTGCTGAACAGATAAAACAAGTTGAAGAAAAAGTAAATCATCTGAAGAAAGAGTATAAAATAAAAAATGCTATCTACTACATGCCTATTCTTGAAAGTGCACTTGGCATAATCAAAGCTTATGAAATTGCTTCTGCATCAGAAAATGTTTGTGCTCTGGCAATAGGACTGGAAGATTATACAGCCGACATCGGTACACAAAGAACAAATGAAGGAAGAGAATCTTTCATTGCAAGATCAATGATTGTTAATGCTGCAAAAGCTGCCGGTGTTCAGGCAATTGATACTGTTTTCTCCGATGTTGCTGATATGGAGGGTTTGCGTCAAAGTGTACTTGAAGCAAAATCACTCGGCTTTGAAGGAAAAGGATGCATTCATCCAAGACAGGTGAAAGTTGTTCATGAAGCTTTTGCACCAACTCCTGAAGAAATCGAAAAAGCCCGGAAGATTGTTAATGCTTTTGAAGAAGCTGAAAAGAAAGGATTAGGTGTTGTATCTCTTGGTACTAAAATGATTGATCCACCCGTGGTAAAAAGAGCACAGAGGATTTTGAAACTGGTTGATAATAAATAGTCATTTATGGTCATTCAATAGTCATTCAATGGTCATTCAATGGTCATTTATTGTTTAAAGAAAAAAAATTGAAAGAGTAATTGAGATATGAAATTAGTAAAAAATGCTGCCGGAAGATTAGTCCCTGCAGAAGTAAACGGACAACAACAAATTCCTTTTAAAGGAGTAAACAAATACAAACCATCAGGCAATAAAGCAAAACCACCTGTAAGAACCTGCATTGATTATCCAGAAGATGGAAATAAAGTTGTAAAAAATCTTAAGGAAGCTTTAAAGAAAGCAGGACTGAAAGATGGAATGACAATTTCCACTCATCATCATTTAAGAAATGGTGATGCTTTAACAAATCTCCTTTTTGATACAATAAAATCTATGGGAGTAAAAAATATCAGGTGGTTTCCGAGTGCCTCATTCCCTGTTCACGAACATCTTATCAAATATCTTGAAGATGGAACAATTCATCATATTGAAGGAAGTATGAACGGTCCTCTCGGAAAATTCACCACCGAAGGAAAAATGAAAGGTGTTGGAGTTTTGCGCTCCCATGGCGGTAGATACCAGGCAGTTCAGGATGGAGAAGTACATATTGATATTGCTGTAATTGCAGCACCTACTGCAGATCCTTTTGGAAATGCTACCGGTGACAGAGGCAAGTCAGCCTGCGGTTTATTAGGATTTGCACTTGCAGATTCAGAGTATGCCGATAGAGTTATTGTTGTTACCGATAATCTTGTTCCTTTTCCATGTATTCCATGGCAGATACAGGGCAATAATGTTGATTATGTTGTTGCAGTTGATTCATTAGGAGATCCGTCAAAAATTGTTTCCGGTACAACTGAGGTAACAAAATCTCCTGACAGACTTTTGATTGCTGAATATGTTGCCCAGTTTATTGAAGAAGCAGGAATAATGAAAGATGGTTTCTCATTCCAGGCTGGTGCCGGTGGAACTAATCTTGCATTCGCACTCTATTTAAAAGAAAGAATGAAAGCTAAAGGTGTGAAAGCAAGATTTGTAAGAGGAGGATCAACAAAATATTTAGTTCAGATGTTAGAGGAAGGATTAACAGATTATATTCTAGATGGTCAAACTTTTGACCTTGAAGGTGTAAGATCAATGAGAGAAAATGCTAACCATGTTAATACTTCCCCTTTTACATCTTATAATTTTCATGGAAAAGGAAATTTTGCCTCGATAGTTGATACTGCAGTTTTAGGCGCAACTGAAGTCGATATAAATTTTAATGCAAATGTTGTAACACACAGCGATGGATATCTTCTTCACGGTATAGGCGGATGGCAGAATTGTCTTTATTCAAAATGTACTATACTTGCGGTTCCTTCATTCAGAGACAGGATTCCGGTTATTGTTGATGAAGTAACAACTCTTTGCGGACCGGGGGAATTAATTGATGTAGTTATAACAGAAAGAGGAATTGCAATAAATCCTTTAAGAAAAGATCTTATAAAAGCTGTTAAGAATTCGTCTCTTCCGATAAAATCCATTAAAGAAATAAAAGATGAAGTTTATGAAATCTGCGGTGGTGCTCCGGCAAAACCAAAGTTAAACAAAAATAAGGTAGTTGCAATTGTAAAATGGGTTGATGGCACAGTGCTGGATTCTGTATTCCAGGTTTTAAAATAATGTGGTAGCTTGAACCTTCAGGTTGAGATTTTAATGGTAGCCTCAGGCTTCAGCCTGAGGTTTTTTATTGTCTGTTAAATAACTTAATGCTAATACCGCAACCTAAAGGTTGCGGCTACAATACTAGTTAATCCCATTCATCTAAATTATAAATTGTTGAACCTTTGAATTTATATTCTTTCCAATATCGAACTATCCCTGCGCGAACAGGGTTATTCAAAATATAATTAATATGAATATCCAGATTTTCTTCACTCATAATAAAATGATCATAATAATCCTTCTGCCATTTTACAGATTCATTATTCTTACTTAACCAAAACCCTGTCTTTTGCTTAAACATATCCAAGCATTTTTTAATATTACTATCAGGATTATTCCCAGATAATAATAAATGTAAATGATCAGGCATAAATAGATAAACATATGCAGAGCAATCAAAGTCAACTAATTCGTTTAACAAAACTGTTTCGAAAGTTTTAAATATGTTATAACCGTTGAATAAAACTTTTCTATCCTTTATACATAAAGTAAAAGATATAATTGCTTCACCCTTACTCAGTTCAGGATCTAGTCTATGTTTTTTTTCACGAATGTTCTTTTTATACATATTATTCCTCATAACCGCAACCTAAAGGTTGCGGCTACCAAGGTTCATTTAATTTTAATATTTCACCAGTCTTAAAAACTTTTCTTTCAATCTTTCTTTTGGCAAGAAATTTTTTTCTAATTGGGGCGAAAATGGAATTGGTGTGTCTAATCCACCGACTCTCATTATAGGTGCATCGAGGTATTCAAAGCAATTTTCCGAAATTAATGCTGAGATTTCCCCTCCTACTCCTCCTGTTAATGTATCTTCATGAAGAATTAATACTTTCCCGGTTTTCTTAACACTAGTTTCAATTGTTTTAAAATCTAAAGGAAGAAGGGTTTTTAAATCAATTAATTCAACTGAGTAATCTTTATATTCATTTATTAAATCTTCAACCCAATTTACTCCCATTCCATAAGTTATAATTGTTAATTCTTCTCCTTCTCTTTTTATTTCTGCTTCACCGATCTTCACTGTATAATAGTCATCGGGAATTTCCTGTTGAGATGATCTGTACAATGCTTTGTGTTCAAAAAATATTACTGGATTAGGATCTTCTATTGCAGCATTAAGCAATCCTTTTGCATCGTAAGGATTGGAGGGATAAACAACTTTTAATCCAGGTGTATGGAAAAACCATGCTTCATTTGACTGCGAATGAAAAGGTCCAGCTGCAACACCCGCACCGGTTGGCATTCTTATTACAACATCTGCATTTTGCCCCCACCTGTAATGTATCTTTGCAAGATTATTAATTATCTGTGTCATTGCTTCGGAAACAAAATCTGCAAACTGCATTTCAATTACAGATTTTCCTCCCTGTATTGCGTAACCTAATCCTGCACCAACAATTGCAGATTCACATAAAGGTGTATTGCGGACTCTTTCTTTTCCAAACTTTTCAACAAACCCTTTTGTTATTTTAAAGACGCCGCCATACTCGGCAATATCCTGTCCCATAAGAATTAAATCAGGATATCTTTCCATACTCTGCATTAATGCATCGGATATTGCATCGACAAATCTTTTTGATGAACGATTTTCACTTTGAGGATTTACTGCAACCTGATTAAAAGGTTTATAAACATCATTTAATTCTTTATTTGTATCAGGAACAGGAAAAGAAACTTTTTCAGATTCATTCCATTCTTCATCAATAAAATTTTTGAGTTCCTTTTCGATTGATTTAATCTTAGTATCATCAAGAAGATTAATTTCCTTTAAATAATTTTGATAATTCTTAATCGGATCTCTTGCAGACCATCCCACCAGCAAATGTTTTGGAACATAAGCAGTACCCGATGCTTCTTCATGCCCGCTCATTCTGAATGAGACTGCTTCAATTAAAATTGGTCTTGGTTCTTTTCTTATTAATTCTGCATATTCTTTAATTGTTGAATAAACTTCAAGAATATTATTACCGTCAATTGATTTTGCTTCAATTCCATACCCGGTTCCTTTATCTGCAATAGATGCACATTTAAATTGTTCATAAACAGGAGTTGATAAACCGTAACCATTATTCTCGACAAAAAAAATTACAGGGAGATCCCAAACTGCTGCTACATTAACTGCTTCATGAAAATCACCTTCACTTGTTCCTCCTTCGCCGGTAAAAACAAGTGCACATTTATTTTCTTTTTTGATTTTATGCCAGAGAGCAATACCATCAGCAACCCCAAGCTGTGGTCCAAGATGAGAAATCATACCAACTATATAATGCTCTTTGCTCCCGAAATGAAAAGATCTGTCCCTCCCTTTTGTAAAACCGCATTCCCTTCCCTGTATCTGTGCGAATAATTTTTTTAAAGGAACATCCCTGGCAGTAAACACACCAAGATTTCTATGCATTGTAAGTATATATTCATCGGGATTAAGAGCATTTGCTGCTCCGACAGAAATTGCTTCCTGTCCTATTCCCGAAAACCATTTTGAAATTTTCCCCTGCCTTATGAGGTTAACCATTTTTTCTTCAATTAACCTTGGCAGAAGAAGATCTTTATATAACTTAATAAGAGATAAATCAGAGAGTAGTCCTCTGCTAAACTGCATAATTTGTAAATGATTGTTGGAAATTATCAGCGTGAAATTAAGATATAAAGTATATTTAAACAAAAGAGCGGGAAAATAATTTTGACAGAATTTTTTTAAACAGATTTTTTTTAGCGGGAGAATGAATTTATCATAAATCACATTGGTGATTAATACATCTTGCCAAATAAAAATATATCGTTATGTTAACAGCGTTCAATAAAGACAAACTATGTTTAACAAACAGAAGAGGTAAGATAATGAAAAGACTATCGGGTTTAATTTTTATAATAATGATGTTTGCGGCATTCAGCTTAAATTCATTTGCACAGAACGACCAGATGCAGCAGCAAAGAACTCCACAGCAGCAGGGAGACGAAGAACAATATAAGCAAACTGCAACTGAATTAACCCAGAGTTTGTCACAGCATATTAGTTTAACCCCGGAACAAAGTGAAGAAATTAACAACGCTTTGGTAGAATATCAGAAAGATTTTGTTGAATCTTCTCCTGCAGATGAAATGGGACAGGATCAGGCTAAAATAGATGAGTTGAATAACAGCCTGAAAGAAGAAATAACAAACATTTTAGATGACAATCAAATAACTGCCTTTAATAATATTGAAAGTCAGTGGTTTCAGGAAGTACAAACAAAAGTACAAACTGCAACTGCCAGACAGGAAACACAGGACAGGCAGTATTAAAATTTAACCCTCTCAAAACCCAAGGATGGAAAGCATATTGGAGATCTCCTGCTCTAATATGCTTTCTTATTTTTTACTCTTCAAAATCTAAATTTTTAGGACTATAGTTCACGGTTTTTGTCTGCAATACATCGGTAACAGGCACACTTTGATCTACTATTGTAATTTTTATATCGTCAACCCAAACCTGACCTTTCCCGTTTAACATAAAACCCAGGGAAATTTCATCACTCATAGGTGGAATATCGAGAACAATTTCAACAAGTGTCCATTCCATACTTCCCAGTAATGGTCTTTCTCTCATATCATCATAACTGAGAGGCTGACCTGCTGAATTATTAACTCTCATCCATAATGATGCTCCGCCGGATACAAATCTTGTTTTCATATATGCTGAGAGTTTTATTCTTTGATTTCTGTAATTGTTTGCTTTGAATGACTGCATTAAAGTAACAAATCCTACTGGTTTAGCAGGAATGGATTTAAGATATGCAGAAGCAAAACCTGAATGACTTTCACTTAAATCAACGCCTGCAGCATAATCATGCGGATTACTTCCTCCGAGTATCCATCCGTTTGGAATCCCCTTCTCCTTTGTCTGAGGAACCGAAACAAGAGGATATTCCCTCAATTGAGAATAAATATTTAGTGATGAAAATAAAACAATGGAAAGAATTAAAATTTTACATTTCATTTTTACATTAATCCTTTAGTAATTAAAGCTTTAATTTGTACAGACTTACCCAAGAATCCTGCCAAGAATAAAGTATCAGTTGAGATAAGAAAAAATTGGTTTAATCAGGACAATTTATTTCAGAACCCTGTTGAAAAGAAAAAATTTCTTTTTATAAGTAATTACTTCTTTAAAAGGGCTGCAGGGTCAAGTTCAATTTTTTCTTCTGAATAGAAAGGTTCGCCGTAACTCTTACCAATCTGGAATCCATAAAATGATGCTCTTGACTCAATGTAATTAAGGAATTCCGGACGGCTTATAAAGGTTTCAGGTTCAACACTTTTGGGAGAATAAAATTGTGAAGAGTATGCTTTCACTGCATTCATTTTAGCTTCAAAAGTATCTGAAATATCAACAATAAATGTAGGCTCAAAAGTATATGTGAGCATATAATAAAAAATACGTGCAGGACGATAAGGCTTCTGCATTACTTCTTTATCAAAAGTCTTAATCTTCTCAAGTCCCGATTGAAACACAGCACGCTTTGATAAATTACTTGCATCAATATGATCGGGATGCCTGTCAGATGCAGAGGGAGCAAAAACAATTTTTGGTTTATACCTTCTTATAGTCATAATTACTTTAGTTAGATTCTCCTTACTACATTGGATATTACCATCCGGTATATGGAGGTTTTCACGTACAGCGGTTTTAAGAATTTTTGCAGCCTGAAAAGCTTCCTGCTGTCTTAATTCAGGTGTACCTCTTGTGCCGAGTTCACCTCTTGTAAAATCAATTATTCCTACTTTAAAATTTTGGCTGGTTAGTTTAGCAATTGTCCCCCCCATTGATAACTCTGCATCATCCGGATGCGCTGCAAAAACTAAAACATCAAGATTCATGAATTCTATTAAGATTTATAAAAGTTATTAATGAACATAAGGAATTTTTGTTTTCTATTCCATATAAAGTAAATGATAAGAATTATGCTTCAATATGAAAAATATTTTTTCTGAAAGTTTGAAGATAATAATAAATTATTCTTATTTTAGATTACAATATTCCACCAATCAATTTTTTTTTAAAAGGGTATAAGTATGCGAGTAAAAATTACTCTGCTCACTCTGCTGTTTATTTCCTCAATTTCTTTTTCACAATATGTATGGGAAATAAAACAATCCGGAAGTAGTCTGGGTGGTCCTATTGATGTTGAAAAATATAACCCGAATAATGTTTACTATGGGAGTGGTAGTACTATTTTTAAAAGTACCGACAGAGGGGAAACTTTTTTTCCTTTAGGAACTCCGGTACCCGGGGCTACTTCAATAAAAAATATAATTTTAAATGATGAAAACCCTGCTGAATTTCTGGTTGCAACTACAAATAGTATTGTCAAAACTACTAATTCAGGTGCAACATGGGTAACTAAGGCAAGCGGGCTTTCATTTTCTTTTTTTGGAATTCCAATGACACCGGATCCTACCCACCCTGATACAATTTATACAATGAGTGGTTTAAATTTTATGCGGTCTACAGACTTTGGTGAAACCTGGACAACATTAACAAACTCTGTAGGATGTTCCTCCCCCTGCGATATTGAGGTATTCCCTGATACAAGTATAATTCTGGTCGGTGATAATGGAACTGGCATTTTCAGAAGTACAGATTATGGCCAGACATGGGCAGTTGTTTTTGATGCCAATTCAGGAGAAGTACCAACAATTTCAGTTTCGCACCAATCAGGTACTGCATGGGCAACAAGATGGGGTGGCGGCGGTGGTATTTTAAAATCTACCGATTACGGTGCTACCTGGACTTTCCAAAGTGCTCTTGGCTCAAGCAATATGTGGGGTGTGCATGTTCAACCAACCGATGAAAACATGGTTATTGCAGGCTGCTACTCATGCGGAACAACCTGGCGTACAAATAACGGAGGTAACACCTGGCAATTAATTAATATAGCACCATCAAACTATCAGATATTTATTGTTGATAGTATTACACAGTTTGCTGCACAGAGTTCTGGCTTTTATAAACTTGATTCTCCCTACTTTATCCCGGTTGAATTAATTTCCTTTACAGGAAATATTGTTGATGGAAAAATTTATCTTGAATGGAAAACAGCTACAGAAATTAATAACCAGGGTTTTGAGTTGGAGATTAGTTACGATAATCAAACATTCGAAAAGATTGCTTTCATTCCAGGTTTCGGAACATCTTCAGAGGAACATACTTATTCTTATGTTTATCATAATTTACCTTCAGAAAAAATTTATTTCAGATTAAAGCAAATAGATTTCGACGGCACTTATGATCATTCATCAGTAATTGAAATTGAAGGAACAGTTCCTTCAGAATATAATCTTTCACAGAATTTCCCAAATCCATTTAACCCGTCTACTTCAATAAGTTTTTCACTTCCTGTTGATGCCTCAGTTAAAATAGAATTATACAATATGCTTGGTGAAAAATTATCTGATATTGTTAACAGCCAATTTAAAGCCGGCATCAACAAAATAGATTTCATTGCAGATGGCCTGTCAAGCGGAACTTATTTATATCTCTTTAAAGCAGAAGGTTCTGATGGCAGCAGTTATCAGCAGACTAAAAAAATGATTCTGCTAAAATAAATTTTAGTCAAACTCAATCATTCTTTAATGAAAGGTATATGATGAAAAACCTGGTACCACTTTTTGTTATTCTTTTTTCAATTTCTTTATTTGCACAATATACATGGGAATTAAAACAATCGGGCGGTGGAAGAGGAAACCCTCTTGCAGTTGATCCAAATAATAAAAATATAATTTATTATGGTTCAACCGATAGACTTTACAAAAGTACTGACAAAGGTAATACCTTTTCACAGTTTGGAAATCAGATACCCGGATCATCTTCTGTTAAAGCAATTGTAATAAGCAGTTATGATCCCGATGTTATAGTTGTAGCTACCTATAACTCAGTAGTTAAAACAACTGATGCCGGGCAAACCTGGACAACTACCGCAAGTAACCTGAACTTTTCATTCTATGGTATTCCTATGGATCAGGATCCATCCCATCCTGATTCTCTCTACTTTATGAACAGCACTGCAATGATGCGCTCTACAGATTTTGGTTCAACCTGGACTCAAATATCAACTGTACCTATTCAGGGTCCACCCTGCGATATCGAAATAGTGAAAGATACAAGTATAATTTTAGTCGGCGATAATTTTGTTGGAATTGTTAGAAGCACCGACTATGGTTATAACTGGGATACTGTCTATTCTACTTCAGGCGAAATACCTACAATTGCTATGGACGAGAACAGGCCCAATATCGGATATGCAACAAAATTTGCAGGCGGCGGCGGTTTACTTAAAACTACAAACTACGGAGCAACCTGGAATGTAATTTATTTCAATGGAACAAGCACCTGGGGTGTGCATATTGCCCCTGATAACCCTGAATATGTTTTAACAGGTACCTGGTCGGGAAGTTATGTTTATATTTCACGCGATGGAGGCATCTCATGGACTACCACTAACCTTCCTCCTAGTAATTATGCTGTACTTGTTATCGATACAATGAATGTTTTCGCTGCACAATCAGGCGGGGTGTATAAACTTGATTCACCATATTTTACTCTTGTTGAATTAACATCCTTTACGGCAAAAATAATCGATGGAACTGTTCATCTTGAATGGACAACTGCATCTGAAATAAACAACCAGGGATTTGAAGTTGAATTAAGTAACGATAATATCAACTATACCGCAATTGGTTTTATTCCCGGTTTTGGTACTTCAACTTCAGGGCATACATATTCATTTAAATATGATAAACTCTCTTCCGGCAAAAATTATTTCAGGCTTAAACAAATAGATTTTGATGGAACTTATGAATATTCCTCATCAGTAGAAGTTGAGGGAGTTCTACTAAATGAATTTTACCTTGCACAAAATCATCCAAATCCGTTTAATCCGTCTCCTCAATAGAATTTTCATTACCTGTTGAGTCATCAATAAGAATTCAGTTATTTAATATGCTTGGAGAAAAGGTAACTGAAATAACAAATGGAGAATTCTCTGCAGGTATTCACACAATTAATTTTAATCCGGTTGATTTATCAAGCGGGACTTATCTTTATGTTCTTGAAGCAAATGGAAGAAACGGCAAGTTATACTCAGATACAAAGAAATTAATTTTACTTAAGTAACTTATCAGGGGTATATTTAATGAAACTGAATATCCTTTTTGCAGTAATTTTTATATCTGTTATTGCTTATGCATCAGCAAATTTTATGACAGGAATAGTTGGAACAACACAGTTAAATGGAGAAGGATGCACTTGTCATTCATTAACTCCAAGTTCATCAGTAAATGTCTGGATTGAAGGACCCGATACTGTTGCTATGGGAGAGACAGTTCAATACAGAATTTTCCTGGAAGGTGGACCCGGCGGATTTGGTGGTTTTAATGTAGCAGCTTTTTCAGGTGATTTATCATCTTCTGGAACTGCTGTAATTGAAATAGACGATGAATTAACCCATAGCTTTCCGCAGGCTTTTCCTATAGCTCAACCTACCGATTGGACATTTAATTACACACCAACCACCGAAGGATGGGATACACTTTATTCTGCAGGAAACAGTGTTAATGGAAATAACATACCAACCGGTGATGAATGGAACTTTGGAGCAAAGTTCCCTGTTTTTGTAACTCCACCTGTTCCAGTTGAACTTGTATCATTTAATGTTAAGACAGCAGGTGAGAAAATAATCTTGAATTGGATAACTGCTTCGGAACTGAATAATAAAGGTTTCGAAGTTGAGAGATCAACAGATAAAAATAATTTTATAACTATAGGATTTGTTGAAGGAAAAGGAACAACTACTTCAACAAATTCATATTCATTTATTGATACCCCGGGTGAACCGGCAGAATATTATTACCGCCTGAAACAAATTGATTTTGATGGAACACTCAGCTATTCAAACATAGTTTCTACACAATATATAATCGCTGAATTTGAACTTCATCAGAATTATCCTAATCCTTTTAATCCTGAAACCGTAATTTCATTTTCTCTCCCTTCTGAAGGATATCTTACTTTAAAAATATTTGATATCACCGGAGAAGAAATTGAAGTTCTTACTGAAGGAAATATTTCACCGGGTTATCATTCATTTAAATGGGATGCTTCAAAATATTCATCAGGAATTTATTTCTATCAGATTAATTTCCGGAATTTGAACGGAAAGAGTATATCTGAAGTAAGAAAAATGATTCTGTCAAAATAAACTTAATGCAGCATGAATTTTTTCATGCTGCATATTTTCCTATCACCTTTATTCAAAAATTTTATTAGTTTTGATTTATCCAATAAATAACCGGTATAATCATGCGAATCATATCAACTTTTTTATTCTGTTTTATAATGTTTACAGCAATATTAACA
>Ga0079224_100004304_pt1 | contig 18335 bp, 12 predicted proteins | sample Stecom2015_FD_80414 | JGI IMG/M metagenome (GOLD analysis project Ga0079224, IMG submission 80414) | Agricultural soil microbial communities from Utah to study Nitrogen management - Steer compost 2015 | ecosystem: Environmental > Terrestrial > Soil > Agricultural land | place: USA: Utah...
AACTTTCTCACGAATTGTTTTTACCAATTCTTCGGTTTTTTCACGCGTAATTCCACGGCGCATATGTTTCAAAATCTTTGTTGAACCGTGTTGCAAAGGCATATCCAAATACTTACAGATGTTGTCGTATTTATTCATCACGTCCAACACATCCATCGGGAATCCAGCAGGGAAGGCGTAATGCAAACGAATCCATTCGATTCCTTCGATTTGTGCCAATTGCTCCAATAAATCTGCTAATGCACGTTTTTTGTACAAGTCTAATCCATAATACGTTAAATCTTGTGCAATCAACATCAATTCTTTTACACCTTTGGCTGCTAAATCTTTTGCTGATTTTACTAAATCTTCAATTGGGGTAGAAACATTTCCACCACGCATCACCGGAATAGCACAGAAAGAACAAGGTCTATCGCATCCTTCTGCAATTTTAAAATAGGCAAAATGGTTTGGAGTAGTAAGCAAACGTTCTCCTACCAATTCGTGTTTGTAATCTGCTTTTAATGTTTTTAGAAGTCGCGGTAAATCTCTTGTACCAAAGAATGCATCCACCTCTGGAATTTCAACTTCCAATTCGTCTTTGTATCGTTCAGACAAACATCCTGTAACATAAACTTTATCAACCATTCCATCTGCCTTTGCTTCGGCATAGCGAATGATTGTATCAATTGATTCTTGTTTCGCTGCATCGATAAAACCACAAGTATTGATGATTACAATTTCTGCATCATCTTGCTTTGATTCATGTTCGACGTCAAATTTATTAGCACGTAATTGTGCCATCATTACTTCAGAGTCAAAAATGTTTTTTGAGCAACCTAAAGTAACTACGTTAACCTTATTTTTTTTGAGGGTTTTTGTCTTCATTTTTACTTTTTAGTTGGGTAACCATAATCTTTTGTATGGCTTTTTTGTCCCGTATTTACATCATAGAAATCCCATTCACCTACCATTTCATCATCTTTATATTCTCCACGATAATAAATAGAACCGTTTGCATGGTAAACAATGGAATAACCATTTTTTAGTCCATGGCGAAATTCAACTATAGATTGTTTGCGTCCATCTGGAAAATAGTGAACCCAAATTCCATGTTTTTTTCCTTTTGAGTCATACGTTCCTTCCGTTTTTAGTTGATCGTTACTTCCATAAAAGGCTTTGTAATGTGAACCATCAACTTTTTCATAATCTTCTTTTACTTCTGTGCTCACACGATTTGGATCGTCTGCTGCAGTTTCATCCTTACATCCTGTAAGGATAAAGCATGTTAGTAATACGTATAACAGATTCTTCATAACACAAATTATTTTGTTCTAAACGTTGTATATTCTACTAAACCAATTAGTGATTTTTTGGCATCTGAATCAGGAATAGTTTGAATTAATCCAAGTGCTTTTTCTTTGATTTCCATCATGCGTTTGTGGGCATACTCAATACCACCAGATTGAATCACAATTTCGATTGCTCTGCGCACATGCGGTTTACTTTCGTTGTGGTTGCGAATGATATTTAATAATTCACGCTTAACTTCTTTATCGGCTGTATTCAATGTGTAAATGATGGGCAATGTCATCTTTTGTTCACGAATGTCATTTCCAGTTGGTTTGCCAACACTACTTGGATCCCCATAATCAAAAATGTCATCTTTTATTTGAAAAGCAAGTCCAACCAACTCACCAAATTCACGCATAACGGGAGCGAAATCTTGTTTACCAACCGAAACAGCACCCAATTCACAACAAGTAGAAATAAGTGAAGCCGTTTTTTTACGAATTACTTCAAAGTACACCTCTTCAGTAATATCCAAGCTTCTTGATTTTTCCAATTGAAGTAATTCTCCTTCACTCATTTCTCGCACGGCATTGGCTACAATTTCTAACAAATGTGTGTTGCCACGTTCGATCGAAAGTAACAAAACGCGTGAAAGCATGAAATCTCCAACTAAAACAGCAATTTTGTTTCTCCACAAAGCATTTGCTGAGAAAAAACCTCTGCGTTCGTTGGCATCGTCAACTACATCGTCGTGAACAAGTGAGGCTGTGTGTAATAGTTCAACCAAACTCGCTGCATCGTAAGTATCGTCATTGATTTTACCTAACATTTTTGCTGTTAGGAAGATGAATAAAGGACGCATTTGCTTTCCTTTGCGTTTGACGATGAATTGGGTCACCCTGTTCAGAAGCTTCACATTTGACTTCATGCTTTGCGGAAAGCGCACCTCAAATTCTTTCAATTCCGCTTGAACAGGTAAAATTATATCATCAACTTTCATCATCGGTGCAAAGATAGTAAATTGTCGTTTCTTTTCGATTACTTCGTATTGTCTTAGCAAAAAACTAACAGTTAGCGTTTTGAGATTATTCTTGAGGTTCGCTCGTCATCAAATCAACAAAATCCGACATACTGATTCGTGTGTAATCCGAGGGGATTCCAAAAAGTTCTTTGTCAACTTTTTTTCGTTCGATAGCAATCAACGTGTGATTGTAGATACCATCGTTGGTATGAACTTGGTATGAAGTGACAAGCCCTGGAAAATAGTCAAATCCAGGAATGTATTTTGCACTGATTTTTTTATGATAAAAAGCAGTCAATGGAGCATCATGATTTTTTGTTTTAACGAGCAATTTTTTCGATTTCAAACCAAGAATTTCTTGTTTGCCACGTGTTTTCTTGTAGGTGTATTTTTGTGTGTGGGTTGTATCTTCTGGAATTTGAATAGCATATTTCCCCAATGCAGTTTGAATGAGTAAATAGCCTTTGTTTTTCTGAAAATGATGGATTAAAATTTGATCTCCCAAGTTTTCAGTTTTTGTTTCCACACGAAGTAAGGTGTCGTTCGTATAAATGGTCATTATAGAACTTGGATAAAAGCTGCGTAGCGAAGTATCAGCAATCTCAATTTGATATGTTAAAACACCTTCAAATTGTTTTTGAGAGAATACGTTAGATACTAATAAACAATAGCATAAGATTATCTGAAAGAATTTGATGTTCATGAAAATCGGAATTATGTGTTAAAGATAACTATTCATGCAATATTCGTACAACTTTTTAATTAATGAGATTATTTTCTGTCCGCTTCGACTTAGATTTTAATTTTTTAGCATTTAGTAGTTTTAAAAACGGTTACTTTTGTTGTATTATTTCAAAGTAACATACGTGTTTGGTTTAATTTTCGGTTTTATTGGATACCTCGTATTTCACAATTTTTTTGGGGCATTAATGGGCTTTTTAATTGGTTCATACTTTGATAATCAACAACGAGCTAAAGTTGCGCAAGAGAAGGGACAATACAAAACAGGTAGAACAGCAGAAGAAATTTTTGAGTATTACCAAGCTCGATCAAATCGAGCAGCAGATGTCCCAACCATATTGATGGCGCTTTCTGCAGCAGTGATGAAAGCAGATGGGAAGGTATTGAAGGTAGAGTTGAGTTATGTGAAGGAATTCCTTAGACAGCAATTTGGGAATCAGTTTAGCGCACAACATTTAAAAGTTCTCAAACATTATTTAGATACAGACATTCCGATTACGCAAATTTGTTCGGATACACGCATCCACTTGCGACCTGAATCTCGATTGCAGTTGATTCATTACTTATTTGGAATTGCAAAAGTTGATGGCGAAGTTTCAGTAAGTGAACTCAATGTCATTTCGAATATTGCCAACATGATGGGTATTCCTCAAGCAGACTTTGAATCTATCAAAAGCATGTTTTACCGCAATGTTGATTCGGATTACAAGATTTTAGGTCTTACAGAAAATGCAACTGACGAAGAGGTGAAAAAAGCCTATCGTCAGATGGCAATCAAATACCATCCAGATAAAGTTGCACAAATGGGTGAGGAGTTCCAAAAAGGAGCAAAAGAAAAATTCCAAACAATTCAAGACGCGTATGAAGCAATCAAAAAGCGTCGTGGAATGAAATAATTACTACTTTCTTGGAGCAAACCACAAAATTCCGAAGGTAGCAACAGCAACGATTGTTATCGAACTCAAAGGCATTATTATCGCTGCTACAATGGGTTCGAGTTTACCTGTTATTGCAAAGCTTAATCCAATCGTGTTGTACAATAACGAGAAACAGAAACAGATGCGCAATATTGTCGATGAGAAGTTTGATGTTCTCAACAACAACGGTAGTTTGTTAAGGTTATTTGCATCCAAAATAGCATCCGATGATGGTGTGAATTGGAATACATCTTCTGTAATAGAAATTCCAACATTTGCTTCGTTCAATGCACCAGAATCGTTCAGACCGTCACCTATCATCATGACGTTAGCCCCATTTGTTTTCAGTTGAGCAATGTAATCTTTTTTTGATTGTGGAGTTTGTTGAAATTGGATATTTACCCCATTCGGAAATATTGATTCTAATAATATTTTGTCTTTGCTCGAATCTCCAGAAAGAACATGAAGTTTATAGTTTCCTAATTCGCCAATCATTTCAGCTAAACCATCGCGGAACTGAGAGGAGAAGATGAATCGACCAGTAATAACGCCATTAATCATTAAATAAATTGAAGATTTATCGTCAAGTGCTTCTACTTCTAGAAATTTGGCCGAACCTAGTTTGTACTCGTTTCCATCACAAACACCAATCATTCCTTTTCCTTTGAACTCTTCGAAGAATGATAACTCTTTTTCATGTGAAGGATCAACAAATTGTTCTAAATGATTTTTTAGTGCCATTGCGCTTGGATGTGTCGAAGAATGTGTAATTGAAAAGATGCTATCATAATCCGATTGAAGTAGGGGCAATCCTTCGTACTCAACATTACTACTGACTTTTGTAAGTGTTCCAGTCTTGTCAAAAACAATATCTGTAATTTGTTCCAAGTCTTTTACAACAGAAACATGTTTGACATAAAGTCCTCTTCGACCAAGTAAACGCATGTTATTACCGTAAGTAAAAGGAGAAGACAATGCTAAAGCACACGGACAAGCAACGATTAAAATGGCTACAACAACTTCTATAATGCGTGAAGTATCAATGAACCACCACGCAATTGTTGCCAAACCAGCGATAATTAAAACAGCAATCAAAAACCACGTAGAAAATTGATTAGACAAGAGGTGAGAGGAAGTTGTTTTTGCAGAAGCATTGTTCCACAAACTCGTCAAGTGACTTCTATTTGTCGATTCTTTCACTTCCAGTTTAACACTTTTTCCGATGATTTTTCCTCCAGCAAAAATGGTTTGATTTGCTGATTTAGTAATCAATTCAGATTCGCCTGTAACAAAGCTGTAATCCAATGTTGCTTCGTCAGATAAAATAATTGCATCACATGGAACAATCTCTTCGTTTCGAATTAGAATATGATCTCCTTTGTCTAATTTTTCAATCGCTACAGTTTCTTGCCCCGATGCAGTAATTTTAGTCACCGCAATTGGAAAATACGAAGTATAATCTCGTTCAATACTTAAAGATTGATATGTTTTACTTTGGAACCATTTTCCAATTAGTAAGAAGAATATAAATCCTGCAAATGAATCCATATAACCTGGACCTTGACCAGAAAAAATAGCATAACTACTTTGAAAATATAGGGCAAGAATACCGATTGAAATAGGAACATCCAAGTTGATACTTTTTGCTCGAAGTGATTTCCATGCAGAGATTAAGAATTCATTTCCAGAATAAAATAGGACAGGAAGCGAAACGGCAAAAGAGAGATATGCCATGAATTGTCGAAATTCAGGATTCACTTCTTCAATTCCTAAATATTCAGGAAAGCTCCATAGCATGATGCTACCAAAAGCAAATCCAGCAATTCCTAGTTTTACTAAAAATGTTTTGTCGATGAGTTTTTCTTGTTTCTTTCGGTTTCCAAAGTTTGGAGAGTATCCGATACGATGGAGTAATGTTGCTAATTCCGACAATTTCAGTTTCGATGAATCAAAAGAAATTGAAGCTTCCTTAGCTGCAAAATTGACGGTACATTTATAAATGTTTGGATTCAACTTCTGCAAGTTTTCCAATAAGTAGATACAGGAACTACAATGAATGGAAGGTAAATAAAGCATCACCTTACAGTGATTGTTTTCTTCAAACAAAATTGTTTTCTGTCTGATTTCAGGTAAGTCCAAGAAATCGTATTTACCTTCGTTTAAATTATCTGGTTTAGTACCTGGTATTGCCTCAAAACGATAGAACCCATCCAACTGATTATCTTTCAGTATAGCATACACCGTTCTACAACCAACGCAACAAAAACTCTTTTGATCTAAACTATACTCTTTTCCAATAATGGAATCCCCACAATGAAAGCATTGCTTTTTCATAATTTATCCCCCATAACAACCTAGTACAAAGGTATCTTGGTTGCGACAGTTAAAATATGATTTACATCATGTTTAAACTTAATTTTTATTAACTTTGCAGTGTCATTTTACGGGTATATGCAACTTTCTTCACACAAACACGTGTCATGCGACAAATGTAAGTCACGTATGAACTCTATGTTTAGCCACTATAATTGCGAAGAAGCTTCGGAATTAAATGCGGTTAAAAGCTGTTCCTTTTACAAGAAGAAGCAGTCGATTTTTTTGGCTGGAAGTTCCCCACGTGGAGTTTACTGTTTAAATGAAGGAAAAGTGAAAGTTTTCTCACTAGGAGAGAATGGTAAGGAACATATTGTTCACATTGCAAAAGAAGGTGAAATCATTGGTTTCCGTGCGATGCTAAGTGGGGATCCTTATGAAGTTTCTGCCGAAACATTAGAAGATTGTAATATCTGTTTTATTGCCAAAGAGGATTTTCTAAATATGCTTGATGGCAATGTTAAACTGAGACAAAATGTGATGCAGTCTTTGTCAAAAGAATTGAATATTCGTACCAAGCTTCTAACGAATATGGCACAAAAGTCAGTTCGTGAGCGTTTAGCTTTTTCATTGATTTTCTTAGATAAAGTATATCAAGACGAAGAAGCAATCAACCTATCTCGTGAAGATTTAGCAAATTTTATTGGTACTGCAACAGAGACGATTATCCGCTTATTGAAAGATTTTAAAGAAGAAGGATTGATTGAAATTCACACTCGAAAATTGTCTATCCTTAATCACAATGAATTATTGCGAATAGCGGGAGAATAAATTTTTTAACTTTGCAAGCTCAAAGCAATTGCGTTTATAATGGATCAACAAAACGAAATCTCTGAAACACGAGTACGTATCAAAAAACCAAGTTGGTTACGCGTAAAACTTCCGACAGGAGAAAATTATAAAATGGTTCGCTCACTAGTTGACGAACACAAACTGCATACAATTTGTGAAAGTGGAAATTGTCCTAACATGGGAGAATGTTGGGGTGAAGGAACTGCTACTTTCATGATTCTAGGAAATATCTGTACACGTTCTTGTGGTTTCTGTGCTGTAGCAACGGGAAAACCAGATGCTGTTGATGAGTTTGAACCAGGAAGAGTGGCTCACAGTGTTAAGACAATGAAAGTAAAGCACGCTGTGATTACTTCGGTTGACAGAGATGACTTGAAGGATGGAGGTTCATTAATTTGGGCACAAACTGTTAGAGCAATCCGCCAGCAATCACCCGGTACAACATTGGAAACATTGATTCCTGATTTTGCAGGTAAGTGGGAAAATTTACAAAACATCATTGATGTTGCACCTGAAATCGTCTCACATAACCTTGAAACTGTTCGTAGATTGACGAAAGAGGTTAGAATTCAAGCAAAATACGATCGAAGTTTGGAAGTTTTGTTCCGACTCAAAAAGGGAGGAATGAGAACCAAGTCTGGTATCATGTTGGGATTGGGAGAAACACATGAAGAAATCATCGAAACATTAGAAGATTTAAGAGCTGTGGATGTTGATATTGTAACATTAGGACAATATTTACAGCCTACGGCAAAACATTTACCTATTGCAGAATTTGTAACTCCTGAACGTTTTGCTGAATACAAAGATTATGCATTGAAACTAGGCTTCAGATATGTTGAAAGCGGGCCGTTGGTACGATCTTCTTATCATGCAGAAAAACACTTGTTTTAATTAGTGATTCGATAATTTTTAAATGCTCAATTGATTATTCAATTGGGCATTTTTTTTAGAATGGATAACCAATACCGAAGTGAAAGATAGGAATAAATGGTTTCGGAACAGTTGATAAATCCAAGCCAGGTATGCTGTTTATTTCATTGTTGAACGCATTACGTGATTGGAAAATCCATCTCGATCCTTTTGGCAAGGATGGGTTGGATAATGGAACTCCGAAATCAAGACGTACTACAAAGAAACTTAAATCAAGACGTAAGCCTACTCCTCCAGAAACCGCTAACTGTTTGTACCAATCTTTGGTGAATTGAGAACCAGGTCTGTTAACATCTTCATTCCATGTCCAAACGTTACCAATATCAGAGAATACGGCAAATTTGAACATACCACCTAAAGAAACTCTAAACTCTGCTGAAGTTGCAATACGGATATCACCAATTTGTGTCGCTGTCCTTGTTGGATCCAAATAATATTTGTAAACCCCAGGTCCTAGCGCTCGAGATCTCCATCCTCTGTTGTCGTTAGCTCCTCCTCCAAAGAAACTGTAGTCATAAGGCAAGGATGTCTTAGAGTTTCCATACGGCATCCCGGCACCAGCAAGAAAACGCCAGTTAAAACTATGTTTCTTTCCGATTGGTTGTGCATATATGATTTCATTATCTAATCTCAAAAATTGAGAATACCCCAATCCAAAAATTGTTCGTTGACCTAGTTCGTTGGTATCTTGACTATTTTTAAATAGTGAAACAAAGTTCCCTGCAGGGTCAAATGATGTTTTGTAATAGACATTGGCTTTGCTTCGTTTATTCTTTTTGTCTGTTGTATTGTACTCGTACGTAATTTTCCAATCTTGCCAAATAAACTGGTCGCTATAAGTGCTTCTTAAGAATATGTCATTCAATTGATTGAGTTTGTCTGTGAAATCATCAGAACGATCAATATTTACATATTTAATTGTAGAAGTTAGAGGCATACCGATTTGAAATATTTGTGTTGCATCGCCATAGAAACGCCACATGTAGCTAAATTGGAAACTTTTTCTATCGAAGTCGGATCGTTTTTGATAGTTCATAGATAGACTGATAATTGTACGTGCACGCTGACGTTTTGCCATGTATACAGCACGACGCAGTGGCAACAATCCTGGTAAATCCAGTTTCACCCCAGGTTCAAACTCAAATGTGTTAAAGCTTCTTCCTGCTTTTTGGATTTTTTCACCATCTACTGATTCATCGAAGATTGGAGGTTGTGATTCAAAACCACCGCTTAGTGTGAATGTGAATTTTTCTGCACCGCGGAACAAATTTCGGTTGTTGTAGTTGATGGAAGCTGAAATCCCTAGAAAACCGTTGGAGTTTGTTGCTTTTGGCTCAAAACTGAAATGTTGTTTCTCGGAAGGAGCAAGAAAATAGTGTACTTCGACTAAGTTGGTTCCCGGTATTTCTATGAGTTGAGGTTTGACAACCGAGAAAACATCCAACTGGAGTAAACGCGAATATGATCGTTCTAAATAGTACTCTTTGTAATAATTTTCATTTTCCAAATAATTCTGCAATTCTACAATTCCCGGTTTAATAAACATTTTTCCGTTATAATAGAAATTGGCAATACGCTGTGTATTGAGCGAATCTTTTTTAGGGTCTATTCCTCGTCGAATTTTTTCATTTCTATTGAAATAAATTTGAGAAAACACCATTGTATCAAGTGTTGTCAAATTACCGTCTTTTGAAATAGGTAAACCGAGTTCTTGTGTTTGTTGTTTAAATAAACCATACATCTTGAGCGTATCAAGTATGTGGAAATGAACATCTTTGACTAAGTAAGGTCTATAAGGAACCGAGATAACACTGTCTGGATTGTCAGGTGATTGTATCAAACGATCTGAGAAACGAAGTCCCAATTTTACTTTGTAAGTTGTCTTGTTTGTATCTGCTATGTAATCAATACTTGAATAGTTAAATCCATAATAGGCTTCATCACGCATCAATCCTGCAACATAACTTCGATGGTCGTCTAAGATATCGGTATCGAATGGTTTTCCTCTAAGTGGTTCTACCTTTCCTTTTTTGAAAAATTGGCGGTAGGAGTTTTTTACTGATTCATTACTTCCCACGAGATATACTGAATCGATATAATAACGATTTCCTGGTTCAATTTTATATGTTACGATTGCCTTTTTATTGTCTTTGTATGCAATTTCACCACTGACATTGCCGTAGTAATATCCTTTTTTGCGTAAAAAAACCTGTAATTGCTCAATGGATTTGTTGTAATAAGTGGTATCAAAGATAACAGGTGGTTCTCCAAATTTGTATTTCAACCATTCTCTGAAAAACATCTTTGGATCTGTGGTATCTTTTAATGGAATTATACGTTGAGTGTACCATTCTTTGTTTTTTCGTTTTGCGCGTGCAATGCGTTTTTCATTGATTCGCTTCTCTTTTGTACGCAACTTTTGATTTTTGATTTTTAGCTTTTCGTTTTTACGAATGCGTTTATCAGCAACTTTAGCAGAATCGACAGCGTTATAAGCTGCTAGTTTAAGTTTTAATCCTAAGGTTTTGTAGTTGGGTTTTTGGCGAATAATATCTGCAAAATCATCATTACTGATTTCACTTTTAGATGCCTTGATGACATTTTTCTTTAATAAGTGCTTTCCCTCAGGTACATATTTTGTCTGCTTACAACTTGTGGTAATTGTAAGAAGTGAGATTAATAGCGATATTATAAAGATTAATCGATTCAAATTCGTAATTTCGAAACAAAAATAATATAAAAGAGAACGTGAATATCCTATCTCAGAACAAGATAAAACAAATTCGTGGCTTGCACCAAAAAAAAAATCGGGAAGAACAGGGTTTATTTCTTGTCGAAGGAGAGAAAATGGTGCTTGAAGTTTTGAGAAATGCTCCCCAATTAGTTCGATACTGTGTACTTGTTGAAGGTTTTGAAAATGAGTTAGTTAAAAGGACTGAAAACTATGTTTGTTCTGCTGAAGTATTGAAGAAAATTTCCACTTTAACTACTCCGAATAAGCTAATTGCGGTAGTCGAAAAATTAACATTTTTTTCAGAAGAACCTTCGTTAATTTTAGCCTTAGATTCAGTTCAAGATCCAGGAAACTTAGGTACAATTTTACGTGCAGCAGATTGGTTTGGGATAAAAAAAATCATTTGTTCTAAAACAACGGTTGATTGCTATAATACGAAAGTAATTCAAGCTTCAATGGGATCTTTTTTGAGAGTAGAAGTTGTATATTTAGACTTACTTGATTATCTAGCCAAAACGAATCTACCTATATATGGAGCTTTGTTAGAAGGTGAAAATGTATATCATAGCAAATTAGAAACTCCTGGGATATTATTGATGGGGAATGAAGGTAATGGTATTTCGGAAGAGTTGAAGCAATTCATTTCACATCCAGTTACAATTCCACAATTTGGTTCTGCTGAGTCGCTTAATGTTGCTGTTGCTACCAGTATTTTGTTGTCAGAATTCGCACGTAGAATTAATTAGCTACATTCACCGAGATAATCATAAATGTTTGATTGTCCTTTAGCGAATGAAATGAATATTCTAATGGTTGATTTGATTTCATACGCATAGTAACCAATCCAAGTCCAGCCCCTCCTTTCGAATTCAGAAAGCCATTTTTTAGCTTGGTAATGTACAATTCTTTGAGTTCTTCATCAGGCATATTGTTAATTTCATCAATTGTTTGATTGAGGGATTTTTGTTCCGACTTTGAAATAACATTCCCCATAGTAATTGTGTACTTTGATGTTTGTTTGCTAATAATCAAAAATGCCTTTTGCAAACCATCTTCAATGCCACCATGCAGATAAATGTTTTGTAAACCTTCAATGATTATGCTAAACATGCGTTTGACCAATTGCCTACTTTCTCCAAATTCTAGCAGCATGAATTCCACATTTTCAGCAAGAACTCGAATCAAGCTAGTTGCAAATTCTCCTTCGTATTTTAAAAGAATTTCACTATCACGTTCGTCAAGTATTGATTGAACGAAGTGTTCGTAAATGGTTTTTACGCTTAGTTGTATTTCTTCTTTTACTTTGAGCACATGCCTAATTTGTGTACAAAATTATTGTAAGCAGATCAATTTTTATAAACGATATGAATAAATCCATGCTTTTGTTTACCATCGGGTGCGTTCACTTTATACATATACACTCCATCAGGTACTGGATTGCCATTCATATCACGACCATTCCATGTATTATCATAATTGTCTGTTTGATAAATTAAATTACCCCAACGGTTGACAATCAACAGTTCCGTATTTGGCATCAATCCTTTAATCTTGAATACATCATTCACATTATCATTATTTGGAGTAATGACGTTTGGAACTTCAAAATCTGAGAATACTTCAATTGTTACAGAAACACTATCAATACATCCATTTCCGTCAGATACAATCAATGTTGCGTCGTAGATTCCATCAGCTGTAAACACATGTGATGTATTTTGTGTAAAACTAGTTGTTCCATCAATATTCCAAAACCATGAGTTGACGTTTCCAGAAGATTGATCTACAAATTGAACAGTTTCATTTACGAAAACGGTTGTTGGACTGTATGTAAATTGTGCTTGCAAACTGCCAGAACTGTTTACTGTGTATGGCGCACTTGTAGTTGAACATCCACCATTATCAGTTACAGTCAACGTGTAGATTCCTGCAGGGATGTTGACTAAATCAAGTGTCGAATATTCTCCATTATTCCAGTTGTATGTGTAAGGTGCTGTTCCTCCAGTTATCGTAATTCCTGTGATACTACCACCTTGGTTGCATGATGCATCTTGAATAGAACCATTTGCTATTACTGGTTGATCTGCCTGATTGATGGTATATGTCATACTTGAAACAGTACACCCATTTGCATCTTCTACAGTCAATACATAATTTCCTGGAGCTGCATTTTGTAAGTCAATGCTTGGAGAGTTCACTCCGTTCCAGCTATAACTGTAGGGAGCAGTTCCGTCGGTAACTGTCAACCCTGTGATTGTACCATTCGTTGTGCATGATGCGTGTGTTATTGTTGCTGTACCACTTATTGTTGGGACTCCATTACTTGCAACAATATGCGGACCACTTGTGACTACACATCCGTTGTTGTCTGTCACAGTTAAAGTGTATGAGCCTGCACTTACGTTTGTTAAGTCAATTTGATTAGTTGTGTTTCCATTCCAGCTATATGTGAATGGAGCAACTCCACCTGAAACACTTAATCCAGTTATGCTTCCTCCTGTAATACAAGTAGCATCTACGATTGTTGGTGTACCAGTAATCGTTGGTATTGAGGCTTGTTCAATAGTGATAGGTGCGCTTTGAACAACGCATCCAGAAGCATCTAAAACCGTCAGTGTATAAGTTCCAGGAGTATTAGTAGTGAAATCCACAGATGTTGCTGGGTTGTTATTCCATGCATAGTTGTACGGAGCTGTTCCACCAGTAACTTCGATGCCTGTAATGGATCCCGTTGTTGTACACGTGATGTCTGTAACCGTAATATTCCCTCCAATTGATGGTCCACCAATCGTACCAACATTTATTACACTTGATGTTGCGCTACAGTTGTTTGCATCTGTTACAGTCAATGTGTAGTTTCCTGCAGGAGCATCAGCTAAGTCAATCGAAGTTGATGGGTTTCCATTCCATTCATATGAGTAAGGTTGAGTTCCACCGTTAACAGAAAGTCCAGAAATAGACCCTGCTGTTGTACATGTCGCATCAACAACAGTTGGAGTTCCTGAAATGATGATGCTATCTTGCTCATCAATGTGGAAAGTTCCAGATGTTACTACACAATCATTTGCATCGGTAACTGTTAAAACGTAATCATCACTTGGAGCATCTGGAAGATCTGGAGATGAATATGTTGTTCCATTCCATTCGTATGTATATGGGGGAAGTCCACCTGACACATTTAAGCCATAGATGCTTCCTCCACTATTACATGTTTCTCCTGTGATTGTTGCTGAACGTGTAATTTGAGGCATGTCTGGACCATTGATAATATGTGGTCCACTTTGAGCTGTACAACCATTTTCATCTGTAACCACTAATGTATAAGATCCAGCTGGTGCACTTAAGTTTTGATCAGGATAAGTTGTTTCATTCCATTCGTAAGATTCAATTACTGCAGATGATGTAACGACTAATCCAGTGATTGTTCCATTGGCTGCACATGTTTGGTGAACAATTGTTGGAGATCCAGAAATAGAAGGTCCACCAGTACCCTCAATTTCATAAGGTCCACTTTGTGACTGACATCCATTTTCATCTTCAACAGTCAATGTATATAAACCAGGAGAACCACTTGGAAGATCTGCAGAAGGATACGTTGTACCATTCCAAGAGTATGTCAATGTTCCAACCCCACCTGTTACTTCAAGTCCTGTAATAGAACCGCTTGTTGTACATGTTGCATTTGTTATGGTTGGAGGTCCTGAAATCACTGGATTTGCACCAACAGATACTTGAACTGGCTTCCTGAAAGTACCTGGACAAACACCAACATAATACGTTGTATTACTTGCCAAAGCAGGTGTGTTAAACGTAGTACCTGTTGCAACAGGAGTTCCACCATATTGTGATGTATACCAACCTATTGTTGCTCCAGCAGGTAATGTTCCATTCACTGTTGCTGTTAATGTTGTTGATTGAGATCCACAAATTGTAGCATTTGCAACATCTATATCATAGAACGTTGTTGTATTGTTTCCTAATCCATCGCCTCCGTTCGTTGCGCCATTAACAGGGAAGTTAGCAACCATTGGATTGGTTGTGTACGTAGTTGCGCTACCTCTTTTTTGTAGTGCTACACCGGCATTACCTCCAGCTACGTTGATTATTGGGGAGCCACTTGTTATGACTACACCACCACCTGCTCCACCAGCCCCTGGACCACAAATTTCGAGTGCATTATCATTTCCAAAAGTGGAGAATGTTAACAATTGATGATTTCCTCCATCACCACCTTTTGCTGAAATAGTAATCGTATTTGGGATAGGATTCATGTTTTTTACAACAATGAATCCTCCTCCACCTCCTCCACCAGCTCCATCATTACCTTTTTTAGGAGTTATTAAATTGACAGCTTGATTATTTGGATTTGAGTGTTTTCCATTTGCGCCATTCGCTTCAATGGAACCATTCCCAGTGATGTTTCCGTAAACCATGAGGTACACAATTCCACCGCCATTTCCACCGTCTCCTCCTTGGTATGAATCTTGTCCTCCGGCACCACCTCCGCCACCTAAGAAGATGCGATCGGCATTGTATTGAAGTGCATGGCCACCATAGCCTCCATTTTCCATTCGTAAGTATCCTCCCCAACCAGTGTTATTTGGTCCCACGTAAGGATTTACTCCAAAATTTTGTGTTTCCGCTAGTGCGTATCCTCCACGTCCACCACCACTGCTAAATGTTGTCGACATACCAGGTTTTTCTGCTTCCCAAAATGTATTGTAACCAGGCGTTGGTATTCCTTTTCCTGTGTGCGTTCCGATGATTCCAACGTTAGATCCACCACCACCACCAGCGTTCGCTAGTCCACCACCACCACCGCCATTTGCGATAGCACCTCTACCATACATGATTTTGTAATAATCGTAATTGTTGTCGTGGTGTCCTAAGATACTTTCACCTACTGCAGCTCCTTGTAGCACATCTCCTGTTCCAATGTATGAGTTACCATTACCTGGCCCTTCATTGTGTGGTGTCATTCCAGCATATGCTTGGTTACTCTTTCCAGTAGCAACACCACCTCTAAATCCTAATCCTGTGGCATCAATTTTCCCTGTACCATTAATAGAAAGATTTCCGTTGATTTCTAAAGCGACAATACCTCCAGTTTGACCATTCCAAGCTGGGGCAGTTATACTTGTACCTGTTGGAATAGTAACATTTTGATAGCGAGGAACAGCGACAACTTGTACTGCTCCAAAAATTCCGTGATCACTTTCGACAGGAAACTCTTTGTAGTCTTTAGTCAATCCACAGTTCAATGTTATGGTATTTCCAGCAACCGAAACTACTTCACGCAATTCATGATATCCAACTTGCATGTAATCATTTACCTTGCCATAAAGTTCTGTTTGAGCATGTGGGTTAGGGACTGAAGGGTATGGAGCCGCAGACCCCCATCCCATTAAGGAATTGTAATAATCAATTGATACAGTTCCATCATAAATGAAAATACCCTGCATCTGCACAATCATAATTAAGTCACCAGGAGCTAGTGAACTTGCGAATGCAGCATTGGCAACCGTGATTGTTGTACTGCTAGGTGCAATAGTTCCATTAACTTTTGAATAAGTATTCACAATCGACCCTATTCCAGGAGTGGTATAATCTCCGTCGTGACCTCTTTGTGCAAAGGTGTTAGTTATCAAAAGGAGTGAAATAATAAGGAGAAGCTTTCGCATAAGTTGTGTATTTCAATTTTATATAAACCAAATTTACTTAATTAATAAGTAAACGAAATTTAAGCCTAAAAAGTTGGCTGAATTTATCAAGTTTTATTGATATTTAAAAGTATTTGTGAAACTGCTGGACAGATTTCTGCATTTTTCAATGTTAAATCGATGATTTGAACCATGTTTTTTCGGTCTGTGTGCGGATATTCTCGACAGGCTAAAGGTCTATGTTCGTAGATTATACACGTATTGTCGGGTAATAAAAAGTGACAAGGAGATTGCTGTAACACGTAATCATTGTCTTCGTCAATTTTGAGGTAATTTTTTATAAAATTTGTTTCCGACATGCGAAGGTGTGAGGCAATACGTTTGATGTCAACATCTCTAAATATTGGACTTGTAGTTTTGCAACAATTAGCACATTTCAAACAATCAATTTTTCTGAATACTTGATGATGTTGTGTGTGAAATATATCATCTAAATTCTTTGGTTTTTTACGTTTAAATTGATTCATTTGTTTAGCAATGCTTTCTTTATTTGCATTTGCCTTGTTCATCCACTCTTTGTATGACTGATCCATATGACAAAGATAATTGCTAAAATCTGATTGATGTACACTTTTTCTGTCAAAATAAAATTGCTATTTTTACGAGTTTTTTGAATATGAACACATTTGACTTGATTATTATCGGTGGTGGACCTTCGGGCTATGCTGCAGCAATGAGGGGGATAGACTATGGGAAAAAAGTCTGCCTAATTGAGCGAGATAAAATTGGTGGCGCTGGTGTTTATAATGGCGCACTTTCCTCAAAGACCTTGTGGGAGGTTTCAAATCGTGTTGCAGGGATTAACGATACCATTGTACATGATGGTCGTGATCCATATGAAATCTCATGGAGAGCAGTCCAAAAATCTGTACATGAAGCAAAGCATGAACGTAAGTTTCAATATTCAATGCACTTGAAAATGCTTCAAGACAACACAATGAATCAGTTGTTATGGCTGAAAAGAGGTGAAGCCTCATTTGTTTCTGATCATGAGATCAAAATAGTTAACGACGGTAATGAGAAAATCATTTACGGAGAAAATATCATCATTGCTACAGGTTCTAGACCACGTCACCTTCCTCAATATGAAATTGATGAGAAATTCATCCTAACAAGTGATGAAATTGAACATATTGAAGATTATCCAAAAAGTTTGGTTATCGTTGGTGCTGGTGTAACTGGTTGTGAATACGCGACTATTTTTGCGAACTTAGGCAAAACAAAAGTTTATTTAATTGACCGCCAAAGTAGAATCCTTCCTGGTGAGGATGAAGATATCTCAATTTTGGTTGCAAAAAATCTTGAAAATAGAGGTGTTACCATTCACCACAACGCAACGTTAGAGCGAATGGAAGTAGTTGATGGTGAGGTTGAATACGAATTGAGTTACCCAGACGGTTCACGTCAGACAATCCGAGTTGAAAAAGCACTGTTGTCAATCGGGCGTGTTGCAAATATCGAAAATCTTAATCTTGAAAAAGTAGGAGTTAATGTTACTGATCGTGGTGTAATTGATGTAGACGATACACAAACATGTGTCCCACATATCTATGCTGTTGGTGATGTTACTGGTGGAATTTCCTTGGTGAACATGGGGGAAATAGAAGCACGTCATGCAGTAGAAAAGATTTTTGGTAATGTTGAAAATAGATTAAATATCGACAATGTTTGTACGATTATGTTTCTTCAACCTGAAGTGGCATTGGTTGGACTAAACGAGCAACAATGTGTCGAAAAAAATATTCCTGTAAAAGTTGTAAAAATTGATTTTTCTGTAATTGCTCGTGCCATTGCCATGCGTAAGACTCAAGGATTCTTTAAAATCATTGTTA
>Ga0079224_100004305_pt1 | contig 18335 bp, 15 predicted proteins | sample Stecom2015_FD_80414 | JGI IMG/M metagenome (GOLD analysis project Ga0079224, IMG submission 80414) | Agricultural soil microbial communities from Utah to study Nitrogen management - Steer compost 2015 | ecosystem: Environmental > Terrestrial > Soil > Agricultural land | place: USA: Utah...
CTGTTTCGTCTAAAAGGGGACAGATTTATTTTCCCGATGAAATGACTGGCTCTGATCCATGCATGAAAAATAAATCTGTCCCCTTTTCAGAACTGTCTCTGGAACCAGCCTTTCATGCGTTCCAGCAGGTCTGCCATACCGCCCGTCACCGGAGTACTGCGGCGTCCGCGGCGCAGCATGTTTTCGTGCCCGTACAGCAGCAGGCCGACGCCGGTCGCGTGGATCGGGTTGCGTACGACGTCGCCCAGGCCTTCCACGTACTGGGGAGAGCCCAGCCGGACCGGCGTGTGGAATACTTCCTCCGCCAGTTCGACGGCGCCTTCCATCTTTGCGCTGCCGCCGGTTATCACGACGCCGGCCGCGATCAGTTCCTCGAAACCGCTGCGGCGCAGTTCATCGCGGATCAGGCCGAACAGTTCCTCGAAACGCGGCTCGACGATTTCCGCCAGCGTCTGTCGTGCAAGCCGCCGTGGCGGACGCTCGCCGACGCTCGGCACTTCGATGGTTTCGTCGGGGTTCGCGAGCTGCGACAGCGCGCACGCATACTTGATCTTTATCTCTTCGGCGTATTGCGTCGGCGTCCGCATCGACACTGCTATGTCGTTCGTCACCTGGTCGCCGGCGATAGGAATAACGGCCGTGTGCTGGATGGCTCCACCCAAAAATACCGCCAGGTCGGTGGTGCCGCCGCCGATATCGACGATGCACGCGCCCAGTTCCTTCTCGTCGTCGGTCATGACGGAGTAGCTCGAAGCCAGCTGTTCGAGCACGATGTCATCGACCTCGAGGCCGCAGCGCTGCACGCACTTGACAATGTTCTGCGCTGCGCTCTCCGCGCCGGTAACCATGTGCACCTTGGCTTCGAGTCGCACACCCGACATACCAATCGGCTCCCGTATGCCTTCCTGGTTATCGATGATGAATTCCTGCGGCAGTATGTGCAGGATCTTCTGGTCGGCCGGTATGGCGACCGCCCGTGCCGCATCGATTACCCGGTCGACATCGCCCGCGCTCACTTCCTTGTCGCGTATCGCCACGATGCCGTGGGAGTTGAGGCTGCGAACGTGGCTGCCGGCGATCCCGGTGTAGACCGAGTGGATATCGCAGCCGGCCATCAGTTCCGCTTCCTCGACGGCGCGCTGGATGGAGTGCACGGTCGATTCGATGTTGACCACCACACCTTTCTTGAGGCCGCGCGACGGATGCGAGCCGATGCCTACGACTTCGATGCCGCCGCTCTCGTTGATCTCGCCGACGATGGCGACGACCTTGGACGTCCCGATGTCCAGGCCGACGATCAGATTCTTGTCCCCGCGCTTACTCATGCGAAGCCGACCGTCCGTGGATTGGTATTGCGTAACATCATCCAGTGCACCCCGTCGTAAATAATGGAACCTTGTCGCGCGCGATTTTTCGTATCTGGCAAGGCGCCACGACGAGGAATAGCACCGCTATTGCGAGGAGTCGCACGCGTCCATGGATGGACGCGGTAGAGCGAAGCAGGATGCCCGAGCCGGACGCCGCCAGACGCGAAAAAGTGCCGCGAGAATGTTTCATTATTTGCGACGGGGTGCACTAGTCAGTCCTGCCTGCAACCATCTCCGGTTGCGTGCTCTGTGGTTCTGCGAGCGGCGATGCGGCATCGTCTTTCCAGCCGATTGTGAAGCCGTTGCTGTAGCGCATATCGACGTACTCGATGTCGGTCTCGCGGCTCGAGACGATGTTTGCGACCACATCGAGGAAAAGACCGGTACGCTCCGTGACATCGCGGCGCCCGAGCCGCACCTCGATGCCGTTACTCAGGGTCATCTCCCACGCCCCGCGCGCGTCGAGATGTACGCGCCGCACATCCAGGCCCAGGGGAATCAGGTTCTTGCGCACATCGAGGTAACGCGTCGCGACCTCGGCGGACTTGTCGGCCGGACCGCTCAGCCGGGGAAGCTCGGCGGGAATATGGCGCACCGAATCGACGAACAGTTCACCGCGGGTATTCAGCAAACCGCGCTCGCCCCAGATGGCTGCCGGAACCTGCTCTGCCACGGTGATCTCGAGCATGTCCGGCCACCGCCGAGCCACGTTTGCCTGGTCCACCCACGGCAGCGACACGATGCGCTTCTGGATGAGAGAGAGGTTGGCAGTCAGGAAGCCGTGGCGAAGTTCGCCGCTTATTGCCTCTTCGATCTGCAGCGCGCTGACGCGCTGGAACGGGGCATCGATCGTTATTGCACCGATCGGGCGGTCCAGCAACGTTGCACTGAACTTGTAGCTCAGCAGGATCACCAGCGTCGCCGTCGCGATGCCGCCGATCCTCGCGTAAGGGATTTTGGGGAGGCGCACTTTCCGTACCGCCTTCTGCTTCCGTTTCTTTGCCTGCTTACGCGCCATTTGCCGTCTTCCCGATGCGATTCGATTGCGACGTTGCCGCAACGCTTGTTTCCAGGATTCGCCAACAGAGTTCGGCGAAATCGATTCCGGCCTGCCTGGCCGCCATCGGCACCAGGCTGTGGCTGGTCATACCGGGCACCGTGTTGACCTCCAGAACAAAGGAGTTGCCGGCAGCGTCGGTCATGAAGTCCACACGGCCCCAGCCGGAACATCCCAGCTCTTCGAAAGCCCGCACGGCAACGTCGCCGAAGTTTCGTTCCGCGGTGTCGTTCCTGGAGCCGGGGCAGAAGTAGCGCGTGCTGTCTTCTTCGTACTTGGCTCGGTAGTCGTAGAACACGCGCGGCGTCTCGATGCGGATGCTGGGCAGCGCCTCGCCCTGGAGAACCCCCACCGTTATCTCGTCGCCGATGACACAGCGCTCCGCCAGAGCAGGGCCTGCGAAGCTCAGCGCGAGTTCTATCGCAGCGCCGAGTTCGTCGCGGTTGAACACCTTGCTCATACCTACACTCGAGCCCTCGCCCGCCGGCTTCAGGACCAGCGGGTACCCAAGCTCGTCCGCCGCGCGCTCGCCGTCCCTGCCACTCTCGATGACGATGAAATCCGGCGTCGGGATTCCCGAGGAGCGGAACAGTTTTTTGCTGCGTACCTTGTCCATGGCGAGGGCGGAGGCCATCACCCCGCTCCCGGTGTACGGTACGTCCAGGTATTCCAGTGCTCCCTGCAGCGCGCCGTCCTCGCCGCCCGGTCCGTGCAGCGCGATCCAGACCCGGTCGAAGCCGGCGCCCGCGAATTCCCGCAGGCTCTTTTCGGCGGGATCCCAGGGAGCGGCATCAATGTTGCGGGACCGCAGCGCTTCGAGCACTGCCGTGCCACTGTCCAGCGAAACCTCGCGTTCGCTGGATCGACCGCCGAGCATCACCGCCACCCGGCCGAACGCAGCCGCATCCGTTATCTCGACCCGCTGCTCGCGCTTCGCGTAGCTCATCGCGGCGCCTCGCCCACGATCCGGACCTCGTGCACCAGCTCGATGCCATGAACAGCGGCCACCGTCTGCTTCACATGCTCTATCAGCGCTTCGATCTCGGCTGCGCTGGCGCCGCCGCGATTGATGATGAAGTTTGCGTGCTTCGTTGACACTTCCGCGCCGCCGATCCGATGTCCTTTCAGGCCCGCCGACTCGATCAGTCTTGCGGCGTGGTCGCCGGGCGGGTTGCGGAACACCGAGCCGCAACTGGGCAGCCCGAGAGGCTGCGTGCTCTTGCGCCTGGCGAGCATTTCTTTCAGCACGTCCATGCTCGGATCCACTGACGGGTCGAACTCCATCACGGCGCTTAAAAACCATTCCAACGCAGGACCGCTGACACTGCGGTAACCGATGGTGAATTCATCAGGAGCGCGCTGGTGAACCTCGCCGCGGCGATCAATGGTGGTAACAGCCCGCACGCGCTCCCAGGTCTCGCCGCCGTGCGCGCCGGCGTTCATCGCGAGAGCGCCTCCGACCGTGCCCGGGATACCGGCAAAAAATTCCGACGGGCCATATCCCCAGCGAATGCATTGCCGCGCGAGCCGCGTGCACGGAACACTGGCGCCGACGCGGACCAGCCTGTGTGGCGATTCGTTGCCATCTTCGACGCCGATCTTCTCCAACTCCCGGAAGGCGCCGGTCCCGGATATGACAGCACCCTTCAACCCGCCGTCACGCACGAGCAGGTTGCTGCCGAGGCCGAGCCAGAACACCGGCGTGTCCGCATCCAGCTCGCGAAGGAAACGCGACAGGTCGTCGAGGCTCGCAGGCTTGAAGAAGATCTCCGCCGCGCCACCGACACGCCAGGACGTGTGCTTGCTCATCGGCTCATTCGTCCTCTGCATGCCGCTCGACTTTGCTTCGTGTGCAGGCATCATTTCTGCACCTTGAGCTTCGGTTGCCGCGAGAGGCGCCCGGGCAGAGTGGCGGCGAACGCGCCGATATCGCCTGCGCCCATCGTCAGGAGCAGGTCGTCTTTCTTCAAGAGGCCTTCCAGCACCGGAACGAGGGTTTCCAGCGACTCGACGAAGACCGGCTCTACCGCACCGCGGCTGCGAACGGCGCGCGCAATAGCGCGGCCGTCGGCACCGGCGATAGGCGTCTCGCCCGCGGCATAGACTTCCAGGAGAACCAGGATGTCCGCATCGGACAGCACCGTCGCGAAATCATCGAGCAGGTCCCGGGTGCGCGTGAAGCGGTGCGGCTGGAAAACCAGCACCAGGCGCCGGCCCGGCCAGCCGGCACGCGCGGCCGCGACAGTTGCTGCGATCTCGGTTGGATGATGGCCGTAATCATCGACCAGCATCACTGCTCCGGCGCGCGTGCGAACATTGCCGTAGTTCTGGAAACGCCGGTCGATACCCTCGAATTTCTCGAGTGCGGTTACCACCGCCTGGTCGCTGACCTGCAGCTCCCCCGCAATAGCGATCGCCGCCAGGGCGTTGCGCACGTTGTGCATCCCGGGCAGGCGAAGACAAATATCCAGCGTCTCCTCGACGCCTTTGCGTACCACGCGAAAGCGAGTTTTACCCGCGGAGAAGCGCACATCCCGAGCCGAGATATCCGCGTCCGAATCCACACCGTAGGTCAGTATCGAACGTCCTACGTCGCCGAGGATGTCGCGCACGCCCGGATCGTCGGTGCACAGGATCGCCAGGCCATAGAAAGGAAGGTTGTGAAGGAAGCGGATGAAGCCGCCGCGCAGCCGTTCCAGGTCGCCCTCGTAAGTGGACATGTGGTCCGCGTCGATATTAGTGACGATGGCCAGCATCGGTTTCAGGTCGACGAAGGATGCGTCGCTTTCATCCGCTTCGGCCACGAGGTACTCGCCCTGGCCCAGGCGCGCACTGCTGTCCGCACTCTTGAGACGGCCGCCGATGACGAAGGTCGGATCCAGCCCGCCTTCCGCAAGCACGCTCGCAACCAGGCTGGTCGTGGTGGTCTTGCCGTGAGTTCCTGCGACGGCAATGGAGTAGCGGAAGCGCATCAGTTCCGCAAGCATCTCCGCGCGGCGCACCACCGGCATCAGCATTTCCCTGGCCGCGGCAACCTCGGGATTGCGATCGTCGACAGCGCTGGAGACCACTACCGCGTCGGCATTGCGAATGTTCCTGCTGTCATGCCCGATGAACACGCTCGCGCCCAGCGTCTTCAACCGCTCGACCACCGCGCTGTTCTTCAGGTCGGAGCCCTGGACCTGGTAGCCGAGGCTCAACATGACTTCGGCAATACCGGACATGCCGGAACCGCCGATACCGACGAAATGCACGCAGTTGATCCGGCGCATCCGCTTGATCATGTGGAGGCTCCCGCAAGTTCGAGGCAAAGCTCCGCGATCCGGTCGAGCGCTTTGGGCTGCGCAAGCGCGCGTGCTTTGAGTGCCCGCGCGCAGAGTTCTTCCCGGCTCGACAACCACTCCTGCAGCAGTGAGGCGAGGCTCTCTGCCGCCAGGTCCCGTTCCTGCACGATGATGGCGGCACCGGCTTCCGCCATCGATTTCGCATTCGCGGTCTGGTGATCGTCGACGGCCGCCGGGAACGGCACGAATATGGCCGGGACGCCGGCTGCCGAAAGCTCCGCCACCGTCAGGGCACCGGCACGGCATACCACCAGGTCTGCCCAGCCGTAGGCCGCTGCCATGTCTTCGATGAACGGCAGCACTTCCGCATGTATACCGCTGCGCTCGTAGTGTTCGCGCGCCGTCGCAATCGTGCGCTCGCCGGCCTGGTGCCGGACTTCCGGCCTGCGCTCGGCCGGCAAGAGCCCTATCGCTTCCGGAACCATCCTGTTCAGCGCCAGCGCACCCTGGCTACCGCCGAGCACGAGCAGCCGAAGCGGGCCGCTGCGGGCAGCGAAGCGCGAAGCTGGTTCTTCCAGTGCCGCTATGTCCTCGCGCACGGGGTTGCCGACGGTCTCGGCTTTGACGCGCGGCGAAAAGCTGCCCGGGAAGGCTTGCAGCACAACCCGGGCAAGGCGCGCCAGAAGACGGTTGGTCAATCCTGCGATTGCATTCTGTTCGTGGATGATGAGCGGCCGGCGTGTCAGCCACGCGGCCACGCCGCCAGGTCCGCTGACGAAGCCGCCCATGCCGAGCACGGCCGCCGGACGGTGCTTCGCCATAACCCGCAGTGACTGGTACAGGGCGCGCAGCAACTGGAACGGCGCGACGAGGAGTGCGAAGGCTCCCTTGCCTCGCAAACCCTGCACGGTGATCCACTCCGTGCTGATGCCGGCGGCGGGAACAACGCGCCCCTCGAGACCACGTTCCGTTCCCAGCCAGACGACCCCGTGCGAACGGCGCTTCAAAACGCGCGCGACCGCGAGCGCGGGATAGACGTGCCCGCCTGTCCCGCCCGCCATGACCAGGATGGGCCGGAGTGCTGCCGAGGTAGTCTGGCTGCTCAAGTGTCGCCCCTCGACCGCTTCTTCGAACGGGCATTGGCAGGCCGGGCATCCGTGACCAGTTCGTGATGAATGCGCAACAGCAAACCGATGCTGATCATGGCGACGATCAGGCTGCTGCGGCCGTAGCTGATCAGCGGCAGCGTAAGGCCCTTCGTGGGCAACAATCCCATGTTGACGCCGATGTTGATGAACGCCTGCAGCCCGAGCCAGGTGCCGATCCCGACTGCAAGGTAAGCCTCGAACAGCCGCTCCGTGCGCGCAGCCCGCTTGCCCAGCCTGAAGATCCGCCATATCAAAGCCGCAAACAGCGCGATCAGCGCGAACGAGCCGAGCAAGCCGAACTCCTCGGCGAACACTGCGAAAACGAAATCGGTGTGCGCTTCGGGAAGGTAGAAAAGCTTCTGCACCCCTTCGCCAAGGCCGACGCCGAACCACTGCCCGCGTCCTATCGCGATCAGCGACTGGGTCAGCTGGAAGCCCGAGTTGTACGGATCGGACCACGGATCGAGAAAGCCGGTGAGCCTCTGCAGGCGATACGGCGACGTTATCGCGAGCGCAGCCATTGCTATCGCGGCCACACCGAAGAAAAGGCAGAAATCCCGTATGCGGGCACCGGCGACGAACAACATGGCGAGCGCGGTAGCGAGAAGCACGATCGCGGCGCCGAAGTCCGGTTCGGCGAGCAGGAGCGCGCAGGCAAGGCTCAGCACGACCATCGGACGCAGGAACCCCGTGAACTCTTCGCGCACGGAACGGTTACGGCGCACCAGGTGGCCGGCGACGAACATCAGCAGGCAAAGGCGTGCCGGCTCCGATACCTGCACGTTCATGAAGCCGACCCGCAACCAGCGCGTGCTGCCGTTCACCGTATAGCCCACTCCGGGGATGAGGACCACGGTCAACAGGGCGAGCCCCAGCAACAGCATCAGCGGGCTTAGCTTCTGCCAGACATGCATGGGCACGAACAGGCAGATGAACGCGGCGACTCCGCCGATCAATGCGGCCAATGCCTGGCGCTGGACATAGTAGAAAGGATTCCCGATGGTGCTGTCGGAGATCGAGAGCGACGCCGAGGCGAGAATGACCAGGCCACCGAGCAGGAGTGTCGTGCCGATCGCCATCAGCATCGGGTCCACCTGCAGCCGTGTTTTCAGCTGCGCCGGGAAAGGCATCGTTGCCGACTGCAGGCTCATGACGCCATCGCCTCCACCGCCCGGCAGAAATCCTTGCCGCGCTCCATGTAGTTCTCGTACTGGTCGAAACTTGCGCAGGCAGGCGCAAGCAGGACGGTATCGCCTTCTTCGGCGATGTTCGCGCTCACCGAAACGGCAGTCTTCATGTCTGCTGCCTGGTAGATGGGCGCCTTCCCCTTCAGGGCGGCCGCAATGGCCGGACCGTCGCGGCCAATCAGTATTGCAGCACGCAACTTGCTGTGCACTGCTCCGGCGAAGCTTGAAAAATCCCCGCCTTTGCCGTCACCGCCGGCGATCAGCACCACGAGACCCTCCACCGACGCAACGGATGCAATCGCCGCACCGACGTTGGTCGCTTTCGAATCGTTGATGAAGCGCACGCCTGCGATTTCCGCCACGAACTGCATGCGGTGCGGCAGTCCGGGGAACTCGGTCAGCACCTGCAGCATCGGCGACAGGTGAAGGCCCAGCAACTGCCCCGTAGCGAGCGCCGCCAGCGCGTTCGCGTGATTGTGGCTGCCTTCGAGCGCCATGTCGGAGGTCTCGAGCAACAGCTGCGCGCCGCGCGCGAGGAACTGCTGGCCGTCTTCGGTCACCACCCCGTAATTCTTGCCGGAAGCCTCGTCCAGGCCGAAGCTCACCCGCGGTATTCCTTCCGGTATGGCCTGCTCGGTATCGGGCTCCGCGCGGTTGAAGACGGCCGCTTTAGCCTCGTGGAAGATGCGCAACTTCGCTTCGCGGTATGCCGACGCGCTGCCATGCCAGTCGAGATGATCCGGGGAGATATTCAGGAGAACTGCGACAGCGGCCGGCAACCTTCGCGTGCGGACCAGCTGGAAACTGGAAAGCTCCAGTACGTACAGTTCCGGTTCCTCTTCCGCGAGGAGGTCGAGCGCCGGTTTGCCGAGATTCGCACCGGACAATACCTTCCTGCCCGCGGCCTCACACATGAGCGCAACCAGCGTGGTTACGGTGCTCTTGCCGTTGGAGCCGGTGATTGCGATGAGGGGTGCTTTCGCTTCCTGCACGAAAAGCTCGATGTCGGAGACGATCTGCACCTGGGCCGCGCGAGCTGCCTTCAGGAGGGGATCGTTGTCGGAGATCCCGGGTGAAACGATGATACGTCCCACGTCTGTCAGCGAGCCTGGCGGCACGCTGCCCAAGATCACGTCGGCACTCGGGTCGATTGCCTTCAGTTCTTCGAGACCGGGTGGATTCTTGCGGCTGTCGATGAACCGTGCTCGCCTGTTGCGCCGCTTCAAGTAACGCGCCACCGACAGACCTGTTGCGCCGAGGCCGAATACGAGGTCCGGTTGACTGGGCTTCAGTTCCGTCACCGAGGCACGCGGCCGCCGCTTGTTGTGGTTCGCTGCGTTCATCGGATTTTTAAACTCGCTAGCCCGATGAGGACGAGAATGACGGTGATGATCCAGAAGCGAACGATGACTTTCGGTTCCGCCCATCCTTTCAGTTCGAAGTGGTGATGCAGCGGCGCCATGCGAAAGACGCGGCGTCCCGTCAGCTTGAAGGACGCGACCTGGATGATCACCGACACCGTTTCCACGACGAAAACCCCGCCCATGATCGCGAGCACGATCTCCTGTCGCGTCACGACGGCAACGGTGCCGAGCGCCGCCCCGAGGGCGAGCGCGCCGATATCGCCCATGAAGACCTGCGCGGGATAGGTGTTGAACCAGAGAAAGCCCAGGCCCGCGCCCGCCAGCGCGGAGCAGAACACGAGGATCTCGCCCGTGCCGGCGACGTAAGGAAGGCCGAGATAGCTGGAGAAGTTGATGTTGCCGGTAACGTAGGCAAAGACGCCCAACGCGCCGCCGACCAGCACCGTCGGCATGATGGCCAGGCCGTCGAGCCCGTCGGTTAAGTTCACGGCGTTGCTGAAGCCGACGATGAACAGAAAGCTCACGACGATCTGGAACTTTCCGAGCGGCAGGGCGAGATCCTTGAAGTACGGAATAAGCAACGAGTTCGCTACGGCGGGATCCGACAGGTGGTACAGGGCCACGGCCGCGGCAATTGCAGCCAGCGACTGCCAAAACAGCTTTTGTTTTGCGGACAGGCCTTTCGGGTCCTGGAGCACCAGTTTCTTGTAATCGTCGACATAACCGATGACGCCGAATGCCAGCGTGACGAACAGGACCACCCACACGAACGCATTTTCGAGGTCGGCCCAAAGTACCGTGCTGACGACAATGGCGGTAATGATCAGCGCGCCGCCCATGGTCGGCGTTCCCGCCTTCGGCAGGTGGCTCGAGGGTCCCAACTCCCGCACCGGCTGCCCCACCTGGTTGAGGCTGAGCCGGGCGATCATGCGGGGCCCGATGACGAACGACAGCACAAGCGCCGTCAGGGCGCCGAGGATGGCCCGCAGTGTCAGGTAACTGAACACGTTGAACCCGGACTCGAACTGGGTCAGGTAATTTGTGAGGTACAGAAGCACGCTAGTTTCCTGTTCCGCAGCTTCGAACGGGGTGGGATTGCAGGGCGTCGACAACCTTCTCCATGCGCATCGAGCGGGAGCCCTTGATCAGCACGTTGAGCGTGCCGGGATCCGAAGCGCGCTTTCGCTGCAATTCAGCGAGGAGCGCGCGCGTCAGGCTGTCGGTGTCTTTGAACCACACGGCGTTGGCGCCGAAGGCGTCCACGGTGTTGCGCGAGAGCGTACCGGTCGCAAACAAGCGTCTTACTCCCGCCCGTTTCGCTTCCTCACCGACGGTACGATGCAGTTCCTGCGCATCATTGCCCAGTTCGCGCATGTCACCGAGAACAAGCCATCCCTCGCCATCGCAGCCGGCAATGAACTGTGCCGCCGCAGTGACACTGGCTGGATTCGCGTTGTAGCTGTCGTCGTAGACGGATACTCCGTCGATACCGCGAAGCGGCCGCAAGCGACCCGCAACCGGCGTTGCGGCTTCGAGTCCTTGCTTGATCAGGACACCGTCGATACCAAGCACCGAAGCTGCCGCCGCCGCCGCACAAGCATGCGCGACGTTGTGTTTTCCCGCGAGCGGCAGAGTGATCTGCAATTCTTTCGCGGAACCGGGTATTTCGGCGCCGGCCAGGGTGAAGGTCGAGCCGGAAGCGTTCGACGAGACGTCCAGCGCGCGAAAGTCCGCACCCTCCGCAAAACCAAAACTCAAGGTACGGCTACGGGCCGTTCTCTTCCAGTAAGAGAAAAAGCGGTCATCCGCATTCAGGATCGCCCACTCAGGGCAAACCGGCCCCGTGAGTATTTCCCCTTTCGCTCGGGCGACTTCCTCGATGCTGCCGAACCCTTCCAGGTGCGCGGGCGCGGCATTCGTGATCACGACGATCTGCGGCGCTGCCAGCGACGCCAGGTAAGCAATCTCACCCACGTGATTCGCTCCCATCTCGATCACGACGAACCTGTGACCGGCCTCGATCTCGGAGAGCATCAGCGGCACGCCGATGTCGTTGTTGAGGTTTCCCCGAGTAGCGAGCGTTGGCGCGGACGTTCCGAGGCAGGAGGCAATCAGTTCCTTCAGCGTGGTCTTGCCGTTGCTGCCGGTGAGGCCAACCACTTTGGCCGGCATCCTCATACGCCAGTCCGCGGCCAGCGCACCGAGGGCGCGCCGCGTGTTGTCCACCCTGATAACCGGCAGGTGTCCGTTCAGGGCATCGCAAGCGACAGCGCCGGCCGCCCTTGCGGCCGCAGCCCTGCCGATGAATTCCTCGCCGTCATAGTTCGGGCCGCGCAGCGCGAAGAACAGCTGGCCGGCGGCAAGGGTGCGCGTATCGGTGCTGATGCCGTGGAACTCTCCGTCATTGCCCTGCAAGGTTCCGCGGAGGATTTCGGCTGCCTGGGAGAGGGTACCCTCGATCACTGTCCGTCACCTTGCGCGATGCGGGTGGGGAGATTTGCAGAAGCGACTTCGTAATCCGAGAACGGCCTCCGCGTGTTACCAATGACCTGGTAATCCTCATGGCCCTTGCCTGCGATCAGCACCATGTCCTGGTCACTGGCATTTTCTATCGCGAACGCGATAGCCGCGGCACGATCCTCGATGGCGACGGCCCCTGCCTTCATGTGGCGCAGCACCGCTGCGATGATGTCCGCGGGATCCTCGGTCCTGGGATTGTCGCTGGTCACGACGGCCCGATCGGCAAGCTTCGAAACGATCCTGCCCATCTCCGCGCGCTTGCCGCGATCCCGATCGCCACCGCAGCCGAAGACACACCAGAGCGCACCATTGCAATGGTTCCTCAGCGTCCTCAGCACGGCTTCGAGCCCGGCCGGCGTGTGCGCGTAGTCTATGTACACAACGGGTGCTTTCGCATCCGCGGGCGGCTGCACGCGTTGCATGCGACCCGGTGGCGGAAGGACGCGGCTCAGCACATCGACCGCGGCCTCGAGGGGTACATCCCAGCTCAACAGCTGCGCCAGCACGAGCGCTCCATTGGCGACGTTGAAGTCGCCTGCAAGCGGCAGGTGCATCCCTGCCCCGCCCCACGAGCTGCGCACATCGACCCACGAACCATGCTCGTCCGCTTCCACCACCTGCATATGCACATGCGTCATGGAGGCTGCATTGGCTTCGGCCGTGGTCGAGACCGCGACGACGTTGTCCATACGCTGGTCGGCGCAACGATTCGCAAGCCGCAAGCCGAACTCCGTGTCCACCATCACGATGCGGTGCGGCACGTCGCCGTCCATGATGAACCGGGCCTTCGTTTCACCGTACGCTTCCATGTCGCCGTGGTAGTCGATGTGATCGCGGCTCAGGTTGGTGAAAAGAACGGAGTCGAAGCGGACACCGTCGACCCGCTTCTGGTGCAAGGCATGGGACGACACTTCCATGGCCGCGAAAACCGAACCTTCGGCGAGGAATTCAGAGAGCTTGCGATGCAGGTCGATGCAGCCGGGCGTGGTAAGGCCGATGTCGCGGCTCAAGCTACCCGTTCCTGCGCCCAGCGTTCCCATGTAAGCGCAGGGCCGATCCAGCAACTGCATGCACCGGGCAATGAGGAACGCCACTGTCGTCTTGCCGTTCGTACCGGTAACGCCACTGACGCTCATGTGTTCTGACGGCGCGTTGAACCATCTGTTTGCGATCTGGCCCAGACGGTGCGAAAGGCCGGGTACTGCGACCATGGTTACGCCGATCTCGCTGTCGAGAGCCGCCGCCGTGGTGCTATCCCACACGACCGCCGCGGCGCCCGCTTCCACCGCCTGGCTGACAAAGTCGATCCCGTGACTGCTCGCGCCCTGGCACGCCAGGAAGACGTCGCCCGGAGACACCGCCCTGCTGTCCGTGGTGATTCCGCTGACCGGCACGGCTGGCGCGTCGGCGATCCCCTCGAGCAACCAGCGAAGGTCTCGTGCCATCGTCCCTGTTTTTGCTTGTGACATTGCAGCCAGGCTCATCAGTTGCTCGTCGACACTGCGGATTTGGCTGCCGACTTACTCATGGCCTGCATGACGCTGCCGGGATCGCGCGCCGGCAGCGCGTCGGGAGGAACCGCGAGCAGCCGCAAAGCTTCGGTCATGACTTCAGCGAATACCGGCGCGGCGACGTCGCTTCCGTAGTAGAGATCGCCATGCGGCTCGTCGATGATCACCACGGCGGCAAGTCTCGGGTCGCTGGCAGGCGCGAGACCCGCGAATACCGAGAGGTACTTGTCTTTCGAGTATCCGCCGGCGGCAAATTTCCAGGCAGTGCCCGTCTTGCCCGCGACGCGGTAGCCGGTGACGCCGGCCTTGGCGCCGGTGCTTCCCGGGCGCACCACCTCCTCCAGCATCTGGCGTATGGAGCGCGCGATGTCCGCATCGATAACCTGCGTCCCTTCCTTCGGTTCGCTCAACTGTTCGTTTGCCACCAGGGAGACGGGTAGCATATGGCCGTCATTTCCCAGCGCCGCATAGGCATGCGCCAACTGCAAAGGCGTTACCGAGACGCCGTAGCCATACGCAAGCGTGGCCTGGCTGATTTCCCGCCAGTGGCTGTAGTGCGTAAGGAGGCCCGCCGATTCGCCGGGAAAGCCGCTGGCCGTCAATGACCCCAGGCCGAACTTCGTCATCGTGCGCCACAACAGGTCGGGCTCTAAAGACATGGCGATCTTGGTTGCACCGACGTTCGACGAACGCGCCAGCACGGTCGTCAGGCTGACGCGGCCAAGGTTCCTGCGATCCTCGATACGCTTCGGCCCGACCATAAGGAATCCGGGCGCGGTATCGACCATGCTGTCGGCATCGTACTGGCCGCTCTCGATAGCCGCGGCGACTACGAGAGGCTTCACCGTGGAACCCGGTTCGAAGATGTCGGTGATGGCGCGGTTGCGGTAACGCTCTGCCGTGTATTGCGCGCGATCGTTCGGGTTGTACGTCGGCTGGTTGACCACCGCCAGCACTTCGCCCGTGTCGACGTCCAGCACGACGATGGATCCGGCGTCCGCGCGATGACGCTGTATCGCCGCCTTCAATGCCCTGTACGCCAGGTACTGCACCCGCAGGTCGATGCTTGCCTTCAGGTCCTTGCCCGGATGCGGCGGCCGGATACTCTCGACATTCTCGATGGAGCGGCCGAGGCGGTCCTTCAGCACCCGCTTCGCGCCGGACTCGCCGGCAAGCCAGTGATTGAACGCGAGCTCGAGTCCCTCCTGGCCGTCATCGTCGACACTGGTGAAGCCCACCAGGTGACCGGTGACCTCGCCGGCCGGGTAAAAGCGGCGGTACTCGCGCTGCACATTCACGCCCGGCAGTTTCAGCGCCAGTACCCGCTCCGCATGGTCCGGGCTCAGGTGCCGTCGCAGGTAAAGGAAATCCTTGTCCATGCTGCGCGTTATGCGACGCATCAGTTGTTGTGAATCGAGGCCGAGCGCATTGGCAAGCCGTGGCACGCTGTCGACCGCGGCGGCCAGTTCTTTCGGATTTGCCCACACGCTGTCGACGGGAGTGCTGATGGCGAGAGGTTCACCGTTTCGGTCGGTGATCGCGCCGCGGTGCGCCGTAATCTTTTCTGTACGCAGGTGACGCGAATCCGCCTGCTGGTTCAGGAACTCCGTGTTGAAGACCTGCAGGTGAACCGCCCGTGCCAGCAGGGAGGACCCCACCAGCACGAAAAACGATAGCACCACGACGCTCCTGCCGATGAAGGGTCCTGCGCCCTGGTGCCTGTCGACCGCCTTGCGCTTCATTGCCTTGCGCTTCATTAGCGTTCGATCACGAAGATTTCTGTTGCTACCGGACGCGTCAGCGACAACTCTTCCGTCGCCAGGCGCTCGATCCGCGCGTGGGTTGCCCAGGTACTCTGCTCGATCTGCAACTGGCCCCACTCGATGTTCAACTGGTCCCGCTCTGTCGTCAGCTGCTCCAGTTCGATGAACAGCTTTCTCGATTCATGCCGGGTGTAGACGAGTGCCATTGCCGAGACGACGCATATCACCGCGAATACCAGCGCAAGAAGAGTCGGCTGCCGGGGTACGTTCACAACTTCCATCAGACGCGCTCCGCAACCCGCAACCTTGCACTTCTTGCGCGGGGGTTCTCCTGCACTTCCTCATCGCTCGCCACCTGGACCTTGCCCACGAGCCGGAAGGGCGGCCGCAGAGCCTCCGGGATGGACGGCAGGCCGCGATAGGCTTCAGGCTCGCGCGCCGCGTTACGCATGAAACGCTTCACGCGCCGATCCTCCAGCGAATGGAAGCTGATAACGCAAAGTCGCCCCCGCGGAGCGAGCAGGTCGACGGAAGCATCGAGTGCACGCTCCAGCTGTCCCAGCTCGTCGTTGAGCCAGATGCGGATCGCCTGGAAAGTCTTCGTGGCGGGATGCCGCTTCTGTCCGCGCGCCGGTGCGGCCGTGGCAACGATCTCCGCGAGCTCGCTGGTGCGGTTAATGGGTTTCTGTGCGCGCGCGGCGACGATCGCCCTCGCGATCCTCCCGGCCGAACGCTCTTCCCCGAAGCGTTGCAACACCCTCTTCAATTCCTTTTCACCCACCTTAGCCAGCCAGGCCGCGGCGCTGGTGCCTGAGTCGGGGTCCATTCGCATATCCAGCATCCCGTCTCCGCGAAAACTGAATCCCCGTTCCGGGTCGTCCAGTTGCGGTGATGAGACTCCGAGGTCGAGCAGGAAGCCATCCACTTTGCCGAGGAGATTTCGCTCGGCAGCGATTTGTCTGATATCCGCGATTTCATCTTTGACTATCTCGAATCTTGGATCACGCTTGAGCGCAGGACTCACTGCCGCGACTGCCGCCGGATCGCGATCAATAGCGATCAATCGCCCCCCGGATGAAAGCCTTTTCAGTATTTCGCTGCTGTGACCTCCGCGCCCAAACGTCCCGTCGATGTAACAACCATCCGGCTGGATGTTGAGTCCCGCGATCACCGCACGCAGAAGGACCGGCGTATGGCGGTTTTCGTTCGTCCCTGCGGTGCTCACTCCACCCGCGCTAAGCCGGTGTATCCAGGAATACGGTCGTGGCCTTGGCCTATGGTCTGCGCAATCATCACGGCGATTCCTGAATTGCCCGGCTACAGAGATAGCGATTCGAGCTCAGCGGGCAGGTCGACATCGTCGTCTTCCCCGAGCCATGCATCGCGTTTCTCGTTCCAGCTTTCTTCGTCCCAAAGCTCGAATTTGTTGCCCTGACCAATCAGAATTGCCTGACGTCCAAGACCTGCAAATTCGCGTAATTCTTTCGGCAAGAGGATTCGGCCATGAGCATCGATTTCGAGTTCCGTTGCGTAGCCGACCATCAACCGCTGCAGTCGCCGCGCCTGCCTGTTGAGGCTCGGCAATCGCACCAGCTTGCGCTCGATTTCTTCCCAGTCCGGGAAGGGATAGATGAGCAGGCAGTAATCGCGGTCCACGGTTGCCACCAGCTGGCCCTCGCACCGCGCGGCAAGCCGCTCGCGATGGCGCGTCGGGATCGCCAGGCGCCCTTTGGCATCCAATGTGACTTTCGTGGCCCCTCGAAACACGGTCCTTTTGGCGGGAATTCAGGCGGCGAAATGCCCCCTTTAAACCCATCTCCTCCCACTTTTTTCCACTTTTCAACACTATATTCGGGGCATCTACCAGCGTCAACGTGCCGGAAAAATAATTCTTTTTGTACAGGGACTTAGAGGTCATTTTGTGACCGAATCAGGGCCAATTGTGGCAATCATTTGCAACCACTAATCAAGGGGTTAAGGGTGTTTTCTAGATAAACGCTGAGGGCATGGTCGCCGAACCGCGACGGGCCTCGGTTCAGCCCTCGGAGAGCCGGCTCCTGGCGGGATTGCGCAGCCGGTCGCGACGCGGATTCAAAAAGGATTGCAAGCCTCTGAAATCCTGAGGAGTTTGAGGTCCGGAGGGTCGTTTGCGAGGTTTTGCCCACGAGGTGTCACGAATCGAGAAAGAGAGAGCCGGCCATAAGCCGGGTTCTGTCAGGGGCAATCATTCATCTGGGACAGCCGTCGCCGACTGCCTCTAGCAACCTACCCGGGAGTCCGCTCGGAACCGGCGGTGCGGAAAGATCCGCGCACTCCCCTATTTGGTCTTGCTCCAGGCGGGGTTTACCGTGCCGCGGTGTGTTGCCACCCGCGCGGTGCGCTCTTACCGCACCTTTTCACCCTTACCGGCGCGCTCAGTCAGAGCGCGCTTTGGCGGTATATTTTCTGTGGCACTTTCCATGGACTCACGTCCTCCAGGCGTTACCTGGCGCCTCGTCCGAGGGAGCCCGGACTTTCCTCCGGCAGTTCGCTTTCACGAAACCGCCAGCGATTGCCTGGCCGACTCTCACCTTCTCGAACCGCGGATGGTACCGCAATCGCGCTTCTCGACCCTGGTCTTTGACCGCGATCGGAGGCAGACGTGCGGGACATTTGGTCAGCAACTGTGTCGCCCGTGAGACGGGCGCAAGATTCCACACACCTCGGAATAGCACGCTGTAGGAGCCCGCCCCCGCGGGCGACCAGTCGTTTCGGTACTGCGACGTTGTTGTCGCCCGTAAGACGGGCTCCTACAGCGCTCGATTCCACGAATCTCGGAATAGCGCTGCGGGCGACAACTGCATTATTCCCCGGCTTTCGACAGTTCGAGCATCCTTCGGTAAAGGGCGTTCCGGCTCTCGCCGATGACGGCCGCTGTTACTTCAACCGCTTTCTTGCCCGGTACCAGGGGAATCAGCTCGGACAGCAGCCGATCCGCATCGATTGCTGCTGCGCTCCCGCTCCTGGCGGCTGCAGCGCCCTCCACCGCGATGACGAACTCTCCTTTAAGAGGAATACGCGCGTCGTCCAGCATTGGCTGCAGTTCGCCCAATGTTGCCGCGACGCATTGCTCGTGCATTTTCGACAGCTCGCGC
>Ga0079224_100004306_pt1 | contig 18333 bp, 13 predicted proteins | sample Stecom2015_FD_80414 | JGI IMG/M metagenome (GOLD analysis project Ga0079224, IMG submission 80414) | Agricultural soil microbial communities from Utah to study Nitrogen management - Steer compost 2015 | ecosystem: Environmental > Terrestrial > Soil > Agricultural land | place: USA: Utah...
CTGCCGCCGGAGGCGATCTGGACCATGTATGCGCGGCTCGGCTTCGGCAGGCCGGCCGGCACCGGCTTCCCCGGAGAAGCGGCGGGGCTCATGCCGGCGCGGCCGCCGGTGCGCGATGCCGAGCGTGCCGCGCTCGCCTACGGTTACGGCCTGTCGACCACGCCGCTGCAACTGGCCAGCGCCTACGCCACCATTGCCGCCGACGGCGTGCGGCGACCGGTGTCGTTCCTGGCGCTGGACCAGGCTCCGGCCGGAGAGCAGGTGATGTCGGCCGCGGTGGCGCGGCAGGTGCGCACCATGATGGAAGCCGTGGTGATGAAAGGCGGCACGGCGCCCCAGGCGGCGGTGGCCGGTTACCGAGTGGCCGGTAAAACCGGCACGGCTCGTAAGGCTGCCGCCGGCGGCTATGCCGAGAATGCCTATCTGGCGTATTTCGCCGGCTTTGCGCCCGCCAGCCGGCCACGGCTGGCGATGGTGGTGATGATGGATGAGCCCAGTGAGCGGTACTACTACGGCGGCCGGGCTGCGGCGCCGGTCTTCAGCAGGGTGATGAGCGGCGCGCTGCGGCTGCTCAATGTGCCGCCCGACGATGTGCCCCAGCTGGGAGCGTTCGTAGCCAGCGCAGGAGGGGGCCGATGATGCCGGCATTGTCGGTTGCTCCGGGCCGGCCGCTGGCCGATCTGCTGTCGGGGCTGGCCGCGGTCGCACCGGGCGAGGACCGGGTGATTGGCCATCTCACCCTCGACAGCCGTGAGGTGGTGCCGGGCACCCTGTTCGCGGCGGTCAGCGGCACCAGCCGTCATGGGCTGGAGTTCGTCGGCGAAGTGCTGCGTCGGGGGGCGGCCGCGATCGTCTGGGAGCCGGATCCACAGTACGACCCCTCCGTTGCGCAGCGGGCGTGCGCAGCGGCCGGCGTGCCGCTGCTGACGGTGCCGGCGCTGAGCATGGAGCTCAGCCGCATCGCCGGCCGTTTCTACGGCGAGCCCAGCCGGCAGCTGGCGCTGATCGGCGTGACCGGCACCGACGGCAAGACCTCGGTGAGCCAGTTCCTGGCCCAGGCGCTCAGCGGCGACCGCCCCTGCGGCGTGATCGGCACGCTCGGCTACGGCCTGCTCGGCAGCCTGGCCGAGCCGACCCATACCACCCCGGATGCCGTCACCGTACAGCGCCTGCTCAAGGACATGCGCGATCTCGGTGCCAGCCATGTGGCCATGGAAGTGTCCTCGCATGCGCTGGCACAGGGGCGGGTGGCAGGCCTGGCCTTCAAGGTCGCGGTGCTGACCAATCTGACCCGCGACCATCTCGATTACCACGGTACCGAAGAGGCCTATGCCGCTGCCAAGGCGGCGCTGTTCCGGCTGCCCGGCCTGGAATGCGCGGTGCTGAACCGTGACGACGCCTTCGGCCGCCGCCTGCAGGCCGGCCTGTCGCCCTCGGTGAGGGTGTTCGACTACACGCTGGACCCGCAGGCGCAGGATGCCGCGGTGGTCTGCCAGGACCTGCGGTATCTGCCGGACGGGCTGGCGATGCGCGTGCGGACGCCGGCCGGGGAGGCGGCGCTGACAGTGCCTCTGCTGGGACGCTTCAACGCTGCCAACGCGCTGGCGGCATTGAGCACGCTGCTGGCATTGGGGATGCCGCTTGCCGACGCGGTGGAATGCCTGCAGGAGCTGCAGCCGGTGGCCGGGCGCATGCAGCGGCTTGGCGGCGGCAGCCTGCCGAGCGTGATCGTCGACTACGCGCACACGCCGGCCGCTCTGGCAGCGGCGCTGGATGCGGTGCGGCAGCACACCGGCGGCCGGGTCTGGTGCGTGTTCGGCTGCGGCGGCGATCGCGACCGCGGCAAACGGCCGCAGATGGCGGCGGTCGCCGACCGCAAGGCCGACGAAATCGTCATCACCGACGACAACCCGCGTACCGAGGATCCGGCGCGCATCGTCGACGACATCCTGGCCGGCATCAAAGGGCGCAAGCCGTTCCTGGTGCACGACCGCGCCGCTGCCATCCGGCTCGCCATCGAGCGGGCCGCGCCGGGCGATGCGGTGCTGATCGCCGGCAAGGGGCATGAGACTTACCAGATCGTTGGCAGTCAGCGGCTGGCCTTCGATGACTGCGCAGTGGCACGTGCCGCCCTGCAGGAGAGAGCCCGATGGGACCTCTGAAGCTTAGCGATATCGCTGCGCTGCTCGGCGGAGCACAGGTCGGGGCCGACGTGCTGGTGGAGACGGTTGCCACCGACAGCCGCGCCCTGCCTGCTGACAGCCTCTTCATCGCGCTGCGCGGGGAGCGGTTCGACGGTCACGACTTCATTGCCCAGGCGCATGCCGGCGGTGCCGTGGCGGCGCTGGTCGAGCGGCCGGGCGGCTGGCCGCTGCCGCATGTGGTGGTGGACGACACCCGGCTGGCGCTCGGGCGGCTGGCGGCTGCCGTGCGCGCCCGCCTGCCGGTGCGGGTGGTCGGGGTAACGGGCAGTAACGGCAAGACCACGGTCAAGGAGATGACGGCGGCCATCCTGCGTCAGGCCGGCCCGACCCTTGCGACCACCGGCAACCTCAACAACGACATCGGCGTGCCGCTCACGCTGCTGCGACTGACGGCCGGCCATGCCTACGCCGTGGTTGAAATGGGCGCCAGCAGTGCCGGCGAGATCGATTACCTGGCGCGGCTCGCCCGGCCGGACGTCGGCTTGGTCAACAATGCCGGCCCCGCGCACCTGGCCGGATTCGGCTCGCAGGATGGGGTCGCCCGCGGCAAGGGCGAGATGTTCCTGGCGCTGGCGCCGGAGGCCGCGGCGGTGATCAACGCCGACGATGCTTACGCGCCGCTGTGGCGGGAATATGCCGGCCGGCGCCGGATCGTCGATTTCGGCATCGACCAGCCGGCGGCGGTCAGGGCAGAAGCCATCGACGGCAGCAGCTTCCTGCTGCGCACCCCGGCCGGCGAAGCGCGGGTGGCGCTGCCGCTGGCTGGCCGGCACAACGTCATGAACGCGCTCGCGGCGGCGGCGGCTGCCACCGCGCTCGACATTCCGCTGCCGCAGATCGCTGCCGGCCTGGCCGCGACGCCGGCCATCAAGGGGCGGCTTAACCGCCGGCCGGCAAGGGCGGGCGCCTGGCTGCTGGACGACACCTACAACGCCAATCCGAATTCCCTGCGGGCTGGGCTGGAGGTGCTGGCTGCCGAGTCGGGCGAGCGCTGGCTGGTGCTTGGCGACATGGGAGAGCTCGGTCCTGAGGCCGAAGCGCTGCACGCTCAGGCCGGCGAATGGGCACTGGCGGCTGGCGTCAGCCGGCTGTTCGCGGTCGGCCGGCTGGCACCGGCGGCAGCGCAGCGGTTCGGCTGTCACGGCGAGAGCTTTGACAGCAAGACGGCGCTGATCACGCGGCTGGCAGCAAACCTGCGGCCGGGAGTGACGGTGCTGGTGAAAGGCTCGCGCTCGAGCGGAATGGAACAAGTCGTCGAGGCACTGCTGGCGGCAGAGTCGGCCGAGGCGGCGAAAGGCAACTGACATGCTCTATTACTTGGCAACCCTGCTGGACAACTACATCAGCGCTTTCAACGTCTTTCAGTACCTGACCCTGCGCGCGATCCTGGGGACCCTGACGGCCCTGGCGATCGCACTGCTGGTCGGGCCGCTGCTGATTCGCCGGCTTACCCAGCACCAGATCGGCCAGCACGTTCGCACCGACGGTCCGCAGAGCCACCTGTCCAAGGCCGGCACGCCGACCATGGGCGGCACGCTGATTCTGGTGGCGGTGGCGCTCGGCACCCTGGCCTGGGCGGACCTGAGCAACCGCTACGTCTGGCTGCTGCTCGGCGTCACCATCGCTTTTGGCGCCATCGGCTTTGCCGACGACTACAAGAAGCTGGTGCTCAAGAACAGCAAGGGGCTGTCGGCGCGCGCCAAGTACTTCTGGCAGTCGGTGTTCGGCCTGGCGGCCGCGATCATGCTCTATTCCATGGCGAAGACCCCGGCGGAAACGGCGCTGCTGATCCCCTACGCCAAGGACCTGGCGATACCGCTGGGAGTGCTGTTCGTGCCGCTGACCTATTTCGTCATCGTCGGTTCGTCCAATGCCGTCAACCTCACCGACGGCCTCGACGGGCTGGCCATCCTGCCGACGGTGATGGTGGCCGGCGCACTGGCGGTGTTCGTGTATGCCGCCGGCAACGCCGTCTTCGCCGGCTACCTGGGGATCCCTTACGTGCAGGGGGTCGGCGAGGCTGTGGTGTTCTGCGGCGCGCTGGTCGGAGCCGGGCTGGGCTTCCTGTGGTTCAACGCCTATCCGGCGCAGGTGTTCATGGGCGACGTCGGCGCCCTGGCGCTGGGAGCGGCGCTCGGCCTGCTGGCGGTGCTGGCGCGGCAGGAACTGGTGCTGTTCATCATGGGCGGCATCTTCGTGCTGGAGACGGTGTCGGTGATGCTGCAGGTGGCGTCGTTCAGGCTCACCGGCAAGCGCATCTTCCGCATGGCGCCCATCCATCATCACTTCGAACTCAAGGGCTGGCCCGAGCCGCGCGTGATCGTGCGGTTCTGGATCATCACGGTGATCCTGGTCCTGATCGGGCTGGCGAGCCTGAAGATCCGGTGAGACAGATGGCAGCTGCGGCGTATCCAGGACTGACGGTAGTGGTCGGGCTCGGCAAGACCGGGCTCGCCTGCGCCCGCTTTCTGCGCGCGCAGGGTGCCGAAGTGGCCGTCACCGACAGTCGCGCCGCGCCGCCCGAGCTCGCCCGCGTGCAGCAGGAGCTGCCCGGGCTGCCGCTGGCACTGGGTGGTTTCGACCGCGCCCTGCTGGCGCGTGCCGCGCGCGTGATCGTCAGCCCCGGAGTGTCGCTGGCGGAGGCGGCGCTGGCCGAGGCGGCCGAGCGCGGCGTGCCGCTGCTGAGCGAGATCGAACTGTTCGCCGGCGTGGCCGCTGCGCCGATCGTCGCGGTGACCGGGTCCAACGGCAAGAGCACGGTCACCACCCTGGTCGGCCAGATGGCGAACCATGCCGGTCGCCGGGCAGGGGTCGGCGGCAACCTGGGCACGCCGGCGCTGGATCTGCTCGATCCGGCTGCCGACCTCTACGTGCTGGAACTCTCCAGCTTCCAGCTGGAAGCCACCACCAGCCTGGCGCCTGCGGCTGCCGCGGTGCTCAATGTCAGCGCCGATCACATGGACCGCTACGGCTCGCTCGCCGACTACGCCGCCAGCAAGGCCCGGATCTTCAAGGGCGCCGCGGTCTGTGTCGTCAATGCGGACGATCCGATGGTCATGGCCATGCCCCGGACAGGCCGCAGCGTGGCCTTCAGCATCCAGGGAGAGGTGCCGGAGGGCGGCTGGGGCCTCGCCAGGCTGGAAGGTCAGGAATGGCTGATGCAAGGCCGGCAGCCGGTGATGCCGGCCGCCGCGCTGCGCGTTCGCGGCCGCCATAACATCGCCAATGCGCTGGCGGCGCTGGCGCTGGGCGACGCGGCCGGCCTGCCGCTGGCGGCCATGACCGCTGCGCTGCGGGAGTTCACCGGCCTGCCGCATCGCACCGAATGGATCGGGGAGGCGGGCGGCGTGTCCTGGTACAACGATTCCAAGGGCACCAACGTCGGCGCCACCGTCGCCGCCGTGGCCGGCCTGGAGCGGCCGCTGGTACTGATCGCCGGCGGCGACGGCAAGGGGCAGGACTTCAGCCCCTTGCGCGCCATCCTGGCCGGCAAGGCCCGCGCAGCGGTGCTGATCGGACGCGATGCGGCGCTGATCGAAGATGCCGTGGCCGGTGTCGTGCCGGTGGTGCGTGCCGGCGACATGGAGGATGCCGTGCGGCAGGCGCGGGCGCTGGCCCAGCCCGGCGACGCGGTCCTGCTGTCGCCTGCCTGCGCGAGCTTCGACATGTTCAGCGACTATGTCCAGCGCGGCGATGCGTTTCGGGAGGCGGTACGGAGGTGGGCGCTATGACCACTGCCATCGCTGAAATGCGCCCTGGCCGGCGCAGCCGCGCAGGGCTGGCGCTGTGGGCCAACATTGACCGTCGGCTGCTGGCGGTGATGGCCGTCATTGCCGTCCTGGGACTGGTGATGGTGATGTCGGCCTCGGTGTCGCTGGCCGAGCGCCAGACCGGGGATGCGTTCCACTACTTCAAGCGGCAGCTGCTGTTCTTCGGCATCGGCGTGGCGCTGGCTGCTGCCGTGCTGCATGTCCGCCTGGAGAACTGGCAGCGGATCAGCATGCCGCTGCTGATCATTGCCTACCTGCTGCTGGGGCTGGTGCTGGTGCCCGGGATCGGCCGCGAGGTCAACGGCGCGGTGCGCTGGATCCCCCTGGGAGTGTTCAACCTTCAGGTCTCCGAAGTCGCCAAGCTGCTGATCCTGCTGTACCTGGCCGATTATCTGGTGCGGCGGGAGGAAGCGGTGCGTAGCCGCATGCTGGCATTCCTGCTGCCGATGGGATGCATCGCCTTCGCCGGTCTGCTGCTGCTGCTGGAGCCGGATTTCGGTGCCGCCGTGGTGCTGGCCGCCACCGGCATGGGCATGCTGTTCCTGTCCGGGGTGCCGCTCTGGCGCTTCGCCTTGCTCGGCGGGCTGGTCGCCGCAGTCGGCAGCCTGCTGATCGTGGCTTCCCCTTACCGCTGGATGCGCCTGACCACCTTCATCGATCCCTGGCAGGATCCGTTCGCATCCGGCTTCCAGCTCACCCAGTCGCTGATCGCCATCGGCCGCGGCGAATGGCTGGGGGTGGGCCTGGGCGGCAGCGTGCAAAAGCTGTTCTACCTGCCGGAGGCGCACACCGATTTCCTGTTCGCCGTGTTCGCCGAGGAGTTCGGTCTGGTCGGCGTGGTCGGCCTGATCGGCCTGTATGGCTACGTGGTGCTGCGGGCCTTCATGATCGGCAGCCGCTGCCTTCGCAACGGGCTGCCGTTCGGCGGCTATCTGGCCTATGGCATCGGCCTGTGGTTCGGACTGCAGTCGTTCGTGAACATCGGCGTCAACATGGGCCTGCTGCCGACCAAGGGTCTGACCCTGCCGCTGATGAGCTACGGCGGCAGCAGCCTGATAACGACTTTGCTGGCGCTGGCACTGCTGCTGCGGACCAGCGTCGAGCTGCAGCTGACCACCGTCAGCGCCCAACCGCTGCCGGGAGAATACCGATGAGTGCCTCGCAGCAGCCTGTGATGATCGCCGCCGGCGGCACCGGCGGCCACGTGTTTCCTGGGCTCGCCGTGGCCGAGGCGCTGCGCGCGCAGGGCGTGCCCGTGGTGTGGCTGGGCACCCGCCGTGGCCTGGAGGCCAGGGTGGTGCCGGCCGCCGAGATTCCGATCGAGTGGCTGGACGTCCGCGGTCTGCGCCGCCGCGGCCTGAGCGGCTGGCTGACCTCGCCCTGGATGATTGCGCGCGGCACCCTGCAGGCGCTGCAGGCCATGCGCCGCCACCGGCCTCGGGCGCTGCTCGGCATGGGCGGCTACGTGTCCGGCCCGGCGGCTGCGGCTGCCCGGCTGCTGGGCGTTCCGCTGCTGATCCATGAGCAGAACGCCATTCCGGGGTTCACCAACCAGAAACTCGCCACGTTGGCGGTGCGGGTCATGACGGGGTTCAGCGGCGTGCTGGAGGAGACCGGCAAGGCCGTGCACACCGGCAACCCGGTGCGGGCAGCCATTGCTGCCGTTCCTCCCCCGGATGCGCGTGTCCGCGACAGCCATGAGCCGCTGCGGCTGCTGGTACTCGGCGGCAGTCAGGGCGCTGCGGCGCTCAACGAGGCCGTCCCTGCCGCCCTGGCCCGGCTCGATCCTCGGCTACGGCCGGAAGTCTGGCATCAGACCGGCAGCGAGCAGGTGGAGGCGACCCGCGCCCTGTATGCGCAGCACGGCGTGGCTGCCCGGGTGGTGCCTTTCATCGACGAGATGGCGGCGGCCTACGCCTGGGCGGATCTGGCGATCTGCCGGTCGGGCGCGCTGACCGTCGCCGAGCTTGCCGCCGCCGGGGTGCCGGCGGTGCTCGTGCCGTTCCCGTTCGCGGTCGACGACCACCAGACCGCCAACGCCCGGCACCTGGTGGCGCGCGATGCGGGCGTGCTGTTCCCGCAGGATCATCTGACGGCTGATCGCCTGGCGACGGTCATGACCGAGCTGCTCGGTGATCGCGCGCATCTGCAGACCATGGCCGCCAATGCGCGGGCCATGGGCATGCCGGATGCGGCGGCCAGGGTAGCGCAACACTGTCTGGAGGTGGCGCGATGAACGCGCCTGTGAAAGCGTTTGATCACGGGGTCCTGGGCGCGATGGGCCGGGTCCGTCACGTGCACTTCGTCGGGATTGGCGGCGCCGGCATGGGCGGCATTGCCGAGGTCCTGCTGAATCTCGGCTATGTCGTCAGCGGCTCGGATCTCAAAGAGAGCCCGATGACCCGGCGATTGGCCGGCCTCGGCGCCCGGATCGTGCTCGGCCACCGGCCGGAGAACGTGTCCGGTGCCGATGCGGTGGTGACGTCCAGCGCCGTCGGTGCCGACAACCCCGAGGTGGTCGCCGCCCGCCAGAGCCGGGTGCCGGTGGTGCCGCGGGCGGAGATGCTGGCCGAGCTGATGCGCTTCCGTTACGGCATCGCCGTGGCCGGCACCCATGGCAAGACCACCACCACCAGCCTGGTCGCGAGCCTGCTGGCCGAAGGCGGACTGGACCCGACCTTCGTCATCGGCGGCCGGCTCAACAGCGCCAATGCCAACGCGCGGCTGGGTGCCGGGCGGTTCCTGGTGGCGGAGGCGGACGAGAGCGATGCCTCGTTCCTGTATCTGAAGCCGATGATGGCGATCGTCACCAATATCGATGCCGATCATCTGAGCACTTACGGCGGCGATTTCGGCCACCTGCGTTCGACCTTCCTGAAATTCCTCCATCACCTGCCGTTCTACGGTCTGGCGGTGCTGTGCGTCGACGATCCGGTGGTGCGCGAGCTGGCGGCCGAGGTGGGGCGGCCGCTGCGCACCTACGGCTTCGATGACGGTGTCGACATGCGGGCCCTGGATGTCCGCTACGAGGGCACCCGCACCCGTTTCCGGGTCGAGGGCAAGGACGGGCTGGCGATGGAGATCGACCTCAACCTGCCCGGTCGGCACAACGTGCTGAACGCCCTGGCGGCGGTCACCATCGCCCATGAGCTGGGGGTGTCCGAGCAGGCCATTCAGGAGGCGCTGTCCGGCTTCCGTGGCGTCGGCCGCCGGTTCCAGTCCTACGGCGAATTCGACCTCGACGGCCGGCGCGTGCTGCTGGTCGACGACTATGGCCACCACCCGCGCGAGATCGCTGCCACCGTGCAGGCGGCGCGCGCCGCCTATCCGACCCGCCGGCTGGTGCTGGCCTTCCAGCCGCACCGCTACAGCCGCACCCGCGACCTGTTCGAGGACTTCGTGCGGGTCCTGTCGGACGTCGATGCGCTGGTGCTTTCGGAGGTTTATCCGGCCGGCGAGGCGCCGATCGCCGGTGCCGACGGCCGGGCCCTGGCCGGCGCCATCCGCGCCCGCGGCCACGTCAATCCGGTTTTCGTCGAGGGCGTCGACGAGCTGGTCGAGGTGCTGCCGCGCATCGTCCAGGACGGCGACCTGGTGCTGGCCATGGGAGCCGGCAACATCGGCAACCTGGGGCCGATTCTACGCCAGCGCAGCGGCGCGGAGGGCGACCGATGACGGCAGGTCAGGAAAGCGGCGCGGCCAGCGCAATGCTCGCTCATGAGCCGGGCCAGGCCGGCAGCGGCCTGGGAGTGCAGGGGAAGAGAGGCGCTCGATGCGCCGGGAAGGTTATGCAGTCATGACGCGGATTACTCCGGAACGGGTCAAGGCCATGGGCCGGGTCGCCCTGGTCCTGGGCGGCTGGGCGGCCGAGCGCGAAGTGTCGCTCAATAGCGGCGCGATGGTGCTTGCCGCGCTGCGGGAACTGGGAGTGGACGTGACGCCGGTCGACCCGCGCGATGACGGGATCGAGCGGCTCGCCGGTTTCGACCGCGCCTTCATCATCGTTCACGGCCGCGGCGGCGAAGACGGCGTGCTGCAGGGAGCGCTGGAATCGTTCGGCGTGCCCTATACCGGAACCGGCGTGCTGGGCTCGGCGCTGGGCATGGACAAACTGCGCACCAAGCTGGTGTGGCGCGGTGCCGGCCTGCCCACCCCGGAATTCGTCCATCTGCAGGCCGGCACCGACTGGGCCGGCGTGCTGGAGACGCTGGGGACGCCGGTCATGGTCAAGCCGAGCCGGGAAGGTTCCAGCATCGGCATGGCCAAGGTGGCAAGCGTGTCCGAGCTGGAGCAGGCGTATCGGACGGCGGCCGAGTACGACAGCCAGGTGATCGCCGAGCGCTGGATCGAAGGCCAGGAATTCACCATCGCCATTCTCGGCGAGCGGGCGCTGCCGGTGATTCGGCTGGAGACCCCGCGCAGCTTCTATGACTACGAAGCCAAGTACCGCGCCGACAGTACCCGCTACCACTGCCCCTGCGGCCTGGCGGCGGAGGAGGAGGCGCAGCTGCAGGCCCTGGCGCTGGAGGCGTTCCGGCAGGCCGGCTGCTACGGCTGGGGGCGCGTCGACCTGATGCGCGACGGCGATGGCCGGCCCTGGCTGCTGGAGGTCAATACCGTGCCGGGCATGACCGACCATTCGCTGGTGCCCATGGCCGCCCGCGCGGCGGGCATGAGCTTCGAAGAGCTGGTCTGGCAGGTGCTGCTGACCAGCGAGCGCACGAGGTAGGCGACGGATGGCGCTGGCTGCTCCGGTTTCGCCCACCCTGCTGCGCCGGCTGCGACAGGTCGCGGCCACGCTCGGGCTGCTGGCGGCCGCCGGCACGCTGGCGCTGGGCGGGCTGTGGCTGTCGGCGCCGGAGCGTTTCCCGCTGGAGGTGGTGCGGCTGGACGGCCGGCTGGTGCGGGTTGAGGAGGCGGAGCTGCGCCAGGCCATCCTGCCCTACCTCGACCGCGGGCTGCTGGCGCTGGATGTCGCGGGGGTACGCGAGGCAGTGGAACAGCTGCCCTGGGTGGCGACGGCGACGGTCCGCCGCCACTGGCCGGACACGCTGGTGATCGGCGTGGTGGAGCGGGTGGCGGTGGCGCACTGGAACAAGGGTTTGATAGACGAGCAGGGCGAGCTGTTTCATCCCCCGGCGGAGACGGTACCGGCCGGACTGCCGGTGCTGGAAGGGCCGGCAGACAGCGCCCGGCTGGTCTGGCAGCGGTTCAGGCGACTGCAGGCGATCCTGGCGGAAGCCGGCCTGGAGCTGGCGGCGCTGCGGCTCGACGAACGCCGTGCCTGGAGCGCGGTGCTGCGAGACGGCGCGACCATGCAGTTGGGGGTGGATGCGGACGATGCGGCTGCCGAGCGTTTCGCACGGGCGCTGCCGCGTATCAAGGCGCCGGCGAACGCGCAACTGGCGCGGGTGGATTTGCGGTATCCGAATGGTTTTGCGCTGGCGTGGACAGGCGCCGCACCACAGGGTTCGGGGAACAGGCAATGAGCAGGAAATCCGAAAAGAATCTACTGGTGGGGCTGGATATCGGCACCTCCAAGGTGGTCGCCATCGTCGGCGAGCTGACGCCGCGCGGCGTGATCGAGGTGGTGGGCATCGGCTCGCATCCGTCACGGGGCATGAAGAAGGGCGCCGTGGTGAACATCGAGTCGACGGTGCAGTCCATCCAGCGGGCCGTCGAGGAAGCCGAGCTGATGGCGGGTTGCCAGATCAATTCGGTGCTCACCGGCATCGCCGGCAGCCACATCCGCAGCCTCAATTCGCACGGCATTGTCGCCATCAGCGACCGGGAAGTGACGCCGGCCGATGTCGAGCGGGTGATCGATGCCGCCCGGGCGGTGGCGATCCCGGCCGACCAGAAGATCCTCCATATCCTGCCGCAGGAATTCATCATCGATACCCAGGAAGGGATCAAGGAGCCGGTCGGCATGTCCGGCGTGCGGCTGGAAGCCAAGGTGCACATGGTCACCGGCGCGGTGAGCGCCGCCCAGAACATCATCAAGTGCGTGCGCCGCTGCGGGCTGGAGGTCGACGACGTCATTCTGGAGCAGCTGGCCTCGAGCTATGCCGTGCTCACCGAGGACGAGAAGGAGCTCGGCGTGTGCCTGGTGGACGTCGGCGGCGGCACCAGCGACATCGCCGTGTTCACCGAGGGGGCGATCCGCCATACGGCAGTGATCCCCATTGCCGGCGACCAGGTCACCAATGACATCGCGGTGGCGCTGCGGACCCCGACCCAGCACGCCGAGGACATCAAGATCAAGTACGCCTGCGCGCTGTCGCAGCTGGCCTCGGCCGAGGATGCCATCGAGGTGCCGTCGGTCGGCGACCGGCCGCCGCGGCGCCTGTCACGCCAGACCCTGGCCGAGGTGGTCGAGCCCCGCTACGAGGAGCTGTTCAACCTGGTGCAGGCGGAGCTGCGCCGCAGCGGGTTCGAGGACCTCATCGCCGCCGGCATCGTGCTGACCGGCGGCTCGGCGAAGATGGAAGGCGTGATCGAACTGGCAGAAGAAGTGTTCCATATGCCGGTACGGCTGGGCGTGCCCCAGAACGTCGCCGGGCTGGCGGACGTGGTGCGCAATCCGATTTATTCGACAGGTGTCGGGCTGCTGCACTTCGGCGCGCATAACCGCGGGCATGAACTGCGGGGATTCAAGGGGGAGACCGGGATGCCCGGCATGTGGAATCGGATGAAAGGGTGGTTCCAGGGCAACTTCTAGCGGTCGCCCAACGAGTGGTCGAATGCGGGTCGCAGCGATAAAAATGGAGGCAATAACATGTTCGAGCTGATGGATTCCTACAGTCAGAACGCGGTCATCAAGGTCATAGGCATCGGCGGCGGCGGCGGCAATGCTGTCGAGCACATGGTGACCGCCGATATCGAAGGCGTCGATTTCATCTGCGCCAACACCGACGCCCAGGCCTTGAGGAACAGCAGCGCGCGTACCACCCTGCAGCTGGGGACGGCCGTCACCAAGGGGCTTGGCGCCGGCGCCAATCCCAGCGTCGGCCGCGAGGCGGCGGTGGAGGACCGTGACCGCATCGCCGAGGCGCTGGAAGGGGCGGACATGGTGTTCATCACCGCCGGCATGGGCGGCGGCACCGGCACCGGTGCGGCGCCGGTGGTCGCGGAGGTCGCCAAGGAGCTCGGCATCCTGACGGTGGCGGTGGTGACCAAGCCGTTTCCCTTCGAAGGCGCCAAGCGCATGCGGGTGGCGATGGAGGGGATCGAGGAGCTGACCAAGCATGTCGACTCGCTGATCACCATCCCCAACGAAAAGCTGCTGTCCGTGCTCGGCAAGAACATGAGCCTGCTGGACGCCTTCAAGGCTGCCAACGATGTGCTGCTGGGGGCGGTAAGGGGGATCGCCGAACTGATCACCCGGCCCGGACTGATCAACGTCGACTTCGCCGACGTCCGCACCGTGATGTCGGAGATGGGCATGGCGGTGATGGGCACCGGCGTGGCGCGCGGCGAAGGCCGGGCCCGCGAGGCGGCCGAGCGGGCGATTGCCTCGCCGCTGCTGGAAGACGTCGACATCGCAGGCGCCCGCGGCATTCTGGTGAATGTCACCGCCGGTCTGGACCTGTCGATCGGCGAGTTCGACGAGGTCGGCAACGCCATCAAGGATTTCGCCTCGGAAGACGCCACCGTGGTGGTCGGTACCGTGATCGATCCGGAGCTGGAGGACGAGCTGCGGGTGACCGTGGTCGCCACCGGTCTGCAGCATCCCGGCATCCAGCGGCAGCCGGTGCCGCAGGTGCAGGCGGTCGTGCCGGCCAAGAAGCCAAGCGGCGAGATCGACTACGGCAAGCTGGACCGGCCGACCGTGATCCGCAAGCGGGCGGCGGGCGATCGCTATCCGGAGGGTGCCGATGGCGATCTTGACTATCTGGACATCCCGGCTTTCCTGCGCCGTCAGGCCGACTGACGGCGTCCGCCTCCACTCGCTCGAACCGCATTGTGTTGTGGCGGGCCAACAGGCCCGCCGTTTTTTGTGGCAACTCGATACTTTTTTACAACAATGTGAAATTCATCTAAGATTGCTGCGCTGCATGATGCAGAATACGGCAGACTACGCCCGCCACGCCGGTCACCAGCGATTGCAGGCAGCACTCCAAACAGCACCAGAACGGGATCGATGATGCGGCAGCGCACTCTCAAGAACAGCATCCGGGCGACCGGCGTCGGCCTCCACACCGGCGACAAGGTTTATCTGACCCTGCGCCCCGCAGCGCCGAACACGGGCATCGTGTTCCGCCGCACCGACCTGCCCGGCAGCCCGGAAATCAAGGCGCATGCGTTCAACGTGGGCGATACCCAGCTGTCGAGCTGCCTGATCCAGGACGACGTTCGTGTCTCCACTGTCGAGCATCTGCTCTCGGCCATGGCGGGGCTGGGCATCGACAATGCCTATGTCGACCTGAGCGCGCCGGAAGTGCCGATCATGGATGGCAGCGCCGGTCCGTTCGTATTCCTGATCCGTTCTGCCGGCATCCACGAGCAGGATGCGCTCAAGCGCTTCATTCGGATCAAGAAGCCGATCCGCGTCGAAGACGGCGACAAGTGGTGCACCTTCGAGCCGTACGAAGGCTTCAAGGTCAATTTCACCATCGACTTCGACCACCCGCTGTTCAAGACGCTGGATCAGACCGCGACCATCGATTTCTCCACCACCTCCTTCGTCAAGGAAGTGAGCCGCGCCCGTACCTTCGGCTTCATGCGCGACCTCGAGTGGATGCAGAGCCGGCAACTGGCGCTCGGCGGCAGCCTCGACAATGCCGTGGTGGTCGACGATTACCGGGTACTCAACGAGGACGGGCTGCGTTACCGCGACGAGTTCGTCAAGCACAAGATCCTCGATGCCATCGGCGACCTGTACCTGCTCGGCCACAGCCTGATCGGCGCCTTTACCGGCTACAAGTCCGGTCATGCCCTCAACAACAAGCTGCTGCGGGCGCTGCTGGCCGACGCCGAGGCCTGGGAAGAAGTCACTTTCCCGGATGACGCGCTGTCGCCGATCAGCTTCGACCAGCCGATCGCCGCTGTCGGCTAGCCAGCTACTCTTCCGCGCGTCGCGCCAGGCGCAGCAGTGCCTGACGCAGTCGCTCGTCCTCCATCCCCGCCACCGCCTGACGTAGACAGGCCGCGGCCGCCGGCGTCAGGCGCGCTCGCTCGACCGGTCGTGGCGCCCGCGGCGGCGGCGCAAGCTTGACCGAAAACGCCCGCGGGCGGGCGCCGATGCAGCCCTGCGCGGCGCTCAGCAGAGCTGAGCGGGCGTAGCGCAGCCGGGTCGCGCGGCCCGCCGAATCGGCCACGATCACCAGGGTGTCCGCGTCCAGCCGCGCCAGCTGCCAGCCTTCCCGCAGCTCGGTCGGCAGCCGGTCCGCCAGGGCCGACCGAGCCGCCTCCAGGCGGCGCGCCTGCTCGATCAGTCCGCGTGCCGTACCCGAGACCGCCAGTGGCCGTCTGAACCCATGCTCCGCCGCCGTTGTCTTAGCCTTCATTCATCATGCGCGCGTGACAGCGCGTCCTCAAAAAACACGTCCGATAGGCTATAGTAAGCCCCTTTCGCCGCGAGCAGAACGCAGGTCCATCGGACGGTGCGGAATTCCAGGGAGTCCATATGCTGGGTGCAATTGCGAAGAAGGTCTTCGGCAGTCGCAACGACCGCCTCGTTGCGCGCATGCGCAAGGTCGCCGAGAAGATTACCGCGCTTGAGCCCGACATGCAGGCGCTGTCGGATGCCGAGCTGCGGGCCAAGACCGACGAGTTCCGCCAGCGCCTCAGCGACGGCGCGACGCTGGATTCGCTGCTGCCGGAAGCCTTCGCCGTAGTCCGCGAAGCCGCACGGCGGGTGCACGGCATGCGGCATTACGACGTGCAGCTGATCGGCGGCATGGTGCTGCACGAGGGCCGGATCGCCGAGATGAAGACCGGCGAGGGCAAGACCCTGGTGGCCACCCTGGCCGCGTACCTGAACGCGCTGCCCGGCCGCGGCGTGCACGTCGTGACCGTCAACGACTACCTGGCCCGCCGCGACGCAGCCTGGATGGGGCGGATCTACGAATTTCTCGGCATGACCACCGGCGTGGTCGTGCCCGGCATGGATCCGGAGCAGAAGCGCGCCGCCTACGCCGCCGACATTACCTACGGCACCAACAACGAATTCGGCTTCGACTACCTGCGCGACAACATGGCCTTCCGCAAGGAAGACCGGGTGCAGCGGCCGCTGCACTACGCCATCGTCGACGAGGTCGACTCCATCCTGATCGACGAGGCGCGCACGCCGCTGATCATCTCCGGCCCGGCCGAGGACAGCAGCGAGCTGTACCAGCGCATGAACGTGCTGGTACCGAAGCTGCGCCGGCAGGACCAGGCAACGGAAGAGGGCGAAGAGGACACCGGCGACTTCTACGTCGACGAGAAGGCGCGCCAGGTCTATTTCACCGAGACCGGTCAGGAGCGGGCCGAAGAGCTGCTGCGGGAGGCCGGGCTGCTGCGCGAGGGCGAGGGCCTGTACGACGCCCGCAACATCAGCCTGGTGCATCATCTCCATGCGGCGCTGCGGGCGCACGCCCTGTTCCAGCGCGATGTGCACTACATCGTGCGCGACCGCCAGATCGTCATCGTCGACGAGTTCACCGGCCGTGCCATGCCCGGCCGCCGCTGGTCCGAGGGCCTGCACCAGGCGATCGAGGCCAAGGAAGGGCTGCCGATCCAGAACGAGAACCAGACGCTGGCGTCGATCACCTTCCAGAACTATTTCCGCATGTACGAGAAACTCTCGGGCATGACGGGCACGGCCGATACCGAGGCCTTCGAGTTCCAGGAGATCTACGGCCTGGAAGTGGTGGTGATCCCGACACACCGGCCCATGGCCCGCAAGGACATGAATGACCTGGTGTACCTCACCGCCCGCGAGAAATACGACGCCATCATCGAGGACATCGCCGACTGCCGCGAGCGGGGCCAGCCGGTGCTGGTGGGCACCACCTCGATCGAAACCTCGGAATACCTCTCCACCATGCTCAAGAAGAGAGGCATTCCGCATGAGGTGCTGAACGCCAAGCAGCACGAGCGCGAAGCCAACATCATCGCCCAGGCCGGCCGGCCGGGAGCGGTGACCATCGCCACCAACATGGCGGGCCGCGGCACCGACATCGTGCTGGGCGGCAATCTGGAAGCCGAGCTCGCCGAGCTGGGCGAGGTGGACGAGGCCACCCGGGAACGGGTGCGGGCGGAATGGCAGCAGCGGCACGATCAGGTGCTGCAGGCCGGCGGCCTGCACGTGATCGGCACCGAGCGGCACGAGTCGCGGCGCATCGACAACCAGCTGCGCGGCCGTGCCGGCCGTCAAGGCGATCCCGGTTCGACCCGCTTTTATCTTTCGCTGGAAGACAACCTGCTGCGGATCTTCGCCGGCGACCGGGTCGGGGCGCTGATGCAGCGGCTGGGCATGCAGGAAGGCGAGGCGATCGAGAGCGGGCTGGTGTCGCGCGTGATCGAGAATGCCCAGCGCAAGGTCGAGGGCCACAACTTCGACATCCGCAAGCACTTGCTGGAGTTCGACGACGTCGCCAACGACCAGCGCCGGGTGATCTACCAGCAGCGCAACGAGCTGATGGAGGCCGAGGATATCTCGGACACCATCGAGCTCATGCGCACAGATGTTTTTGAGACCGTCATCAGCGAGTTCATTCCGCCCGGCAGCATCGACGAGCAGTGGAACATTGCCGGCCTGGAGGAAACGCTGGATGCCGAGTTCGGGCTGAAGCTGCCGCTGCGGCAGTGGCTGGATGAGGACGACAGCCTGCACGAGGAAACGCTGCGCGAGCGCATCCTGGAGACGGCGGTGCAGCAGTACCGCGAGAAGGAGCAGCTGGCCGGCGCGCCGGTGCTGCGCCAGTTCGAGAAGGCGGTGATGCTGCAGGTGCTCGACAACCACTGGAAGGAGCATCTGGCCGCCATGGATTACCTGCGCCAGGGTATCCACCTGCGTGGCTATGCGCAGAAGAACCCGAAGCAGGAGTTTAAGCGCGAGGCCTTCGAGATGTTCTCGGAGATGCTGGAGAACCTCAAGCGGGAGGTGATCTCCGTGCTCTCGAGGGTGCAGGTACGGGCGCAGGAAGATGTTGCCGCAGTCGAGGAGCAGCAGCGCCGCGACGAGTCCAAGATGCAGTTCCAGCATGCCAGCGCCGGCAGCTACAGTGCCGACGAGGAGGCCGCCGAGGTTGTTGCCGCCCGTCAGGCCGAGGCACAGCCCTTCGTGCGGGAGCAGCCTAAGGTCGGCCGCAACGAGCCGTGTCCATGCGGTTCGGGCCGAAAGTACAAGCCTTGCCATGGGCGGCTGGTGA
>Ga0079224_100004308_pt1 | contig 18333 bp, 16 predicted proteins | sample Stecom2015_FD_80414 | JGI IMG/M metagenome (GOLD analysis project Ga0079224, IMG submission 80414) | Agricultural soil microbial communities from Utah to study Nitrogen management - Steer compost 2015 | ecosystem: Environmental > Terrestrial > Soil > Agricultural land | place: USA: Utah...
ATAACATTCGAAATACTCAAGCACAAAATCGTGCCTAGTAAGACAACACTGCATCGGCATAATCCCCATACCTTCTGAAGTGACTTCATAAATATGTATACAGTTCCCACCTCCACCACTCTCCCCCTGCGCCAAGGCCTCTACATTATCTAAAATAAGCGCAGATAAACCACTTTCTGCGTCCATATTAAAATTGATGTTAACCGTTGCAAGCATTGCTATCGCGACAGGAAGCATACCTCCTAGAATTTTCTTTCTCATTTTTTCAAGAATTTGATATTATTAACTTTTGTCTCGGGCGAAAGCTTTCACCCCTACTGTATTTATCCTTTCAACAGTTTCCTATACTATAAAGGATGTCATCTCAAATATTTATCTTTGTTGCTGCACCTCCTTTCTTTTTAAGGTGGGATAGCGGGCGGTCAGGTTGCATAACTTTATGCAGAGCGAGCAACCTGCCGCCTTACTTTTCCCGTGTAAAACTGTTATCGAAGTTAATCATCATATCATTACGCCCACAAAAATGAGCCTACTCAATTCTTACTCATTTCTATCGCGGATTTAATTACTTTAACCGGCGTCTCATGCGCCAGATTCAAGTTACCCTCATAGATCACACTATCGCCCGCATGCAATCCTTCCGTAATCACGTAGCCCATAGAGTTCTCCATTCCCGTCTGCACATAATTCCACAACGCCTTATTGTTTTTCGCCGTAAACACCACCTTTCGATTATTTCGCAATACCAACGCCTCCTTCGGCACGATCAATTGCTTACCTGCCGAACGCTGTACGCGTACCCGGATATTCATCCCCTCATATAAGCCCTTTACAGCTCCACGTATACGTGCTTTTACCTTCACCATGCCATTTTCGTCCACGAGAGGATTAATTTCATCAATTACAGCCGTGGCATGGTAGTTCTGGATAGAAAACGGCGAAAGCTCCACCCGATCACCTTGTCGGATCAGCGGAAGTTCCGTTTCCAGTACCGTGAATTCGGCATCCATCGCGTCGTTGGCAATGACCGTACAAAAAGGCTCGTTGCCAGGTGGCAGATTATATTTTTTTGCGGATAGATTTGCGATGACACCATCATAAGGCGCGTACAATACCGATCGGGATAAGCTATGTTTTGCCAGTTCATATTGGATCAAGCTATGCTCATAATTACTTTTTATCTTGGCGATCTTCATGGTCTCCTGTGGCACCTTTAACGAGTCGGCCAAGGTAAAGCCCTGACTGATCAACACATCCTGCAGTTCCAGTTTGGCTTTTTCCAGATTATCCGAAGCCTGCTTAAGTGCATTTTGCAATTTGAATTGTGCCAATTGCGCAATTTTTTGTCCTTTTTGAACACGCTGCCCGTTTTTCACAAAAATCTCTTCGATCACTTCCGCCTCCTCAAAACGCAGATCAGCTTTCTGCGAGGCGACGATTGTCCCGTTAGAAATCAGCTCGTGGTTAAACACGTCTTCTTGTAGCAAGAAAGCTTTCACCTCTGCCGTTTCGGTGGGCGGTAAAGCCTGTACATGCTCCTCTGCCGTTTGCTGCGTCTCCCCATCGCCGCTACAAGCCACCGACAGTATACTGCTAATAAACCAAAGCCGGTATAAATTTCTTTTTCTTATCAGATACTTCATTATTTAACTTACTTTCTTTTTTACCCTGTTTTATATATTTCTGCATTTCTGCTTTCATTTCTTCGACAGCCGGCGAATGTACTTTTACTTCCTTGCTGACGACCTTAATGGCCACGTCATACGCTTTTTCGTATTCGCCCATCGCATCGTATAGTTTTGTCAGCAAATAATACGGATAAAGACGATTAGGCACCTGGTTCGCCGCAGCCTGATACTGAACCTCTGCCCGTCGATAATCTTCCTTCATCTGTTCATTCCGACCAATCAAAATCCGGAACATCGGATCCGCACTGATGGCTACACCTTTGAAAAGCACCTGTACACTCTCCTCATATTCGCCCATCACATACAAGCTACGTCCATATTCAAAAAGAAAATGAGGTTGATCCAATAGCAACGGATACAGCGGTTTGTATAGGTCAACAACCCGTTCATACATGCCCGTTTGGTAATATACTTGGCTCTGCCCCCAAGTTTGATGGGCTTTATAAACGGGATAGCGTTTGTACAAGGATTGGGCAACATACAGCATCGATAATAGCAAGGCAAAAATCATCGTATACGCATTCCATTGTCGGCGGACACGGTAAGAAATAGGATTGCAATAGAAAACATCGAGGTAATAGGTAAACTCGTAAGGGATCGATACACAACTTGCTAAAAAGAAAATCAAAACAATCAAAAAAGGCATCAGGCTAAAAGGATAGGAAAAAAAAGCAAATACCAACATGGCTGTCAGACCGCCGACCGCCATGTACCGTCGATGGCGCCAGCCCGTTACCAATGCAAACACGACGGTTAGTAAAAACAACGCCAGCGGAACATACCCTTGCTCTACGCCGATTTGCAGAAACTCGTTAAAGGCGTATTCCGGCTCTCCTGCCAGCCATTTTTCCCGTTCTGTTCCGGCACCGGAGTAAAAATAGGCCTCTTGTGCACTTCCATAAATGCCGCTGAAAGTTCCTATCCCCTCTCCCACCCAAGTTTTTGAAATCCTGTCTGCACTCAGTTTCCAGATCAGCGTACGGCCATCCGCGGAATCCTTTTTTAAATAATAGATACCGGCTGTCGCTAAGCTTATGACGGCTATGAACGCAGCAGCGACGCCTATCTTCCTTCCTATAGTGTTATGCTTCGCTCGTTTGGGCTTAAAAAAACAGTAGTAGTATCCCCCCAATACCGCCCCGCCTCCTATAGTTGCTGCCATCCAAGCAGCTCGGCTCATCGTTGCCGGCAAAACCAAAACAATCGCTATACAAGTGATCATCGCTGTAAACCAACGGACTTTAAAAAAAACAGCATTGTGGTTTCGGTGTTTTGCTAGTGCTTGTCTGTCCCAACACAGATAAAAAAGGGAAACAGGCAAGATAATGGCGAGAAAACCGGCATAAGGGCCAGGATTGAAGAACGATCCCGTTACATCGTATAACGCGTGTTGTGAACGCGCAAAACCATACAATTGTAATAGTCCCCACACCGCTTCTATACACCCCAAAAGCATGATGGCAAGCATTAAAATCCGTAGATTGATTTGGTTCTGCGCCAAAAAAATACGGAAACAATAATACAATGCCCCAAGCATCACGAAAATCGCCATTTTATTGTTAACCGTTTGGAGATAGAGGTAGGAAAGGCCGAAAGAAATCGCCAGCCAGATGACGATAAAATAGTCGCCCAGATGAAATTTAACCCCTTCCCGGTTGTTCCAAAACGACAGCGCCGTGGCCGGTGGAATGAAGGCCATCACGATATAAAAGCCGATATGCTTGCCAATATGGGTATGCGTTAGCCAGTCATCTGCAAGCAGGGCATTACCTAACAGCGCGATAAACGGCAGGAGGCAAATGTAATTTATCCAGCATATACGCGGTTGCTGTATCATCTTTCTATGGGTTTAAAAACAAAGAAAACAAAGCCTCCGCATTTTAGGAAAGAAACGGACGACTCAATTCTAACTCAATTCTTACAGCCATCATTTCACGGGCTTAAAGAATCGTCCCCATCGATATTTATCCGTATACGAATCTTTCGACTTCCAGATATAGGCAACTTTACCCACGATATGATCCTCCGGCAGTAACCCCCAGTATCGCGAGTCTTTGGAATCCGTGCCGCGATCGCCTGCCATAAAATAGTAATTGCGCTTAAATAGGTATTGTCTGCAAATCTCTCCATCTAATAAGTATACGTCCTCCATTTCCACCAGTTTTTTCCCGGTTTCATATTCGATTAGTGGACGGTAAAGATGCATGTTAATGGTATCCAGTGTAACCAAATCGCCTTGGGCAGGTAAATAGATCGGTCCAAAATAATCAATTGTCCAGCCGAGTTCTTTAAACATACCCGGAACCCGATATTCGGTGCGCATAGTTCTATACTGTAAGCTGTCATTCCCTATTTTATCGTTGATTTCACTCCGTAGTCCGTTGATATAATAAGTTCCACCAGTTATGTATAGGCTATCTCCTGGCATACCAACGCAACGCTTGACGTAATGCGCATTCCAATTCTGGATAATTTCCGAAGATTTATAATACGGATCGTTGAATACCAGTATATCGTTTCGTTCTATCGTTCGGTATCCGGTTAAACGTAAAGGTCGTCCTTCTTCGTTATTTCCAAGAAAATCTATCCGCGGCCCCGGAGTCAGCTTATTAACCAAAATAAAATCTCCCACTAACAATGTCGGTTCCATGGAGAAAGAGGGGATTTTGAAAGAAGCAAAAACAAGGATACGGAGTATTATGACGACGACCATTGTTATGATGCCGATTAATACCATTCTCCAAATATCCCGTCTATTATTTTTGGTTCTTTTCATTTGGCTATACCGTATTTTTTACTGTCTATCGTAGAAGACAAATAAAGTGAAGAACCATGATTTTAGGAAAGAAACCGGCAACTCAATTCTTACTCAATTCTATCAGGGAGAATAATCAGCGTGAATAAAAAGCTATCTATCACAGGCTTGGATATGAGGAGCTGATAGAAGCTTACCTGCCAAACTTTCTAGGATAGTATGAAATTCCCAAAATAAAATATTGTTTTAGTACATTTTGAGTTCCAGTAGTTATTCGACCGGCTTGATTGTGATATATAATAGCATTGTTTTGACGCAGCAAGTCTAACGCAGAAAAACTTAGCTCCAAATTATTTCCTTTTAATAATCTGTAAAAAGCACTTACATTCCATAGATTATAATGGATGGCGTCTGTTTTAGAAGCTGTATTTTTAGAAAAAGAGAGGTTGCTGTTGATTGTAAGTTTATTAGTAAGATTATAACTCATACTCAATGAGGTCGATGCATGCATATTCGTCCACTTACGTTCGCCTTTCGATTCCTTTGAAAACGAATTGATTAGATTTTGTTTAGCCTCAACAGCTACATTTGAACGAATTGTAAAATGGATGTTCACGACATTTTCTATGTCATTATTGTACCAGAAACTTTCATGATCATTTATAAAGTTAGGTGTTTTACTATAATTATAATGAGCGTTGTACCTAAATTGCAGTTCACTGTGTTTTAGCTTTAAACTCTTTCTGACCCATCCCGAAATACCATATTCGTAGTTTTCGCTATTATTTATAGCATACACTGTTCTTAAATTTTGCTGATCGATCGTTACCTTATCTACCATATTATCATGTACAGTGGCGTATCGTCCTACTATCTCATATTCAAAATTGTCCTTTTTTTCGCTAGAATAGTGGAATTTTACATTAATTGATTCTTCCCTTTGTTCCTGCAAATCAAAGTTTCCAACTCTGAAATAATAAACATTTATACTATCAATTAGGGGAGCTAGCTGAGTGATGGATGGAGCTATTATAGTATTGTTATAATTCATTGAAAAAACCTTTCGATAGTTCCCATATTGACTATCAGAAAACTCTAAACGTGCCGCCGGAAGAAAATTACTATATAGTCTATTTATATTCTGAAAGTCTTTCTCAGATCTGTTTTTTTGTCTGAAAAACTGTGACTTAATGTTAAAAACAAAACTCCAAGATTGATGAAATCTATTAGTTAAGCGTCGGGTGATAATTTTGTGCATTATTAACTCTGGTTCGTAGATCGTCGCTATGTAAAAGCTGTTATTAGTTAGGTGATCGTTTGTTGTATAACCTTTACTCGCAGTATTATAGTCATATGCTATAGCTGTATGGGAACTATGATTTATTCGTAAATTATTATCGACGTCGATATCAAAAATCGAAAAATTATTAGCACCAAATACCAATCTTAACAAGTTGTTTAATTTGAAATTTATATTTTGATTGAACGTATTTGAGCTATTATTGTATTGACGATTAAAATCCCTCGACTTTAACGTATCCCTAAATGATTGAAAATTTGTCATGTTTTCCCGATCATCTCTATTTCGGGTTAACTGTATTGCGTAATTGGAACTAAAACCAGAAAATCTACGGTTGACATCCCATATATTGGACAGATAATTGAAACCTGACTTAAAGTTGTAGGAAGTATTACTCGCTTTTGAATTGGTTGAAACGTAACTATTGCTAATCAATTCGCTGTTGCTATTGGAAGATGAATTTACTCTATTATTACTTGAAATATTATTATTGGCATTAATATGTTGAGATAAGACGAAGCTATATCTATCTTTGGCATATACGTACCCCAGGTCGAACTTATGATTGTCTGTGTGGCTGTTGTTTTTTGTTAATACCTCTTCTACAATATTGGTGTCCTCTCCCCCTGAAATAGATGTTATTATTTTGATATTGCTTCCCTGAAAAGTTTGATTGTCCTTGAAAAAATATTCGTTAGATATCAAATTTTTATTATTCCTTCTGTTTACAATATCCGTCAGTTCGTACTCCAATTTATATCCAGCAGACGTCGGTTTGTTTGTGCCAGCCACTTTGAAATTTGGCATATAATCCAGTTGAACTCCAACACCTTTATACGTACTATTTCTTAGCAAAGTGTTGATGTCATTTGGTATTTTATTGATATTATTACTTGCTGCAACCAAAGATAGTTGTAGTTTTGGTGAAAAGAAATTTAAGTTCCCATCTGCTTCATAGCTTCCACTAGTTCCACGTCCAGCTCCGATTTTACCGAAAAAACCTGTTTCTTTGCCCTTTTTTAATTTCAAATTCATATGTAAAATTGAATCTTGAATATTCTTGGAGTCTTGCAAAGTATTGTAAACTTGTATCTTTTCTAATGCATTTTTTGGAATATTCTCAATTGATACCTTTGTGTCTCCACCCATAAATTCCTTTCCATTAACAAGTAATTTTTTAATTTCACGTCCATTGACTGTTATTGTACCATCTCCCCACTGTGTAATGTTCGGTATATTCTTTAATAGGTCTTGTACGACAGCATTGCTGTCTAATTTAAATGCCGCTGCATTAAACTCCAAAGTATCTCCATTCATCTGTATTGGGGGTATAGTGATCGTTACCTCTTCTATTTCTATCTCATTGATACTAATGAATAACGTTTTAAAGTCCATTACCGCAGAAGAGTCGGGAATCTCAAATATTTTGGAGTACTGTTTATAGCCAATATTACTTATTATTATTTCCAAGGGTATACTAACCGGGAGATTCCGCACGGAAAATTCGCCTAGGTTATTACTAACCAAATACGCTAGTAGTTCCTTCTTCGGTTCTTTGTAAATTGCTATTGTAGCAGATTTTAGAGCATGATTATGTATACTATCTCTAATAGTTCCCTTAACTACCCCAGGCTTTTCAATTACTTTTGTTTGCGCGTATAACGAGTAATTAATAGCGCTTATTAGTAGTACTATAAATACAGGAATTAACCTCATCTATATATCTTTCTTAGGTTTTATTCGGATAATTACAGGGTTATCTTTATTATTACCATTTTTGAAATATGCATTCATCACTACGGGATATTTACGGTTTTTATCCTTTTCTTGCTCATAAAAGTTAAACATTTCTAGCGACGACAACGAGCAGTATAGATATTCTCCATCATATTTTTTAATATTGTTGTCCCATCTTCCCATAATTGGTAAATAAGAAGATGTATCGTCTATGTCTAGTCGATTTAGAGAAATTAGGTAGTTATTAGCAAGATTGTATACAAACGAGCCATTATTTCTGATGTCGGAACTTAAACCGCCACATTTGAAATATAAATTATTTCCGATTTTATATGTATACCCTATTCCGAATATTTTCTTAGGATATTTGAAGAAGTAATCTATTTTTTTTCCAAAATATATATTATTTGTGTTAAAATCATTAGGAATGCTATTCTCTTTCGGAAAAACAAGTCTGTAAGCCACAGAAATCCCACTTTTTGTTATCCTATAGATGTTATAATCATAATATTTAACAGCATGAATTATTTCTGAGTTATCAGTTTCAATTAAGCTAGGACCACCTACTGCAAAATCACCATTTTTACTCAATTTCCCTGTATCTATTTCAAAGTATTTGCCTACTGTCTTATCGTCTTTCGTCAAGACATATTGATAGAATGATTTATCATCATGTTTGTTATTTTTGTAATAGCTAAAAACTCGGGTTAGATCTTTAAAGAGGTACTCTTGAGTAGCATAGTAGTCGTCGGAACGTTCATAAGCGTCTACTCTTTCTGCTTTCGTGTTGAAGACAAAAGTTTTGTTTCTTGTTGAGGCTACGATAAGCTGGGTAGTGTTTTCACTTTTTAAAGTAAACCCATTAATATCAACATCTTGTGTATTTATTTTCCCGCCAACTTCTTTAACTAGATTGATCTTATTCTTGTATTTACCTAGTTTATCAAATATCAAAATACATTTCGTGTCATTATCAAAGATTATGAACTCATCATCCGTAACCTCTAATTGAGAGATATCTCCAAAAAGACTTTCTTTCGTGGTTTCAAGAGGAACGAAATCAATTTGTTCAAATAGCCGGGACATGCTCCCTCCGTTAGCCGTCTTAGGATCTATTCGTAGGATCATGATATCTGAGGTGTCCACACAGCTTTCTTGGCATGGTGCACGATGAATATTGATAAAGGTAAACACTAGTAAAGACAGAAATAATGTTTTCATAGATTTTTAAAAAGAAGGCTTGTAATTACTTAAACTATCATTTATTATGCTAATACGACTTTTGATCATGTCAACTTCAGTCGACGGAATTTTAACAGGCATAGCAAGGGTCTTCTCTGCTAGGGATTTAGCCTTATCAATATGGTCGGTAAGCTTATATAATTCGATTAATTCTAATCTATATTTAAATCTATTTGGAATATAATTTACCAACCATTGAAAAGATTCTATTGCCTTATCATAGTCTTTCTGCTCTGCATATAAATAAGCAAGAATTTCTTTTGATTGTAATGAAATAAAACTACTATGTGCTCGCTCTATGAAATAAATTGCTTGGTCTATATTTGATTGATATTCATATATATAATTTCCATAATCCGCTAAGAATTTTCCATCATTTTTTATGTGATAATTTATGAATGATAGTTCTTTTGACACCAAATCTGGACTACTTGCATCTGAATTTCTAAGATATTTCCATTTTGTAATAGCTTTGTGCTTTGCTTGCCCGATGTTTAGGGAAACAATAGAAGTTGTCAAAATAATTATTTTTATTCCCTTTCCTAAGAATGATTTTTTGCGCGTGTTATTTGTTTCGGAGGATAGTATTTTGTAGGACACTGCCGAATACAGTCCTATTAAAGCTAAAATAACATTAATATGTAATGTGTAATAAGTAAATGAGCAGCATATTACGAGAAGAAATGTTCCTTTTATAGTCCTTAATAGCTTATTTTCGTATTCTGACTTCTGACAGAAAAACCAGATAGTAAATATGATCATTAGAATAAATAAAAAGGCTCCCACTGAAATTAGTAATTGGATAAATTCATTAAATATGACGTATGTCTCTCCAGCATGTAAGAAATATTCAGTTCTAGGATTGATTTCTGTATTAAAAAAGTTAGACTGCCACTGGGGATAAAACCATGTAAATTTTCCGACACCGGTACCGAAAAACATGCTTTCATTAATATTTCTAAGTGCTATCTCAAGCATAAGAATACGTCCAAACGATGAGCCCTGTTTTAGATTAAAGAAAAAGTTTACGGCAAGAATTATGATTATAAAAAATACAACAAAATATATAACCCTCTCTTTTCTAGATATTTTTTTCCACCAAGACATAACATATTGCGCGAACAATATTACTGCAAGAGCAGCAATAGACGTTCTAGATTGTAGATATATAATTAAGCAAAAAATAAGTATTAGGTAGAACCCAAATATAATATTAAAGGCTACCTTTGTGAGATTTTTTTTTAATAAATAATGCCATGTGGGTATAAATATAATGCAGTAAATAGAAAAAACGCCTGTATTTTCAATCGTATTATTATATTCGGATTTGTTGTTATAAAATAGATAAGATGAGGTATATGCAAATTGCACTATATATAGGCACACAGCTATATATATTAGGTATTTCAATACATCCAAAGAAACAGATTTCAGTAATAAAAATAAGATAAGAAAAGAGGTAAGAACACAGGCATACTCATTTCCAATATTTAAAACGTATAAAAGAATTAGTAATGCCGGTGTCAGAGTTAGATCTAGATTGTCTGATTGTCGCTTCTCAATTAATAATGATACTAGACAATATAACACGACTGCGATAATTGTTACAAAGGCAATCGTATAATACCCATAGATATTGGTTTCGTAATTAAATGCATACTGATAATTAAACAAAACATACACAAATATGAAAATAAAAGATATACTTACTAAGAAGTCTCTTAGCATGCTAGCATTCTTATTTACAGAAGAGCCCATACATTTTATATTTTCCACACTCATCTTAATTTTTTCGATTTTCATAATTTGAGAAGCATAGGAATCCAGAGATTATTACGAACACCATATTCAAATAAATATGCTGCTCCCATGAAAGATGATAGGTTAGTCCACCACAGCTACATGGTAAGTATGGACTAAACAGTAGCATCATAGTAATATATCCTGTATAAACCAAAAAAATATAAAAAGCAAATATATAAGCGATCTTCTTTGTTTTTGTAAAGAAAAGTAGAATTGTCGTTAGAATTTCCATTGATAGAATTATAATAGCAATTATGGTAGTGCTATCTTGCCAAAAAAATGGAGATTGATTAAGATTACTAATAAATAAATCAAACTCTAATAGTTTCGAAATAATTGAAAAAAGGAATAATATAAAAACTAAATAATGAAGAAAATACACCCCTTTATACTTAAATCTGCATAGAAAGTTCATAAATTACTGTCGTAGTGGGATACTGGAGAATTAGTTTTTTGTTGCTAACGAGAAAATCTGAAATTCTGTTATTATCAATTCTCTTTAGAAATAAAGAACCTTTGTAACTGAATTTGTTTTTAATATCATAAATATCAATTACATCAATATCCTTGCTTAGATAGTTTTCTGATTTTACATAAGAATTGACGAAGAGAAGACCATCAGAGATTTGAGATAGTTGATTAACGTATCTAGGAGCATTAAGAAATTTCCTTATAGAGCCATTTTTTATAGTAACCGTCTTTGGTTTACTTGTTATTGTATCAATTGTATGATAGTACTTCTCATGAGTTAATGAAGAATCTAGCACACTTATCTTATTGTTATAGTAATTAATGTAAACTAGATCACTTCCATATTTCTGAAACATTCCGTCATCAACCATAGATTCTCTTACGATATTAGTGGTCTCAATAATATGATCGTTACCATATTCATCAAATTCAATGACTGCCAAAACTAAGTTACGTGATCTATTATCCGGAATGAAGGCATAAAACGTATTTTGTGAACACCTAATTATCTTATCAAAATATTGTTTAAACTTAAAAGATTTAATTATTGTGTCTTTTTTTATATCATAAAGATGTACATTACGGTTGTTGTTGCAGTGGATCTCAAGGATGTTATCATGTAAAGGATCAACAGCTATATCAAATATTGATTTAGGATCAATATTTTCTGGAAGCAATATTGTTGTAGTTGTTTTATCTTCATTTAAAAGGATTATATTAGGAGTCTTTACCTCACGAATAATAATTTTATTTTTAATAATCCCTACTATATCATAATAACCATCCGAAAGGCTAAATTTGTCCCTTAGGGAAGATATAACATCTGATTCTGATCGGTGGAAGCCACCAGCTTGTAAGTAATTTTTAGCTGTATTGTTTGATTTAAAATTACAATAAAGTATAACAAGTGTTCCTAAGGTAATTAAAATGCCTAGCAAAAATGGTCTTTTAGTCATATCAAGATTAGTACTTTGAAAATTTGATGGGATATAATATTGAATAGAAGATTAAAACTAAACAACGCTTTATAGATTATGTGATCCTTAAAGTGTTGTTTAGTCTCGTTCTACGCGATATTATTCTGATTTTACTTTCATTATGCCACAAACTTTTTCGACTAATTCTCCCCCCGAGTAAACCTCATAGCAAATATTTGAGGAAGTGGGATCTTCACACTCAAAGCTATAATTGTCATCTTCAACTTGTGCAGTAGCAATATAAACTGTAGCCATTATGATTGCTACACCAAATAATCTTAGGACGTTTTTCATGTTTTTTGATTAAGTGAATTAATTATTTTTACGATAACTTGCTGATTTTAGGATATGGTCGTAGTTAGTAGTTGATGTAATCTAATCAAGATGGATTGTCATGACACCCTGTATAGTAATATCTACTGTCCCATCTGGCTTGTAAAGTGTGAGACATGTATTTTCTCTAGGGTCCTTACAACCATCTTTATCTGATGATTCTGTCTGTCCTTTTACTAGGTTGGCCGTTAACGTAGCTACTATAGCCACGATTAGCACTGAAATTGTTTTCATTTTCATATAATTTGTTTATTTAAATAATAAGCTTGTCATTGCTTTCCTTATTCGATATAACATCTAAATGTGATTAAAACACTGTTATAATTAAAGTATCTCGTTACAAAGAGCGCTCTCAAATGTTTTCTTAATGAACTTCTTTAAGCTAAATCCCGGCTTCGTGTATACTCAATTTTTAATTAGTTTATTCTATTGATATAGGTCCGTCCGACCCCGAACAAATGAATAGCTAATTTTCATTAGTTTGTATCTATCTTCGTAAATTAAGGAAATACATTAACGTACTGTTGGTTTATCAATATGGTCTTGTTCTTTCTTCATAATATCTTTATATATTTAGTCACTAAAGTACTATCTCTTTTGCAATTAAATCTTGATTCTTTATAAACTTGCTTTGTTACTTTATAAATCAATAATGAAAATATATATTTACTTTTTTCAACAAACCTAAATAGATATTTATGCTATTTTTTAATTTTCTCAAGTAAGTTTTCTGCTATATATATATTTAAAATCTATTGCATAACATATTTCTTCAATTTTAGCTCTCCAGTATTAATTTGCGCTAACAATTTTTATCTATGCAGTTTTCTTTTTTTATTCATTTGTCAAAGAAAACCTCTTGAAGATTAGTCAGAGGGCTTCACAAAATGAATATTGAGCCGCTATCTACGTTTTAATTCTTTCCTATCGTAAGTACCTGGTGAGGCGTGATCACCTTCTTCGAAATCGAAATTGACGAATTCTATCCCCGTATAATCTGTTAAAGTATAGGTTACGACAGCCATATAGCCATATGCTCCTGTTGACCCTATTTGTTGAGTTAGGTATTGTGCGCTGTCGATCTTCAAGAAGATTGTATCATTATTTTTAGCAATCAGATCTATCTTTATTTTTTGACAAAATCTTCTATTGAGATCTTCTATTGCTTCTTCCCAAGTTTTTACTCCATCACTTTTAACTTTAAAAAGGGTATCTACGTCAGCATCATAAAACCATTGATTGGAGCTAAAATTGAACGAGTCATCAAAAATAATGGCATTGCTGTCTTTATTGGAGGATGTAGAGCTGTTGTCAATGTTCGTACAACCTAGCATGGTTAATAGAATAAAAATAGAATTGAATTTTTTCATTATGATATTTCCTGTTTGTTAAATGTTTTTGCAGAAGCAAGCTCTAAGGGTAGTAGTTCAGTTCTCATTAAAAAAGTATTGAATCTGTTAGATACTATTAAGTGCCTCTTCAATATCCTTAATAGATATCGTATATGGAACCATAATATTATTGTGTAGTTCTACTTCCTTTGTTGCATGATGAATACATTTGATGTAATACGTATTAATTAGATAAGATTGACATATTCGATATATATAACACAGAGGACTCAACAGGGAAAAGAGTTTTGATAGATTATTGCTCGTAATGATTTGTTCACCATTTGTCAGATAAATGACAGAATAAGCTCCCGCAGCTTTACAGTACATTATATCGGTAAAACCAAGAAAGAAAGTTTTTTGGCTTGTTCGTATAACCACTTTTTTATTTGACGTTTTCATTTTTTCAAGTTTTTTTAATTTAAGTTGAATTTATTGTTCTTGCTTCTATTTGAATATCTCTGCTTTCTATAATTCGAGACCAGCAATGCACGGGCATTTTTGTCCACCTCATTTACAAGTACCAGTACTCATATCACTGGTCGATGTACAACCTTCTCAAGCGGCCAAAGCTTCTACATAAGTCAGACGTACTGTTTATGGGGGGGGGGGGATATTTTGACTCTAACTGCAACGAAAGACGCTCATCCTTTGAAAAATATGCTATCACCTTTTTCAATTCTTTAGCGTTGGTCCCCGCCAATGCATATATGTCATCCAAAGGTGTTGAATTAAACACATTACAGCTGCAAAATAAAATCGTGTATAAATAAATGATTCGGGTTAACTTCATTTCACATAAGTTTATCTATCTTCAAATGACATTTTTTACCTCCAAACCTGTTGTCCATTTTCATAAGTAAATATTCGATGTTCTATTCCCTTGCTTTTATTGACCAGGATAAATAACCCATTGCTGGGCATCCCTGGATAAACTAGATGTTGGTCAGTTGCCTTTATGTGCCCTTGGCTTTTCCATGATCCCCCATCCCACAAAAACAATTCGTAAAGATCGCCCACTTCTATAAAGTTGGTATCGCTCCTTGGACAGTACCGCACTTTAACAATTTGCTGAGCCGTTCCCAAGTCCAGCCCTATCCAAGGATCAACTCCTCTAGGCTTCAAATAGTAAGTGAGTAGGTCTCCATCGAAAGGATAAGTATAATACCGTCCCTTATGGAGATCAGCCTTTGGATCTCCAATAATACGACCATCAAGTTTTATCGTATCCCTCCCATTAGCTGATAATCCATAGAATTCCAGCTCTGCCATATCTCCCCGTCCTCCAGGAGGAATCCACATGCGCACATAACGGTATTTTATCCCATCGTCTATAATTACGCTTTCTATTTTTTTTGGTGTTTCCTCAATCGTGAATAATGTCGTGGAATCTTGGAAATTCCGTGTATTTCCTCCCTGTATCTTATTCCCAACAACAAAGGACATTATCCCCTCCATAAAAGGTGTAAGTGGATATTTACGTTCTAAACGCATATCCTGAAGCTTTGTGAAATCTGGATCGAAGAACAACAGGTTTCCCGTACTGTCCAATAGGAAAGGCTCCGATTTACGGATATATTGACCGTCATCATTATATACAAATACAGCGTAAAGATTATCTACACCCATGTTATCGAATTTCGCTTTTCCATTTTCAATATATCCCCAACACTGAGGTACCCAATCAAAACCATGATAAGTCGAAATAATTGCATACTTAAATCCTTTAAGGTCTTCAATGGGAACGATGATATCTTTTGTGTGCACATACTGACCGGTCACATCTTTATCAAAATTTCTTCTTAATGCTTTTGGAATTTCATGCTCGTGCTTTTTGTCTATCTTGATCTTTTGGCCTGCAAATGTTTTACGATAGACTTTAGCAATCTTTCGCCAAGAAAGGTCAATTTTCAATCCTCTATGAATCGCATCAAAGGGATGCAAGCTACCATCTTCCAAAAAAATGGCATTCCACTCATGTCCATTACCGGAGCCAGCCCATTTTGGTGTATAGTCCACGACAGTAGGGATTCCAACCGAACGAAGAACTTGTGCAGTATAATACACCCCGTGTTTACAGCTTCCCGTACGGATAAGTTCAAATTCGCTGCTGTTGAAATCATACGGATAAGACCAAAGCATGCGCATATGTGAAGTTTGATAGGAGTTAAAGTCGTTGATATAGCGGGCTATGGTATAGATGCTGTCCAACCCCTCTTCTTTAATTTTGGGCAACCATTCTGCATAGAGTCGCTCCGCCCAAGGCTCTAGAGATTCAGTTCCTATCCTATAGGGTAAGATATATTCACAAAAGTCATTAAAATCTACACTTGCTTTCCAAGGACTCCCTCGCCATACTTTAAACACCTGATCGATATGATCGATCAGGTATTCAGACGGAATATGCTCCAAATCCGTATCAATATCTATCTCTCGTACACGGGGTGTACCATAGCGAACGGTTAGCGAATCCCAACTCGCTTTTAATGATGCAGCATTATCCATCATCGCCGCATTTCCATGCTCCCACAAAGAATCTATACGATCCAAGATCTTCAGAAAAGACGTGTTGGATCGGTTAATTACAGCTTTTTTGTCCTGCATATTACCGATAAGAAAGCGCGCGGCGGCTAGCTTTTCTCGGTCCCCCTCTTGTTGATAATGTGTCAGCACTTGTTCCAATTCGTGAAGATTTTCTCCAGATAATTGAAGAGAAAGTTCAATATCGGATCGTTCTGCACAGGAGACGAACAAAAGAAAAAGAGCGTTAAAAATAAAAAGGTATGTTTTCATTCAAAATTATTCGGTTTATCTAAATTAAGCTACTTGTTAAAAGAAAAAGAATTTTTATCTCCATCAATTCTGACTCAATTTTATCACGACATGCATAGTTTGACTTTTATCAACGATTATCCCTATTGATGACATACTTTATTGGCTTGTCTGCTACAATTGTCAAATCTTCCGCCTACATTATCGCGAAGACAAATCACTTTCGGTAATTACCAATTCTTACAACCATCATTCCACGCGCTTAAAGAATCGTTCCCATCGGTATTTATCCGTACCCGAATCTTTGGACTTCCAGATATAGGCAACTTTACCCACGATATGATCCTCCGGCAGTAAGCCCCAGTATCGGGAGTCTTTGGAATCCGTGCCGCGATCGCCTGCCATGAAATAGTAGTTCCGCTTAAATTGATATTGCCTGCAAACCTCTCCATTTAATAAGTATACACCCTTCATTTCCACCAGCTTCTTCCCCGTTTCATATTCGATTAGTGGGCGGTAAAGAAGAATGTTGATGGTATCCAGTGTAATCAAATCACCCTGGACCGGTATATAAATCGGTCCGAAATGATCAATTGTCCAGCCCAGTTCTTTAAACATTCCCGGAATCCGAAATGCGGGCAACATAGTCGTGTACTGTAAACTGTCACTCGACATTTTATCATTGATTTTGTTCCGTTTTCCGTTGATATAATAAATACCATCGGCTATGTATAGACTATCCCCGGCGTACCAACGCAACGCTTGACGTAATACGCATTCCAGTTCTGGATAATTTCGCGAGATTTGTAATAGGGATCGTTGAATACTAGTACATCGTTTCGTTTTATCGTTCGGTATCCTGTTAAACGGAAAGGTCGTCCTTCTTCGTTATTTCCAAGAAAATCTATCCGCGGCCCCGGAGTCAGCTTATTAACCAAAATAAAATCTCCCACTTATGATGCCGATTAATACCATTCTCCAAATATCCCGTCTATTATTTTTGGTTCTTTTCATCTGGCTACACCATATTTTCATTAATAGGCTCGCTTATTATCCCCCACTTTTCAACGCTCCGCTTTCCCAAAATGCATTAAAATATCCTTCAATAACTTTAGAAGGTGCAGTATTATCCCATATTTTATAATCATACCATCCAAAATCCGATACATCATGGAAGGCTTCCATTCCGCTCCTTTCACGCCAAAGTGAGAAATATCCTGGATTATTGAATCCTAAAATGGCTATATATCTTTCTTGGTTTATGGGATTTGGATAAATTAAATAAAATCCTAAATACTTACCTTGTTGCGTTTCGCTTCCGATCGAAATAAAATTATCTTTAACTGTAAGCGGGAGGTTTTGTAAGAATTTCTCAATTAACTTGTTAGTGCTCGGTGATCCGACTAGAATGACGTTAAAGCTAGCTAAATCGTCGTCCGTCAAAGCCGTATCAGGCTTTATCCTAAAATCTGTGTAATAACGGTATCTCCAATCCGCATTGAGCTTCTCTATCGTTTCATTAATTTTAGATAGTTCCTCCGGTGTGCCTGAGGTTCCCTTAACGACAATGAAGGCGTTATGGAACACGTGGGCAAAGGGGCCTTCGACCCGTAAGGTTTTATAGTTCTGGGAGGATTCATTAAAGCTTGCAGGCATTGTTAGCACTTTATCACGGAATTCGTTCAAATAAATCCTGTTCCCATTATCATAAATCGTTAACGGTTTACTTTTGTCATAAGGTAACGCGAAGAGATCAATGTTATAGCTTAATACGTTGGCATGTTTTACAGACAAAGTGTTTCCTTCCAGTTGAGCATCTATAGTAGCGGTTTCCTGAGCAACAATGTGGTTAAGTTCGATCCAG
>Ga0079224_100004309_pt1 | contig 18331 bp, 18 predicted proteins | sample Stecom2015_FD_80414 | JGI IMG/M metagenome (GOLD analysis project Ga0079224, IMG submission 80414) | Agricultural soil microbial communities from Utah to study Nitrogen management - Steer compost 2015 | ecosystem: Environmental > Terrestrial > Soil > Agricultural land | place: USA: Utah...
AGCTTCATTATGTTTTCCTGATCGGGCTGGCTGTGTTCGTGGCCGCCTGCGCGCCACAGGGCCAAACCTTTCAGGCCACAGTCGTACCGCCGGAAATTGGCGCGGGTGCGCCGGTTTATACGCCAACCATGACGGCAACATTTACCCCGTCGCCGACCCTGACCGTGACCCCATCGCCTACCCGCACACCGACGGCGACCTATACCCCGTCACCGACGCTGACACCCACGCGCGAACTGCTGACTCTCACGCCGCCTTCCCGCGATGGCGCGCCGCGCGCTTTTTTGCACCAGCCGGCTGAATTGGCCCCTACCGCCGGCTGGAGCTGTGGCGATTTTCCGTGCGAAAGCGACCTCGATGGTTTTATGCGGCGGATTCGGGTTCCGTCAGGTTATGAGTTGGCGCATGTCGGCCAGTTCCCCGGCCAGCCGATGCAGATAGTGTACGGGCCGGATGGACGATTGTACGCAACCGTGATTGAAGATGGGGCGCTGCGTTCCGGCGCGGTCTATGCTATGAACGCGGATGGCGTGAGCGAACGCTATGCCGGCGATTTCTTCTCGCCGGTTGGGCTGGCGTTTCAACCGGGCACGGACGTACTTTACGTGAGCAGCCGGCTGACGCCGGAAGAAGGCGGCGCGCTGTGGCGCATCCCACCCGGCGGCGCGCCAGAACTCGTGCTTGATGACCTGCCGTGCTGCTACAGCCTGATCGACAACCAGCCCAACGGCATGGTCTTTGGGCCGGATGGCTATCTGTATCTGGGGATTGGCGCGCTCACCGATCATGGCGAATCGACCAGCCCGGCATCGCAGCCATATGCCGATATTCATCCACACGAAGCGGCGGTACTGCGTATTCAGCCGCACACCGGCGAAATTGAGACATTCGCGCAGGGCCTGCGCAATCCTTATGACATTACCTTCGATTCTGAAGGCCAGTTCTATGCGACCGATCAGGGTATGGTGACCGGGCCGGGAGATCGGCTGGTGAGGCTGGAACAGGGCGCGCACTATGGTTGGCCTTACTGGCGCACGCGCGCCTGCGAAGGCTGCCCGGCCAGACCATCCGGGTTGACCATCGCGCCGGATGTGGCCGTTTTCCCGCCGTACAGCATCCCGCGCGGGCTGGTCGCTTACACTGCCACGCAGTTTCCTGAGAATCTGTTCGACAGCCTGTTTGTCGTGTTGTGGAACGGCACGGAAGATGCGCAGCGTGTCGTCCTGTTCACACCGCTGAGTCTGGCCGGGTTCACCGTAAACGGCTCGATGCCGGTGGGCGAACCCTTCGTCACCGGTCTGATCCGGCCTGTTGACCTGACGATTGCGCCGGATGGGTCGCTGGTCATAGCGGATTTTATCTACGGCCACGTGTGGCGCGTGTCGTATGTGGGTTAGTCGCCGTCGCGGGCGCGGATCACCAGCACGGGACGGTCTGCCCGGTGCAGCACCCCGGCGGTGACGCTGCCGTAAAAAACACGTTCCAGCCCGGTCCGGCCATGACTCGACATGGCGATGAGGTCAGCATTTTCGCTTTTGGCCACGTCGATAATCGTCTGCACGACTGGCCCTTCCTGCACCCGCATATCGGCCTGGATATTCTGGCCCTGCAAGCGAGCGCATTTGGATTCGAGGTAAGATCGGGCCTCGACATACGGATCATAGGGGGCAATTCGGTTTCTCTCGACCTGCGCATCGATAGTGGACTTCAGTTCGAGCGGAACGTGCACCGGTTCTTCGACAGCAGCCACCCGCAGCAGCACGACGCGGGCACGAAACCGCTGCGCCAGTTCTTCGACGTGGGGCAGGATACGCTCGGCGCGCGCCGAACCATCAAGCGGGACGAGTATGGTCTGGTACATATTCTTACCTTTCGCCAGCAGACCGGATGATGAGCAGTGGACGGTCTGCGCGGTTGAGTACGCCCGCTGCCACACTGCCGTAAAACAGACGCGCCAGCTCGGTACGCCCATGACTGGCGATAGCGATCAAATCCGCGTGCTGAGCCTCCGCCGCGTCGATGATGCTCTGCACGATGGGGCCGTAGCGCACCACAGTCAAAACCTCGATGTTGCGTGCGCGCAGTTCGCCACCTTTGGCTTCAAGGTAGCTATAGGCCTCGTCGGCTTCTTTCTGGATCAATTCGCGGCTGATGTCCATAGGCAGACCTTCCAGCCCGGACATCGACGTGACCGGATCAACCACGCGCAGCAGAACAAGCTTCGCGCCGAGTCTCAGCGCCAGCTCTTCCACATGAGCCAGAATCGCTTCAGCCCGGCCTGAGCCATCCAGCGGAACGAGTATGGTTTTATACAAGACACACCCCCCTCACGGTGATCGTCGCAGCAAGGCGCTTCAATTCCAGCGTAATGGGTCAGTGGTGGGGTGACTACTGAAAAATGTCACCTGCTGCGGCGTCAGGTTACCTGTCGTGTTGTGCGGGGAAATGGCTGCGCCGAGGCAACTGCCGATATTCAGCGCAGGACGACCTCATAGCGCCAGCCCCGGCGCGTATCGCGGCTGCGGTGGTCGGTGCGCTGGATGATGCCATCGGCTTCCATGCAGTGGATAAAACGCACAGCCTGCGGATAATCGAGCCGGAGATGCCGCCGCAGGAAATCAACCGAGGCCACGCGCAGGCGGCGCACCTCGTGCACGGCTTCGCGGTAGCGGGCAAGGTCAAAATGGGCGACCTCATGATGAATCCGGGCGGTGTCGCTGAGATACTCACTCAGGTAGAAATGCCGCGAGTCGGGGGTGGTTCCCGGTACTTCGATGGGGGCAAGGATGTTCAGGGTGGTCATAAGATCACTGGCATCGTCAGGTGTTCGTCGTTACCATTATAGCAGTATCGGTAAAGAGGCAAGTATGGAACTCAAAGCGAACCAGTTTTTGCAGTCAGCGACGATTGCGCTGCAAGACATTCAACTCAAAACGGCGCTGGATCGCGGGGCGCGTTCAGCGGATGCAGCGCGTATCGCCTCGATGAACGAAACCGTCGACGCCGAAGCGCTGCGCCAGCAGGGGCGTGGGGCCAAGCTGCGCGCGCTGGCTGATCTGCCGGACCTGCTGGAACAGATCGAAGCCAATATCACCGCGCGCGGCGGGCAGGTGCTGTGGGCTGTCGATGGCGATGAAGTCAACCATCACGTCCTCGACATCTGCCGCGCACATAACCTGCGGTTCGGCGTCAAGAGCAAGAGTATGGTCACGGAAGAAACCGACCTCGTGTCCTTCCTCAGACAGCACGGCGTCGATATGCTCGAAACCGATCTGGGCGAATTTGTGGTGCAGGTCGATGAGAGCCGCCCCAGCCACATCGTCGCGCCCATCATCCACATGACCAAAGAAAAGGTGCATGATCTGTTTGTCGAGCAACTGGGCATGGAGCCGATGGGCGAGCCGGTTGATCCTACAGCCATGACCCAGTTCGCCCGCCGTCTGCTGCGCGAAAAATACTTGCAGGCAGATGTGGGCATCACCGGCGGCAACTTCATCATCGCGGAGACGGGGACGGTGGTGATCTGCACCAATGAGGGCAATGGACGCCTGTGCACCAGCCTGCCCCGAGTCCATATCGCCATTGTCGGCATCGAGAAGGTTGTGCCCACGTGGGAAGATTACACCACGCTGGTGCAGACTCTGCCGCGCGCCTCCACGGCTCAGCGGCTGGCGGTCTATACCAGCATGTTCAACGGTCCGGCAGCGGGCGAAGGCGACGGCCCGGAGCATTTCTACCTGATTCTGGTCGATAACGGGCGCAGCGACATCTACGCCAGCGATTATACCGAGGCGCTGGCCTGTATCCGCTGCGGCGCGTGCCTGAACACCTGCCCGGTCTATCAGAATGTCGGCGGGCACGCTTACGGTTCGGTGTATCCCGGTCCGATTGGCTCAGTGATTACGCCGCTGCTGAAGGGCAAGCACAACGCTTCGCCGCTGCCCTTTGCCAGCAGTCTGTGCGGCGCGTGCAAGTCCGCCTGCCCGGTGGACATCAACATCCCCGATATGCTCTTGATGCTGCGCCGTGATCTGCAAGACGCACAGGCCCCGTTGTGGAAGCTCGGTTTTAAGGCGTATGCCTTTGGCTTCAGCCATCCGCTGCTGTTCGAGATGGGCGCGAAAGCCAGCGGAATCGCCGCTGAGGTGTACCAGGCAGCCACCGGACAGGAGACCCTCAATCAGCTTCCGCCGCCGCTGGATGGCTGGACCAATTACCGTGATTTTCCGCCGTTTGCCGAAGAAACTTTCCACGACTGGTGGCGCAAGAATCGGGGAGGGTGATGGGGCTGGTTTGAGGCCGGGCATTGCGATAACCGGCCAGATAAGCTTTAGGCCCTCTGAAGTGAGTTGTGCAGGGCGCTGCGAAATTTTCAGCTAGAAACAGGTAGCCGGATGCTTCGAGCTTCCGGCGGTGGGGCTGCACGTGAATCGTCGTCTTGTTCCGTATCTCACGATTATCTGTCTGATCTGTTTCATTCTGCCCGCTGACGCGCAGGAGCCGGCTTGCCCCGCGCCTGAGCAGCCATCGACGCGGCTGGCAGCGGGTATCCGGGCGCGGGTGGGGCCGGGGCCGGGTACGCCCAACAACCTGCGCGCCGAACCCGGTCTGAGCGCAGCCATCATCGGGCGCATCCAACCGGGCGAGCAGTTTGTGGTGCTGGCTGGCCCGGCCTGCGTCGATGGTTACGTCTGGTGGCAGGTCGATGTGGGCGGCAGCGAAGGCTGGACAGCCGAAGGCGACCCAGCAGGTCGCTACTGGCTGGAACCACTCACGCAGCCGGTTGATCCTGATCTGGATGAACTGGCGCTGTGCCAGCAGCCGCCAGACGATTACACGATCATCGACTTTGACTTTGCCCGGCTGAACGCCCGCACGGTGGCGATGCTCGACCACGCGACGGACATCTATCATACACTTGGCGGCCTGCTCAGTTTCAATTTTCGCCGGGCGCTGGTGCAGGGCAGCTACAATCCGGGCCGGGTGGCGGCCAGCTTCGGCACGCACGATGGCGGCGGCGCGGTTGATCTGTCGGTGCGCGAAGCGGGCACGTGGCGGGTGATGACGGACGACATCCCGCTGATGCTGCGGGCGCTGCGGATCGCTGGGTTTGCGGCGTGGCTGCGCGATACCGATGAACTCTACCCCGGCTCACCGATTCATATTCACGCGATTGCCATCGGTGACCGGGACCTGTCGGAAGCGGCGCGCGGCCAGATCGACGGGCCGTTTGGCTATCTGCGCGGCTACAACGGCCTGCCGCAGGAGAGCGGTATCCCCCTGCCGGATACCTCCGGCGAGATGGTCATCTGCCCCTGGATGATTGAACTGGGTTTCGATGACCTGCGCCCCGAATGAGATGCGGGTCCACAATACTTCTATGGAAAGCACACCCTTTGGCTCAAGGGAGTCGATCTCAATCATACCCCACCGCGATGGGCTGCCGGAAATATCTGGTCTCTATTCCCATTCAGCGGTTCAGCCAGTATAATGCACGGTCATATCGCCCCGAATAAACGGGGCTTTTGTTGTAAGGAGCAAAACGGATGACTGTGGATACGATCACAGATGGCGTGGTTGTCAGCCTCGCCTACACCCTGACTGTTGACGGCAAGGAGATCGAAAGCGCGGGCCGCGACGAACCGCTGGATTACCTGCACGGCGCTGGCAACATTGTGCCCGGCCTGGAAGAGCTGCTGGAAGGCAAGCGAGTTGGCGACCGGATTCACGCTACGCTGCCGCCCGACATGGCCTATGGCGATTACGACCCGGAAGAAACCGACGAATTCGAGCGCGAATTGCTGGAAATCGACGTGGACCTCGAAGTCGGGATGGAGGTCGAGGTCGAGGATGAAGACGGTTATACCTACGTGGCGACCGTCACCAAACTAACCGACGACACCGTAACCCTCGATTTCAATCCGCCGCTGGCCGGCAAGACACTGACCTACGATCTTGAAGTTGTGGCGCTGCGCCCAGCGACCAGGGACGAAATCGATCACGGCCACGTGCATCACCTTCACGACCACGACTTCTAACCAGCGGGGCCAATGGCAAACCCACCATTTGTTCTGGCATCCAGTTCTCCCCGGCGGCGCGAACTGCTTGCGTCGCTGGGTATCCCTTTCACCGTTCTGAAACCGGAAATCGACGAGACACAGTACAACGGTGAATCTCCGAAGGCTTATGTCCAGCGGCTCAGTGCCGAGAAAGCCGCGGCTGCCGCTGCCCAGCTTTCGCCGCCAGCCGTAATTCTGGCTGCGGATACTGTCGTGATTGACAATGGCGAAATTCTGGGCAAACCGGCGGATGCTCAGGAGGCACGCATCACGCTGCGTCGCCTGCGTGGGCGGATGCACCACGTCTGCACCGCCATTACCCTGTATCGCCTGGATGAACCGGAACAGCGCATCACCCTCCTGACGTGCAGCGAAGTCCACATGCGCCCCTACAGCGATGCAGAGATCGAGGCTTATATCGCTACTGGCGACCCGTTTGACAAGGCCGGCGGCTACGCCATTCAGCACCCGGAATTTGCGCCCGTAGCCCGCGTGGTCGGCACCGAAACCAGCGTGATCGGCCTGCCGCTGGAAACCCTGAAGGCGGCGCTCGTTGAAATCGGATGGGAGTTCGACAGTCGATCAGGGGCGTGAGCGATGTCTATCTGGAAGCAGCTTCGCGCTGTTCTGCTGCTTTTGCCGCCACTCTTATGATTCCGGCCATCTGTTGTTCCTGATCCAGACAGCCGGCGACTGGCCCCAATTTCCTATTAAATATTGCGTTAGAATTGTGTTTTACCCTATATTCAAAACGCGCGTTTTACAGTATGCTTGCTATTGACATCAGGAAACGAAGGGTCTACAATTCTTGTCGCTGAGGGCCTATAGCTCAGCTGGGAGAGCGCTTCAATGGCATTGAAGAGGTCAAGGGTTCGAATCCCTTTAGGTCCAAATACAGGCGGCGATGCAACCCCTTTGTGACGGTATGTCAGCAGGGGTTGTTTGTTTCCCCATCAATTAATGCAGGCCCGCATACCGGGCGAATTGAGGAAAGGCAGCAGCATGGCGAAGCGCAGTCTCCGGGATGAAATCGAACGGCGGATTCGAGAATGGCTGAAAGACCTCGACAGCGTACTGACCCCCCAGCAGCCAGAACGAGCGAAAGTCCCGGTTCCCGTGCGCGCGCGACCAGACAACCGGCGTCGCCAGTCTTGACAACCCCATAACCCCTGCCTTTCGCAATTTGCCGGCTGCAACCGAACCGTTTGGTTCAGGCTGTTTTAGCGCGCAGCGGTGTACCCCTTTACCGGAACTGGTCGATCAACAGCCGGCGCTGTCCGGTGTATCTGGCTGAATCCCCACAGCAAAACAACTGAATCGGAAACCGGGTGTTGATGTTCGGCGGCTCGGTGGCGTAACATCCTGAATTGTGCGTTTTTTCAGACAGCGCCCAATTGTCGACTTTGCGGTAGAATGGATGGAACGCAACCGTAATTTCATCAGGTCAGATACCTGAGTCGACCTTGCGTCAAAAACCTGATTTTTAATCGGCACCACGAACTCAACCCATCTTTTAGAGGAGCAAAGAATGGCAGAAGCATTGGGCATGATTGAAACAAAATCCTTCGCCGCGCTGGTCGAAGCCGCCGACGCGATGGTGAAGGCCGCCCGCGTGGAACTGGTCAGCTACGAAAAAACTGGCGGCGGGTATGTCACCGCGATCGTGCGCGGTGATGTCGCTGCGGTGAAGGCCGCCGTCGAGGCGGGCGTGCGCAACGCCGAAAAGGTCGGCGAGGTTGTGGCGGTGCATGTCATTCCGCGCCCGCACGTCAATGTCGATGCCGTCATGCCGCTGGGCCGCACCGAAGAGGGCCAGTCGGCCATGCAGAGTGAGGGCTGATGCTTCTCGCCAGAGTCATTGGCACGGTGGTTGCCAGCGCCAAAAGCGAACGGGTAGATGGCCTGAAAATGCTGATTATCCAGCCGCTTGATCTGGATGGAGCGCCAAGCGGCGGCTACATCGTCGCGTTCGATGCCGTTGGTGCAGGGGCGGGGGAGGTGGTGCTGTATGCCAGCGGCAGCAGCGCCCGGCAGACCCCCGCCACCGATGGCCGCCCGGCGGATGCGACCATCTTCGCCATCGTCGATACGTGGGATGTAGGCGGCGAAGTCAAATACGACAAACATGACGAAGATATGGCCTGATGGCCTGGGACGCGCGGCCCGGCGTCCCCTTTTCTATGACCGTCCGTAAACGGCGATGCTGTCCCCGCTGATCGGCTTCGACTGGTCAGAGCACAGAAACAGCATCACATCGGCAATTTCCTCCGGCCTGACCCATTTGCTGAAATCGGCGTTGGGCATATCCCTGCGGTTTGCTTCCGTGTCGATTGTGCCGGGCATAACACCGTTGACGCGGATTCCCCGGTCCAGCAGTTCCTTCGCCATGCTCTGGACGATGCGTTGCGCGGCGGCCTTGCTCGCCCCATAGGCCGAATGGTTTTTTGCGCCTTCGAGCGCATGACGCGCCAGCACTACCACGATGCTCCCGGCGATGTTCTGCTCAAGCATGTAATTCGCCACTGTGCCGGCCGTGATGTAGACCGATCTGGCGTTCAGTGTCATCATCCTGTCCCACAGATCGAGATCGACCTCGTGAACAGCTTTGCCGCCGCCGTAGCCGCCAACCGTGTGTACTAGCGCGTCGATGCGCCCGTAATGCGCGGCAATCTGATTGACAGCAGCCTGTACGCTGGTTTTATCGGTGACATCCGCGCCAACGGCGAAGGCGCGGTCAGGCACGAGATTTTTGGCGTCATCGGCGCGGCGGGCCACCAGCGCGAGGCTCGCCCCGACCGCATGGAATCGCCTGACCACCGCGCTGCCGAGGCCGCCATTTGCGCCGGTAATCATCACCACTTTACCGTCCCATTCGCCGGGCATGATTTGTCCTCCGTTCCACTCCGACATCAGCCTCTATCTTAGCTCTGATTCTGGACGAACGACGCATGGGGAGGCCGGTGTTTGCCCAACATCTGCCAGATTTGTGGTTGCCAGTCACAATGTTATAATAAACCAACCTTTGCACACCACATTGAATCATGCGCATTGATCGACGCTCATCCCGACTTTCCTTCCGCAAGCAGCGCCGTGTTGGCTGCCTTTCGCCTACGCTGCTGTTGGGCGTGGTGCTGGGCGGCCTGATTACCCTGTCGTGGAACTGGTTGGGACAGTGGTTCAGCGCCGGCGCGCCGACCAATGAAACCCTCGTTGATCTGAAATCCGTCGAAGCTGCCTTTAATCAGGGCGATCTGGATCGGGCTGTCGAACTGGCCCAGCAGATGCTGGCTGTTGAGCCGGATAATACAGCGGCGCGTGTGCTGCTGGTGCACGCACTGATCTACCGCAGTTATACCGAGTATAACCGTGACGCGGATCGGGATGCGGCCCTGCGCAGCGCCAGTGCGGCAGCCGCCGAAAAGCCGCTGGATAACGACCTTCAGGCAGCCTATGCCTTCGCGCTTCAGGCATCACAGCAGCCGGCGACAGCAGTAGAAGTTGCCCGCAAGGTACTCGACCGCCAGCCCGATCACGCCTTGGCCCGGATGGCGCTGGCGCTGGCCTACAGCGGTGTGGGCAGCCACGATGTCGCTCTGCGCGAGAGTTTGCGGGCGGTTGCCAGTCCCGGCTGGCGTGTGGATACTCACCGGGCGCTGGCGCTGGCTTACAGCGGCGTGGGCGATTACCGCAATGCCATCGATAGTGTCGAGCGCGCCATTCGTCTGAATGACCGCCTCATTCCGCTGTATTTCGAGCGTGCCCTGTACGCCCGGCAGATCGGTGATGCCGACGCGGCGACGGTGGCCTACTTCCGGGTGCTGGCGCTCGACTCGAATAATGTGAAAGCTCGTTTTCGCCTGTGTGAACTTTCCAGCGTGCTGCGTGAACGCGAGGCTGCTATCGACTACTGCCGTCAGGTGACGGAACTGGCCCCGGCCTGGCCTGACGGCTGGTATCAATTGGGGCGGGAATATTTTTTGCAGGGTAATTTCAGGCTGGCGCAGCAGAATCTCAACCGCTGCTCTACGCTTCAGGTTGAACAGGGCACGCCGGTCGAAGAACGCCGCTTCGAGTGCTGGTATCTTCAGGGGCAGGCCGCCGAAATTCTGGGCGATTGTCCCGCGCTGCTGGCGACCTACAATGAATACCGCGCTATGGCGAACGTCGCCGGTCTTACCCAAACCTGGATCTATCCGCCCGAAGGCCCGACCTTCTGTATCACCCCCATCGTGCCCACTGTTGCCGCCTGAACCGCGCAACGAATCACCCCATTTTCCGTATAGATAGCAGACTGTCAGGTTAGTACCCCTGCATCTGCCGCTTACCCTGACCGGGTTCATTTCGTACCCTGAAACGAGATACTGTCATCACGGCTGACCGTGCGCTGCGCATGGGATCAGCATCCAAGGAGGAAGGAAATCATGGGAGAAGCAAGCATTCGTCGGGGCGGATACCGCTCTCTGTTCTGCCGATTGTGCTGATCGCTGTCGGCGCGGTCTGGTTGCTGAGCAACCTCGGCGTGCTGACCAGCGCGAATCTTGTTGTGTTGTTTCGTCTGTGGCCGCTGCTGCTGATCGTGGTGGGTCTCGATCTGTTGTTTGGCCGCCAGTCACCCCTTATCGGCGCGTTGATCGGCATTGGCGCTGTCGTCGTGATTGTCGCCCTGATGCTGATTGGTCCATCGGTTGGCCTGGCCGGGCCAAATCTGGATGTCAAATCATCGACCTTCAGCGAGCCACGCGGCGATGCCACCGCTGTTCAGATTCAGTTTGATCTGTCCGTCGCTGAAACTAAAGTCACGGCGCTGACAGACTCGAGCGACCTGTTCACTGCAGATGTATCCCACGTTGGCGAACTGGAATACAGCGTTACCGGCGAGACCAACAAGGTCATCTCCCTGCGTCAGGAAGATGTCAACACCGGCTTTTTTGATAGGCCGTGGTTTTTAGGGCCATTGTTTGGCGGCAGCACCCAGAATCTGTACTGGAATATCGGTCTGAACCCGGATGTGCCGGTGGAACTGACGGTGAACAGCGGCGTCGGCAACAGCGTCTTTGATCTGCGGGAGCTGGAACTGCGCCGCTTCCAGTTGAACAGCGGCGTGGGCAGCATCAAACTGCAACTGCCCTCCATCGACGCTACCTATGATGTCAACATTAGCGGCGGCACGGGTGCGGTTGAGATTACGGTCGCTGATGACGCCGCAGCCAATATCACCGTTCATGGCGGCGTTGGCGGCCTGACCATCGATGTGCCGGATAATGCGGCGGTGCGGGTGGCCGGGAGCAGCGGTATCGGCAACATCACCGTGCCGGGCACTTACCGGCGGGTAAGCGGTGATGACAGTAATTTTGTCGGCAGCGAAGGGGCGTGGGAATCGCCAAACTATGCTGAATCATCGCGCCGGATCACGATTGAATTTGCCGGCGGCGTCGGCGGCCTGACCGTGCGCTAGGCCGCAGCCGGGTGGGAACGGCGTAATCGTACCCCGCCCGGTTCCGGCTGTTTGATCTGCGTGTGTGCCGCGCTGGTTGGCATGGAGGAAAGAGCCATGAGCGAAGAGAAGCGGAAGAACACCACTATATCGAATGACAAACTTGGCCCAACCATCCTGATTACCGTTGGGATTCTGTTCCTGCTGGTGAACATGCTCGACATCAACTTTGGCCGCCTGTGGCCCCTGATTCTGGTTGCAATTGGGGTGTATATGATCTTCGCCCGCAATCAACAGGGGGCCACAACAGGCAAAACCGGGCACTTCAGCGCGCCTGTGGACGGCGCTGTCTCGGCTGATGTCGAACTGAATCTGTCCGTCGGCGAAGCGTGGGTAGAGCCACTGTCAGGCGACAGGGACCTGATCGATGCGGAACTGACTTACCTGGGCGATATTGACTTCGATGTATCCGGCACAGAACATAAAACCGTTCGGCTTCGTCAGACGGCTGATACCACCTGGCAGTGGATCAACCCGGCGAACTGGTTTGGCGGAGTCGGGCGCTACGAATGGCGCATTGGCCTGAATCGTGCTGTTCCCATGCGTCTGAACATTCACGGGGGTATGGGCCAGTCCGACCTGAATCTGCGCGATCTCAACGTGACTGATCTGCGACTGCACGGCGGGGCCGGCAAGATGACCGTGACGCTGCCGGCTTCATCAGCGGGTTACGATGCTCGTATTGAGGCTGGTGTCGGTGAAATGAGTCTGGAGATTCCTGCCCGCACCAGCCTGAATCTGGAACTTCGAGGCGGCGTGGGTCAGGTCAATATCCGCACCGATCCGGGCACAGCTATCCACCTGAACGCGCGCGGCGGCATCGGCGATGTCAGCGTACCCCCGCGGCTGAAACAGATCAGCGGCAGCGACAAGGAATTTGAATTGGGCAAGCGCGGCATCTGGGAATCCGAAGGATTTGAAGCAGCCGAACACCGCGTGGTCATCGACTATGAGGGTGGGGTCGGCCAACTGCGCCTGCGCTGATGAAATTTGAACAACCACACCGGATCGAACGTAGTGGTGGGTGAATGGACACCCGATGAGGAAAGCTGATGAACCAAGAAAAGAAGAAGTACGAAACGGAATGGTCATTCTCATTTGGCAATCTGGGCGAGAGTATCAGCCAGACACTGGCGGCGCTGGGTATTGGTGAGGACGCTGAGGTCAAGTCATCGCACTTTGAAGAACTGATCGAAACCGCAACTGAAGCCAAAGTCGTGCTGGAACCGACTGTCGGGCAGGCGCGTGTTTCGGCGCTGCTGGCTGCCGCCGATAACCTGTTTGAAGCCGATGTAACCTATATCGGTGAAATCCGCTTTGAAGTCCGGGAAGAAGACAACCGCAAATCGGTCATCCTGCGCCAGCATGTCAAATCCGATGTTCTCAAGCCCATCAGGGACGCGCTTGGCTCGTTTGCCCGGCGCGACGAACTGAAATGGGACATGCGCCTGACGCCACGCATCCCGCTTGATGTGCAGATCAACAGCGGTGTCACCGTCAATGATTTCGATCTGAGTGCCCTTCAGCTTACGGCGCTGCGGATCAACGGCGGCACAGGCAAAACCGATCTGAAACTGCCGCAGCTTGCCACGCACTACCCGGTGACCCTCAACAGCGGCACAGGCGAACTCAATGTCGATGTGCCTGCCGGTTCGAGCATCGACCTGACCGCCAACAACGGAACAGGCCAGACCCATATCGACTTTGGCGCTGGTTCGGCTGTCAATGCCCGAATCACGGGCGGTATCGGCCAGTGTGTCGTCACCGTTCCGGCAGATGCTCCCGTTCGTCTGAAAGCGACCACCGGTCTGGGTAAGGTTCACGTGCCGCAAAACTTCATCCGGGTGAAGGTGGATGAATTTGTGGCAACCGTCGGCACGTGGGAAACCCCCAACTACGCCACAGCGGAACGCAGGATCGACATCAAGTACGACGGCGGTATCGGCAGCTTTACGATCCAGCTTGCCTGATTGAATGCGTGATCGTCTGGAAGAACGCCAGCGGTGGCATACCCTGGCGTTTTTCGATTCGAGCATCCGGCAGCGGGGAACCCTGTATAATAGAAGGGTATGCCATCGATACAGCCATATTTGGATATATGGTTCCCTGTCGAGCCTTATACCGGGGAGGGTGCGAGATGCCTGACAGTCATTCTGAACTGCGCCAGTATATTCGGATGCTGGGCGATGCCGGGTCGCGTGACTCGATTCCCTCGAAGCTGCCCCGATTTGGTGAATCCGCTGTCGAACCCCTGCTGGCTGCGCTGGGAGATGCTGACGAGAACGTGCGCTATGGTGCAGCCTGGGTGATCGGACGGCTGCGCAGCAGCACCCTGGGCGCGGTGCTGGCCCCGCTGGTGCTGGAGCCGCTGATTGACCTGCTCCACACCGATGAAGCGGCGCGGGTTCGGCTGCAAGCATTGACCACCCTGATGGCGATTGCCGGCGATGCTGATCGAGAGAAGCTGGTTGAACCGTTGATTCAGGCGCTGGCGGACAGCCACGAACCGATCCGGGCTGAAGCGGCGCGCTGGCTCGGCCAGATCAGGGACAGGCGGGCGGTGGAGCCGCTGAGCCAGCTTATGGCAAACGACTCGGCAGAGAAGGTGCGTGGTCGGGCGGCTTACGCGCTGGCCTTTATCGACCCGGACCTCGAGGCGCTGCGCGCTGCGGGTGCGGTGGGCCTCGACGCGCTTCTGAGCGCCCTGAAGGACAGCGAGCGCAGTGTGCGGCTGCGCGCCATCTGGGCGCTGGGCGAACTGAAGGTGAACCAGGCCGTGCGCCCGCTGCTGGCTGTGCTCGAAGGCGGCGCCAATTATCAGGAAAAGCGCAAGGCTGCCGAGGCGCTCGGCCAGATCGGGGATAGAACTGCAATCGATGCGCTGCTGCTGGCGCTGCAATTCGATCCACATGAAGGGGTGCGCAGTTCGGCAGCGGAGGCGCTGGGGATGCTGAATGACGGGCGGGTGCTGAACTCGCTTACCCGTTCGCTGCTCACCGATGCGCACCCGGCGGTGCGGGCCAGTGTCGCCAGAGCACTGGCAGCAATGGGCGATCAGGCGGCTGTTGATGCCCTCGTTCAGGCGCTGCGTGACAGCAGTTCCGATGTGCGCTACCGGGCGGCAGAGGCGCTTGGGGTGCTGGGTGACGCTCGCGCTGTCGAACCGCTTCAGGAACTTATCAACGATCCGCAAACCAGCAAGCACGCGCGCACCGCTGCGGCGCAGGCGCTGGCAGCAATCAGCTAAACCACAGAGGGTACATGGACAAGCCAATGATCGAAATCGAACTCGTGGCGATGGCGCACGGCGGCAGCGCGCTGGGGCGGCATGACCAGCGCACGATATTCGTGCCTTATACGATTCCTGGCGAGCGTGTACGGGCGCGAATTGTGCAGGACCGGGGACGGGTCGCTTTTGCCGAAGGGGTTCAGCTTATCGAAGCATCGGCTGATCGCGTGTACCCGCGCTGTCCGCACTTTGGGCCGGGGCGCTGCGGCCAGTGCCAGTGGCAGCATATCAATTACCTGGCTCAGCTTCTGCTCAAACAGGACGTGCTGGCCGACCAGCTTGCGCGTATTGGCGGGTTTGACGAAGCCGACGTGCAGCCTGTGATCCCCGCGCCGGAACCCTGGGGCTACAATTATCATATGACGATGATCGCCGACGAAGCCGGCCAGCCGGGGTTTGCCGGTGTGGATGAGGGGCGCGTCATCCTGATCGAGGAATGCCACGTCATGCATCCTGATCTGTGGGCGCTGTACGAGCAGGTGGACTTGCAGTTCGATGGCCTGCGGCGGCTGCGGCTGCAAATCGGCAGTGATGGCAGCCCCATGCTTACCCTCATGATGGCTGACGACAACGCGCCGGAACTGCATACGGATATGCCAGCCAGCGTTAATATGCTGCTGAGCGACAATGAACCGGTCAACCTGATTGGTGATTCGCATTCCCGCTACGAAGTGGGCGGGCGTTCGTTTCGGGTGACAGCGGGCAGTTTTTTCCGGCCTCATGTGGCACAGCTAGATACGCTGGTCAGCATTGTCGTGGATGCACTGGAATTGACCGGCGGCGCAGCGGTGCTCGACCTTTATGGCGGCGTCGGCCTGTTCAGTGCGTTTATGGCGGATCGCGCCGGGCTGGTGACGCTGATCGACAGCTATCCGCCAGCGGTGACCGATGCCGAAAGCAATCTGGCCGACTTCGAGCATATCGACCTGATCGAAGGGGCTGTGGAAGACGTGCTGCCCGAACTCGACGAACACTATGATGCAGCCGTGCTTGATCCACCCCGCGAGGGGCTGAGCGCAGCGGTCATCGACACTCTGGCTGCCATGCAGATTCAGCGGCTGGTTTATGTCAGCAGCGACCCGGCGACGCTGGCCCGTGACGCCAAGCGCCTGAGCCGGCAGGGCTACCGGCTGGGCCGTGTCCAGCCCATTGATCTCGCGCCGCAGACGTATTATATCGACTCGGTGGCGGTGCTGGATTACGAAGCATAAACCGCATACCCGTTGTGACTGTCTGCGATTACAATAGAGCCGTAAGCGGAGCAAAACGGAGCGACACTGATGAATTTACAGGTCATACGCGGCACGGCGACGGGCATCATCCAGCAGGCCGGGGCCGAAGTTATGCTGCATTTTGGTCGCCCTCATACCGAACAGACCAAGTCGTCCGTTTTTGACATTGTGACTGAAGGTGATCGGGCTGCCGAGCGCATGATCAGCGCGGCGCTGCACGAAGCGTTCCCCGATCATCACATCGTCGGGGAGGAAAGCGGGGGTATGGGCGCACCGGCCCAGACTGCCGAATATTTCTGGTACATCGACCCTATCGACGGCACGGCTAACTTCGCCAATAATATCCCGTTTTTTTCGATCAGCATGGCGCTGGCTGATCGTGACCTGAACCCGCTGGTCGCGGTGGTGATGAACCCGGTTTCGCGCGAGGTATTCAGCGCTGCCGCCGGGCACGGTGCAACCCGTAACGGCGAACCGATTCAGGTGTCTACGACGGATCATCTGAGCAAGGCCATTGTGTGCAGCGGCTTCCCCTACGACCCGGACACCCACGCCCGCACCAATATCGAACCGTTCGTGGCCTTTCTACCGCTGGTGCGCGGTGTGCGGCGCTTCGGTTCAGCGGCCTTGGAACTGAGCTTCGTGGGCTGTGGGCGGCTGGATGGGTTCTGGGAGACGCGCCTCAACCCCTGGGATTGTCTGGCGGGGATACTGCTGGTGCGCGAGGCCGGGGGCAAAGTCACCGATTACAGCGGCAGCGAAACCGGGCTGACCGGCGCGGAAATCGTCGCCAGCAACGGCCTCCTGCACGAGGCGATGCTGCGGGTCATCAACGGCAGTTCCTGAACTGCTACGCCTCGCGGAACAGCACCAGAGTCCCACCGAAGGCAATCAGGTCGCCGTCGCGCAGATGGCGGCCCTTTTCGCTCACGGGCGAGTTGTTGACCAGCGTGCCGTTGGCGCTGCCCATATCGCGGATGACCCATACGTTGTCGATCAGTTCAAGCTGGGCATGCGGGCGCGAAACCGCCGGGTCCTGCAGCGCAACTTCCCACGACGCTTTGCTGGTCGCCCGCCCCACTGTGACCTTGTTCAGCAGCAGCGGGATAATCTGCCCCTCCTGCGGGCCGGTGGTAATGATGAGTTTGCCCTTGCCTGTGCCGTTGGTCGGTGTAATCAGCGTGCCATGTTCCTGCGCGAAGCGTTCATCTTCTTCGGTGACAGTGGCCGAAAAATGCAGCACCGGCACATACAGGCGGATTTCGTCGCCGCTTGCCAGCGGGAATGGGCCATCAAGCTGGCGGTCATTGACGAATGTGCCGTTGGCACTGCCGAGATCAGTAATCATGAAGATGCCATCGCGGTAGTTGATGACCGCGTGCTGGCGCGATACGTGCTGCTCCGGGATGCAGATGTCGTTGTTTTCCATACGGCCAATTGAAGCCGTGGCCCCTTCCGTCAGCACAAATTCCTGTGTTTCTTTCGTTCTGGGGTCAGTCCAGGTGATTTTCGCCAGACTGACCGGATGCTGCTCGATTGTGGACATCAGCAACGCCCTGAAATGATGACGGCATATAGATCGAGTATAGCATGAGAATCCGGCAAAATACATTCAGCTCGATGGGCGCGTTCGGCTGTTGGAGCAGGCTCGTCTGTGGCCGGCCGCCGGACATATCAGTCATCTTCACCGCGCATGGCCTGGCGCCGGCGGGCCAGCGTGCTTTCGCCCATGCCGGCATACCACTCGTCAGCCAGTGCGTCGCTGGCGCGGGTGACTGTCAGGCCGCCCAGATCGCGAGCGATGATTTCCAGCATCTTCGGTTCGATCCACGTGACCGAATCGACCTGCACGGCGCGCGCGCCGGCGTCAATAAAGTCGCGGGCATCCTGCGGCGAATGGATGCCGCCCGCGCCGATAATGGGCACATCAACCCGCCGGGCCAGATGACCCACCATGCGCAGAGCAATTGGCTTGACCAGCGGGCCATAGATTCGTCCCGGGACCAGCCGGCCGGAATAGGGGTCGCGCGCTGTGCCGCGCGGCGGCGCAGTGACCACCAGCGCATCAGCCCCTGCCTCGACCACGTAGGCGGCCAGTTCGTAGGCATCCTGCATCGGCAGGCGCACCATCAGCGGCTTTTCGGTATGGCGGATAGCGGCGCGCACAAAATCCTGTGCGGTCTGCGGGCCGGTGTCATCGTTCAAGCCCAGTTCGATAGCGGCGACCGCATTTTCTGCTTCGATGCGGCTGGCGCAG
>Ga0079224_100004310_pt1 | contig 18328 bp, 18 predicted proteins | sample Stecom2015_FD_80414 | JGI IMG/M metagenome (GOLD analysis project Ga0079224, IMG submission 80414) | Agricultural soil microbial communities from Utah to study Nitrogen management - Steer compost 2015 | ecosystem: Environmental > Terrestrial > Soil > Agricultural land | place: USA: Utah...
CGCTCCTCCAGGGCGACCACGGCGTCGGTGATCGCATCGCCCGGGCCGATGTCCGCGGTGGCCACGACCACGGCCACGGGCTCGCCCCAGGCCCGGCGGGCGGCGTCGGCGCGCTCGACCGCCGACGACACCGTCAGCCCCACGGCGAGGGCCAGCGTGACGACGAGCGCCCACCACAGCCGGGGCCGGCGCCGGAGCGCGGGGAGGAGGCCGCCGCGGCGGCGGGGGAGGGGTCGAGCAGGCGTCGGGCGCAGCACGGCGCGCCTCCGGGGTGAGGCGGCGGTGTGGGGGAAGCAGCTCCGACGCTAGCCAGGGCCGTCCGCAGGCGGAAGGCCCCGTCGGCGGCGCCGGTCAGGCGGAGGCGGCGTCCGCCGTGCTCGACGACGAGTCGCTGGAGGAGCTGTCGCTCAAGCTGCCGTTGCTCGACCCCGAGCGGCTGTCGGTCTTGTAGAAGCCGCTGCCCTTGAACGAGATGCCGACCGCCCCGAAGACCTTCCGCAGGCCCTCCTGGCCACAGCTCGGGCAGGTCGTGAGCGCGTCGTCGGTGAAGGCCTGGACGGCCTCCAGCTCGTGACCGCACTCCCGGCACCGGTACTCGTAGGTGGGCACTCCGTCCTCCGTGTCGCTCCGACTGGCGGCACACCGCCACCGCCCAGCGCTTCTCTGCCGCCGTCGTTAGCACTCTCGGCAGGCGAGTGCCAATGTAGCGGCCGCCCGGCACGCGCCGCCACGTCGCCCCGTCCGCTGAGCGGCGCCTACCCTCGCCCCCGTGTCGCTCGGCTGGTCCCTCGTCGTGCCGGCCTACCTGCTCGGCACCTTCCCCACCGCGGTGCTCGTCGGACGGCGCCGCGGCCGCGACGTCACCAGCGAGGGCTCCGGCAACCCCGGCGCCTCCAACACGCTGCGCACGATGGGACGCCGCGCCGGCGCCCTCGTCCTCCTCGGCGACCTCGGCAAGGGCGCGCTGGCGTCGGCCGCCGGGCTGCTGCTCGCGGGCCGCGGGGTCGGCGTGGCCTGCGGGCTGGCCGCTGTGCTCGGCCACGTGGCCCCGATCGGCCGGCGGGGCGGCAAGGGCGTGGCCACCGCCGCCGGGATGGCCCTCGTGCTCGTGCCGATCGTCGCCGCGGCCCTCGCGGTCGTCTGGGTGGTCGTCGCCCGGGCCACGTCGACCGCGTCGATCGCGTCGATCGCGATCGCGGCCGCCTTCCCGGTCGGCGCCGCCGCGGTCGGTCGACCCGCCGCCGAGATCGCCGCCTTCGCGACCTGCGGGCTCCTCGTGATCGTGCGCCACCGCGACAACCTGGGCCGCCTCCGGCAGGGCGAGGAGCCCGGGCTCCGGCGGGGCGAAGGCCCCACCGGGCGTCGGTAGCCTGGCGCCATGCCCCCCGTACGCAAGGCCGTCATCCCCGCTGCCGGTCTCGGCACCCGCTTCCTGCCCGCCACCAAGGCGCAGCCCAAGGAGATGCTGCCGGTCGTCGACAAGCCGGCCATCCAGTACGTCGTGGAGGAGGCGGTGCGGGCCGGCATCGACGACATCCTCATCGTCACCGGGCGCAACAAGCGCAGCCTCGAGGACCACTTCGACCGCAGCGTCGAGCTCGAGAAGGAGCTCGCCGACAAGGGCAAGGAGGCCGAGCTCGAGGAGGTCCGCCGCCTCGCCGACCTCGCCCAGGTCCACTACGTCCGCCAGGGCGAGCCGCTCGGGCTCGGCCACGCCGTCGCCCAGGCCCGCCGCCACGTCGGCAACGACCCGTTCGTCGTGCTGCTCGGCGACGACATCATGGTCGACGACGCCAAGGTCCTCCGCGAGATGATCGCCGTCCACGAGCGCACCGGCGCCTCGGTGCTGTCGTGCAAGGAGTTCCCGCCCGAGCAGATCTCGCTCTACGGGTGCGTCGACTACGAGCCCACCGACGACGGGCTCCTGCGCATCAGGGGGATCATCGAGAAGCCCGCCCCCGAGGAGGCGCCGTCGTCCTACGCGGTGCTCGGCCGCTACGTCTTCACGCCCGCCATCTTCGACGCGCTCGACGAGGTGCAGCCCGGCCGCGGCGGCGAGATCCAGCTCACCGACGCCATCGGCCTCCTCCTCGACGAGGAGCCCGTCTTCGGCCACACCTTCGTCGACGGCCGCTACGACGTGGGCGACAAGCTCGACTACCTCCGGGCCACCGTGGAGCTGGCCCTCGCCCGCCCCGACCTCGGCCCCGACTTCCGGGCCTGGCTCGCCACCTACGTCAAGGAGGCGGGCATCGTCTAGCTCGTCGATCTCGACGCGGGGCTTCGAGCTCGGGTCCGAGGCGCTCGCCGTGGGCTCGCGCTGGCGGCTCGCCGGCGGGGGCTCCGTAGGATCGGGTGCATGGGGCTGACGCCGGTCGAGGAGGCGCAGGGGTACGTCCTGGGGCGGGTGGCGGCCCTGCCGGTGGCCCCCGTCGCGGTGGCCGAGGCCCGGGGGCTCGTGCTGGGCGAGGACGTCGTGTCCTCCGTCGCCGTGCCGCCCTTCGCCGGCTCGGCGATGGACGGGTACGCCGTCGTGGCCGCCGACACCGCGGGGGCCTCCGCCGCGGAGCCGGTGCGGCTCCCGGTCGTGGCCGAGGTGGCGGCCGGCCACCCCGCCCCCCGGGCGCTGCGCCCAGGGGAGGCGATGCGGATCTTCACCGGGGCGCCCGTGCCCGACGGCGCCGACGCCATCGTGATCGTCGAGCACACCGAGCGCCTCGACGGCGGTGCCGCCGTGGCCATCGCCCACGAGGCCGTCCCCGGCGCCCACGTCCGCGGCCCCGGCGAGGACGTGCGACCGGGGGACGTCGTCTTCCGCGCCGGCGACCGGCTCGGCCCCGGCCACCTCGGGGTGCTCGCCACGATCGGCGTCACCGAGGTGCCCGTGCACCGCCGTCCCCGCGTCGGCGTGCTGTCCACCGGCGACGAGCTCGTCCGCGGCGGCGGGCCCCTGCGGGCCGGCCAGATCCGCGAGTCGAACGGCCCCACCCTCCTCGCCCTCCTCGCCGAGGACGGCTTCGAGCCGGTCGACCTCGGCCTGGTCCCCGACGACGAGGCCGCGATCACCGCCGCCATCCGGCGGGGCGCCGCCACCTGCGACGCCGTCCTGTCGAGCGGCGGGGTGTCCATGGGCGACACGGACCTCGTGAAGGTCGTCCTCGACCGGCTCGGCGACATGACCTGGATGCAGATCGCCATCAAGCCGGCCAAGCCGTTCGCCTTCGGCCTCGTCGACGGCACCCCGGTGTTCGGGCTGCCCGGCAACCCGGTGTCGTCGATGGTCTCCTACGAGCTGCTGGCCCGGCCGGCGCTGCGACGCCTGGCCGGCCACCCCGAGGGGCGCTGGCACCGGGCGCCGGTGGCCGCCACCGCCGCCGACGCGCTCACCCGCCGCCCCGACGGCAAGCTCCACCTCGTGCGGGTGGTGGCCGAGCGGTCCGCGGACGGGACGTTCGCCGTGCGCTCCGCCGGCGGGCAGGGGTCCCACCAGCTCACCGCCATGGCCCGGGCCCACGGCCTGGCCCTCCTGCCCGACGGTCCCGGCGCCGCCGCCGGCGACCCGGTCCGGGTGCTGCTCCAGCGCGAGCCCTGACCCGGGCGGCGCCACCGACCGGGCCCCCTAGGCTGGCCCGCATGCACGGGGGGTCCCAGGACGACCACGTCGAGCGGCCGCTCGTCGACGCCTTCGGACGGGTCCACCGGGACCTGCGGATCTCGGTCACCGACCGGTGCAACTTCCGCTGCACCTACTGCATGCCCGCCGAGGGCCTCACCTGGCTGCCCCGGGAGGAGGTCCTCACCTTCGAGGAGCTCGAGCGCGTCGCCCGGCTCCTCGTCGAGCGCCACGGCATCCGCTCGATCCGCCTCACCGGCGGCGAGCCCACGGTGCGGGCCCACCTGCCGGTCCTCGTCGCCAAGCTCGCGGCGCTGCCCGTCGACCTCGCGCTCACCACCAACGGCGCCACCCTCGTGACCCAGGCCGAGCCGCTCGCCGCCGCCGGGCTGCGCCGGGTCAACGTGTCCCTCGACTCGCTGCGGCCCGAGCGCTTCGCCGAGCTGACCCGCCGCGACGAGCTGGCGACGGTCCTCGCCGGCGTGGACGCCGCCGTCGCCGCCGGGCTCACCCCGGTGAAGGTGAACGTGGTCGTGGTCCGCGGCGTCAACGACGACGAGATCGTCGACCTCGCCGCCTGGGGCCGCCAGCGGGGCGTCACCGTGCGGTTCATCGAGTGGATGCCCCTCGACGGCGGCGACGCCTGGCGGGGCGACCGGGTCGTCACCCAGGCCGAGATCGTCGAGCAGATCGCCGCCGCCTTCCCGCTGGAGCCGCTGGCCCGGGGCAACGAGCCGGCCGAGCGGTTCCGCTACCTCGACGGCACCGGCGAGGTGGGGGTCATCCCGAGCGTCACCCGGCCGTTCTGCGAGCAGTGCGACCGGCTCCGCCTCACCGCCGACGGTCAGCTCCGCAGCTGCCTCTTCTCCCTCGAGGACCACGACCTGCGGGCCGTGCTGCGCCGCGGCGGCACCGATGACGACCTGTCGGCGGCCATCGAGGCCTGCGTCGGCGCCAAGTGGGCCGGGCACGCCATCAACCAGGTGCACTTCGTGCGGCCCCGCCGGTCGATGAGCCAGATCGGCGGCTGAGCCGCCCGAGCAGCGGGCCCGGTCCCGGGGGAGGGCGCAGGGGTAGGCTCGGCGCCATGTCCGACCGCGGCCTCACCCACCTCGACCCCCTCGGCCGGGCCCGCATGGTCGACGTCACCCCCAAGGAGCCGAGCCACCGCCGCGCCGTGGCCCGAGCCCGGGTGCACATGCAGCCCGACACCACCGCGCTGGTGGCCCGGGGCGCCGTCACCAAGGGCGACGTCCTCTCGGTGGCCCGGGTGGCCGGGATCCAGGCCGCCAAGCGAGCGGCGGACCTCATCCCGCTGTGCCACCCGCTCCTCGTCGGGTCGGTCCTCATCAACTTCCGGATCGAGGACACCTGGATCGAGGTGGAGGCGGCCGTCGACACCGTCGACCGCACCGGCGTGGAGATGGAGGCGCTCACCGCCTGCTCCGTGGCCGCGCTGACGATCTACGACATGTGCAAGTCGGTCGACCGCTCGATGGTCATCGGCGACATCGCCCTCTGGGAGAAGACCGGCGGCCGCTCCGGCACCTACCGCCGCGGCCCCCTCGAGGACGACGCCGACCTCGGCCTCTAGCCCGGCGGTCGCCCCGGACCGGGGCCCTGCCGGCGGCGTCCACCACGCCCCGTGGTCGTCCGAGCACCCGGCCGGCCTGGTCTCGCCGAGGCGTTCGTAGTAGAACCGTAACGTTCTTCAGCCGACCGTCACGGTCGGTCCCATCCGCACCCGACCAGGCCGGGCAGCCGAGCATCCCCGATCGCTCACCAGGCGCCAGGTACGGTCACTGACACGCAAAGGACGGCAACGGAGCGTGACGACCGTGCTCGTACTCCTGATCCTGGCGGCCATCTGGGCCGCCGTGCTCGTGCCCCCCTACCTCCAGAACCGGCGCGAGACCCGTCCGGGCGACTCGATCGCCTCGTTCCGGTCCCAGCTGTCCGTCCTGGAGCGGACCACCCCGGGCGCTCGGGCCAGCAACCTCGCCCACCTCGACGTCGGGCGCGTCGCCCCGCCTCGGCGGTCCGCCCCCTCGGCGGCGGCCATGCGCCGCGCCGAGGTCCGTCGCCGCCGTCGCGACGTGTTCCTCACCCTGCTCGGCGCCGTCGGCGTCACGTTCGTCCTGGCCCTCGCCCTCGGGGGCTGGGTGTGGGCGCTGCACCTCGGCGTCGACCTCCTCTTCGGCGCCTACGTGCTGATGCTCATCAACCTCCAGCAGCGCTCCATGGAGCGCGAGCACAAGGTCCGCTACCTCCAGCCGACCCACACGATCGCTCGGCCCGAGGACCAGATCCTGCTGCGCCGCTCCGGCAGCTGACCGGTCGGCTGCCTGGCTGCGGCGGGGGTCCGCCGCGCTAGTCTGACCATCCCCCTGGGGGTGTAGCTCAGCTGGCTAGAGCGCTTCGGTCGCATCGAAGAGGCCGTGGGTTCGAATCCCATCACCTCCACCGCACGAGCGAGCCGGGACCGGTGGTCCCGGCTCTTCTCGTTCCCGGACCGACGGCGGAGCCGCGGGTCGACGGGCGGCCTCAGGCCTTGGCCACCTCGATCCGCTTCGCGGCGGGCGCCTTCTCGGGCATCGGCACGGTGATCTCGAGGATCCCGTCTCGGTAGCTGGCCGAGATGTCGTCCTCCGAGACGCCCTCGGGCAGGGCCAGGCTGCGGGAGAACGAGCCCCGCCGGATCTCACGGCGGATCCAGTTGCCCTTCTCCTCCTCGCGCTTCTCCTCGGTGCGCTCGGCGGTGATGTGGAGCGTCCCGTCCGCCACCGTCACCTCGACGTCCTCGTCCGGGTCGATGCCCGGGAGCTCAGCCCGGATCACGAGCTCGCGGTCCTTGGCGTACTCGTCGACGCGGATCACCTCGGCGTCGCGCCAGTCCGGGGCGCTCCACGCCGGCCACCGGAACGGCAGGGTCCGGGTCCACTCGTCGAACAGCCGGTCGAAGCGCTCGAACACGTCGACCGGCTTCGGTTCACGCTTGATCAGTCCAGCCATCGGCTACCTCCTTCGCGTTCGCTCGTGGTGCACCGGGGCCGACCGCCGCTCGAGCGGCGGGGCCGGGCTCAGGCTCAGCCCCGCTCGGGCGGGGCGGAGAGGAGGGTCTCCACGGCGAAGACGTCGCGCATCGCGACCACGCCCACCAGCTCGCCGTGCTCGTCCACCACGGGGAGGTGACGCACCTCCGCGTCGACCATGCGGCGGGCCACCGCCTCCAGGTCGTCGTCGGGGGCGGCGGTCACCACCCCTCGGGTGGCGTGGTCGGCGGCGGTGGCCGTGCCCGGGTCGTGCCCCTCGGCGAGGGCTCGCACGACGTCGCGCTCGGAGATCACGCCCTGGAGGTGCCCGTCCTCGAGGATGGCGACGAACCCGGACTCGGTGTCCGCCATCGTCCGGGCGACGTCGCGCAGCGCGTCACCCGGCGCGCAGGTGGCCACGACCGGTCGGTACACGTCTCTCGCTCGCACGGCTCCTCCTCGCGTCGTCAGGTCACGGCCCGACGGGGCCGGCCCGGGTCAGGTCCCCGGGCGCAGGTACATGTAGAGGACGGTGCAGGGCCCGTCCCCGGGGGCCTCGATGTCGTGCTCCACCCCGCTCGGGATGTGGACGTAGCTGCCGGGCCGGAGCCGCTGGCCGAGCACGATCGGCTCGCCGTCCAGCACCCAGATGTGGTGGTGGTTCTGGCGATGCGTGTGCCGGCCGAGGTTCCGGCCGGGCGCCACGGTGAGCACGCCGCTCATCGAGGTGTCGTCCCGCCAGAGCACGCGGTGCTGCACCCCCTCCAGCCGTCCGAGCGGCTCGAGGGGCAGCGCCTCGATCGCCTCCGGTGTGAGGACCACCGGGACGACCTGCGTCGACACCATGGGTCACCTCCCTCTCGTGGTCTGAGCCCGGTCCCCGCTCGCGCCAGCGGCGGGGTCCCGGCACCCTGAGGGTGCCCCGGTCGCCGCCCGCGCCGGCAGGGGCGAAGGTCCCCTCGCCGCCGCCCGGACGTCGGTTGTCACCCAGCGCCGCGGGCTGCATGGTGGGACCGGGTGACCGATGGGCGAGGACCGACGAGGACGAGTGATGCAGCGCGACGCAGCCCAGCCGGCGACCGACGCACGCCACGACGTGGACGTCGACGGCCCGATCCAGCGGGTCGGGACCATCCGGGTCAGCGAGGAGGCCCCGTGGCGGTGGCGCATCGAGCCGGCGGGCGCGATGCGCGTCCCGGGCGTGGTGTTCGCCACCCGCGAGCTGCTGCCCGACGTCGCCGCCGACCGCTCCCTCGAGCAGGTGGCCAACGTCGCCACCCTGCCCGGCATCGTGCGCGCCTCGTACGCCATGCCCGACGTGCACTGGGGGTACGGGTTCCCGATCGGCGGCGTGGCCGCCACCGACGTCGAGGCCGGCGGCGTGATCTCGCCGGGCGGCGTCGGGTTCGACATCTCCTGCGGGGTGCGGCTCCTGCTCGCCCCCGTCGACCGCGACCAGCTGATGCCCCGCATCGAGGCGGTCATGGACGAGCTCGACCGTCGGGTGCCCAAGGGCATGGGGCCCGGTGGGGTGTGGGACCTCGACCGGGCGCAGCTGGTGGAGGTCCTCGAGGGCGGCGCCGCCTACGCCGTCGAGCAGGGCCACGGCACCGCCCGGGACCTCGACCGCTGCGAGGACCGCGGCGTCCTGCCCGGCGCCGACCCCGATGCCGTCTCGGACCGGGCGATGGCGCGCGGCCTCCACCAGCTCGGCAGCCTCGGGTCGGGGAACCACTTCCTCGAGGTGCAGGTCGTCGACGCGATCCTCGACGAGGAGGCGGCCGCCGCGTTCGGGATGCGGGTCGGGCAGGTGTGCGTGATGATCCACTCCGGCTCCCGCGGCCTCGGCCACCAGGTGTGCTCCGACCACGTCGCCGCCATGGAGGCGGCGATGGACCGCTACGGCATCGAGGTGCCGGACCGGCAGCTGGCCTGCGTGCCCGTCCGCAGCCCCGAGGGCGAGGCCTACCTGGCCGCCATGGCCGCCTCCGCCAACTACGGGCGAGCCAACCGCCAGCTCCTGTCGCAGGCCGCCCGGCGGGCCTTCGACGCCGCGCTCGGCGCCGGCGACCTCGAGCTGCTCTACGACGTCTCCCACAACCTGGCCAAGCTGGAGGCCCACGAGGTCGACGGCGAGCCCCGGCTGCTGTGCGTCCACCGCAAGGGCGCCACCCGGTCGCTGCCGCCCGAGCACGCCGACCTGCCGGCCGACCTGGCCCCGGTCGGTCAGCCGGTGCTCGTGCCGGGCTCGATGGGCACGGCGTCCTGGGTGCTGGCCGGCAACCGAGGCGGCGACGCGTTCCACTCGTGCTGCCACGGTGCCGGCCGCACGATGAGCCGCACCGCCGCCCGCAAGCGGATCTCCGGCAAGGAGCTGCGCCGCCAGCTGCTCGCCTCCGGCGTGGAGGTGCGGGCCGGCTCCGCCCGCGGCCTGGCCGAGGAGGCCCCGTTCTCCTACAAGGACGTCGACGTCGTCGTCCGCACCGTCGAGCTGGCCGGCCTGGCTCGCCGGGTGGCCCGGCTCGTCCCCGTCGGCGTCGTCAAGGGCTGAGCGGCGGCGGCGCGCCGGGGAGCCGCCCGGGTCTGACCCCGGTCGCTGACGGGCGCGGGTCCGCGCCGGGCGGCGGCCGCCGAGCGCCGGTCGCGCTACACGTCGACGAGGAACCGGGCTCGGACGCCGTGGCGCGTCTCGTCCACCGCCAGCTCGGAGCGGGAGATCGCCTTCGGCGCCGAGCCGACGGGCTCCACCGTGCCCGGGTCGGCGAGCAGCAGCACCGCCTCGAGGGCGCCGTCAGCGGTGGCGGTCACCTCGGCCGCCACCGGCACCGACGCCTCGGTGTCGAGCGTGAAGACGACCTCCTCCAGCAGCGCGTGGAGCAGGTCGGTGGGCGGCGCGGGGTCGAGCCGGACGGGCCGCCGGTCGACCACCCGCGCGCGGCTGGTGTCGGCACAGGTGGCCACGAGGGCGGCCACAGCCTCTGCCGCGCACGACGCCAGGTCGGGCCCCCACGCCTCCAGGATCACGTCGGCGGTGTGCCCGATGACCTCGTGTCCTCGTTCGCTGGTCACGTCGTCGCCTCCGAGTCGGCGGTCGCCGCACGGTACCCGGCCTGATCCGTCGAAGGGCTCGGCCCCGCAGGACCATCGTCCCTAGGCGTTCGCGGCACCGGCCCCGATGCTGGCCGGAACGACCCAGGAGGTGTGCAGATGCAGGTGTTCCGCCCCCGCCGCTCCCGGGCTGCTCGACGGCACCGGTCGGCTGCCCGGACGAGGCCTCGCTGGGACCGGGGGACGCTCCCCACCGGCCCCGTGCGGTTCCACCCCGCCGTCGAGCGAGCCGCCACCCCACCCCCGGGCCGCCCCGCACCCCCGCGACCTCGCACCTGACGCGCCGCGGAGACGGCGCGCTCGAGGGGCCGGTTCGGCGGGGGGTCAGGGGTTGGCGGCGAGGTGGTCGAGCAGGAGGGCGCTCAGGCGAGCGGGAGCCTGCTCGGGGACCCAGTGGCCCACGCCCTCGAGGACCTCGAAGCGGTACGGGCCGGTGACCAGCTCGGCGGTGGCCTCGGCGGCCTCCCGGCCGAGGGCCGGGTCCTGGTCGCTCCACACGTAGAGGGTCGGCACCGACGACGGCGGGGTGGCGGCGCTGGCCCGGCCCGACATCGAGCGGTACCAGTCGATCGCCGCGACGAGCGCCCCGGGATGGGACAGCACCGCCACGTACTCCTCGACGGCATCCGGGTCGAGGCCCTGGTACACGAGCCGCAGGCCAGCGGCGTCGTCGGCCAGCAGGCTCGCCTCGAGCTCACCTCGGGTGGCCTCCCGGAACGCGCGCATGTAGCCGGAGCGCTCGTGCTGGTCCGAGCCCCCGGCCTGGTAGGACCGCCGGAACGCCGCCGGGTGCGGCGTGGACACGACGGTGAGCGTGCGCACCCGGTCCCGGTGGTGGCCGGCCACCATCCACGCCACCATCCCGCCGAAGTCGTGGCCGACGAGGTCGAAGCGGTCCATCCCGGCGGCGTCGGCCACCGCCAGCACGTCGGCCACGAGCGCCTCGGGGCGGTACGCGGCCACGTCGTCGGGTCGGGCGCCGGGGGAGTAGCCCCGCTGGTCGACCGCCACCGCCCGGTGGCCGGCCGCGGCCAGCGCCTCGAGCTGGGCCGCCCAGCAGCGCGACGTCTGCGGGAACCCGTGGAGGAGCAGCACCGGCCGCCCGTGGTCGGGGCCGGCGGTGCGGGCGGTGAAGGTCCACCCGTCGGCGGTGCGCAGCTCGGTCACGTCCATCGCCCGACCCTACGACGGTCGGTAGCGTGCCCGACGTGGACGAGCTCCCCCCGCCCCCTGAGGGCTCCTTCGCCTCCGACAACTTCGCCGGCGTCGACCCGGCGGTCATGGACGCGCTGGCCGCCGCCAACCACGGCCCGGCCGCCGCCTACGGCGCCGACCCGTGGTCGGCGCGGGCCCGGGCCGCGCTGCGCGACGTGTTCGACGCCCCCGTCGAGAGCCTCTTCTGCTGGGGCGGCACCGGCGCCAACGTCGTGGGCCTGGCCACCGTGCTGCAGCCCTGGCAGGCCGTGCTCACCCCCGACACCGCCCACATCGTGGTCGACGAGTGCGGCGCCCCCGCCCGCTTCACCGGCGCCACCGTCACCCCGATCTCCACGCCCGACGGCAAGCTGGCGCCCGAGCAGCTCGACCCGTACCTGCACTGGCTCGGCGTGGAGCACCACCCCCAGCCGGCGGTGGTGTCGATCACCCAGTCCACCGAGATGGGCACGCTCTACACCGTCGACGAGCTGGCCGCGATCTGCGACAAGGCCCACGCCCACGGCCTCGTCGTCCACCTCGACGGTGCCCGCATCGCCAACGCGCTCGTCGCCCTCGGCGCCGACCTGCCCACGGTGGTGCGCGACACCGGCGTCGACGTGATGACCTTCGGGCTCACCAAGGACGGGGCGATGTACGGCGAGACGGTCGTGTTCCTCCGGCCCGAGCTGGCCGAGCGGGCGGCGTTCGTGCGCAAGCAGGCCGGGCAGCTCCCGTCGAAGGCCCGCTACGTGGCGGCCCAGGTCCTCGCCCTGCTCGAGGACGACCGCTGGCTGGCCAACGCCGAGCGGGCCAACGCCATGGCCCGGCGCCTCCACGCCGCCACCGCCGACATCCCCGGCATCGTCCTCGGCGACGAGCCGCCCGTCAACTCGCTCTTCCCGGTCGTCCCGGCGGACGCCATCGAGCCGCTCACGGCGTGGTCGTTCGTGTGGCCGTGGGACCTCGAGCGCTCGATGCTGCGCTGGATGACCTCGTGGTCCACCACCGAGGACGACGTCGACCGCTTCGCGGCCGGCGTCCGCGCCATCGTCGCACGACATCGCTGAGCCGTCTCGAGCCGCTGCGGCTCAGACGTGCACCGAGACGTCGCGGGGGTCAGGGGCGGAGCATGGCGGGGTGCAGGACCGTGGCGCCGCCGCGGCGGTAGAGCGTGGCCGGCCGGCCGCCGGTGCGGCGCGACGTGCCCGCCGTGCCGTCCTCGTCGGCCACGGTAACGAACCCCGGCGTGGACAGCACCTTGCGGCGGAAGTTGCCCACGTGCAGCTCCACGCCCCACACCGCCTCGTACACCCGGCGCAGCTCGGCCAGCGTGAACGGCTCCTCCACGAAGCTGGCGGCCAGCGACGTGTACTCGATCTTGGCCCGGGCCCGCTCCACCCCGTCGGCGATGATCCGAGCGTGGTCGAACGCCAGGGCGGGGGCGTCGGGCCCCTCCAGGTCGTCGATCGCCCACCAGCGAGCGGCGGTGGCGTCGCTGCCCGCCTCGGGCACCGCGGCCTCCGGGCCGAAGCCCACGTACGCCACCGAGATCACCCGCATCCGGGGGTCGCGGTCGGGGTCGCTGTAGGTGCGGAGCTGCTCGAGGTGACCGGGGACCGACGCCACCCCCGTCTCCTCGGCCAGCTCCCGGGCGGCAGCGGCGTCGGTGTCCTCGTCGGGCTCGACGAAGCCGCCGGGCAGCGCCCACGCCCCCTTGTACGGGTAGGCGCCCCGCTGCACGAGCAGCACCGACAGCCGCCCGGCCCGGATCGTCAGCGAGACGACGTCGACGGTGACGGCCACCGGTGGGAACGACCGGGGGTCGAAGACGGCGAGGTAGGCGGCCTCCTCCTCGTTGGCCGGGCGGTACCGGCGTCGGCGGGCCACGCCGGGCCTCAGGTCCGGGCGCCGACGGCGGCGCTGGTCGACAGCTCCACGCCGGCGGCGGCCATCTCCTCGAGGGCGGCCTCGCTCGTGTCCGGCGCCACGCCGGCCACGAGATCGCCGAGCAGGCGGACCTCGAAGCCCTCGCGGATCGCGTCGAGCGAGCTGGCCCGCACGCAGTGGTCGGTGGCGATCCCCATCACGTCGAGGTGGGTGACGCCCTCCCGGCGCAGCCAGTCGGCCAGCGGCGGCCCGACCGGCTCGAGCTCGGCCGGGTCGTTCTCGACGACCACGCCCTCGAAGGCCGAGTAGGCGGCCGAGTACATGCCCTTGCGCACGAGGTGCACCCGCACGCCGTCGGCGGCGAGGCGATCGAGCACCTCCCGGATCACCGGGTGCACCCGGGCCTCGTCGGTGCCGGCCGGCCCGTGCTTGGGCCAGCTGGTGCGGAAGTCGGGCTCGCCGCCCTCGGGCGCCCAGTGGTCTCCGGGGTCGATGTGCCAGTCCTCGCTGAAGACGAGGAGGTCGTAGTCGCGGCCGTGCGCGTCGAGGAAGGCGGCCACCCGCGCCGCGGTGTCGTTCCCGCCCTCGACGGGCAGGCCACCTCCCTCGCAGAAGGTGGGGGTCAGGTCCACGCCGAGCAGTGCACGTCGGGTCATCGTGGTTCCTCCTGGGTCTGGGTGGTCGGTCGGTCGTCGGTGGTGCGCTCGTGGCGCACCGTCCACGCCGGGTCGCCGGCCAGGATCTGGCGGTGGCGGGTCGGCAGCTCGTCGAGCGCCCGGCGGTGGTGGGCCCGGATCTCCTCCGGCTCGGGTCGGTGGCGGCGCTCCCCGCCGGCCACGACGAGGACCTGGAGGTCCCGGCGGTCCGGGCTGGACGCCTCCTCGTGGTGGCGGAAGGGGACGTCGACCACCTCCACCACCTCGCCGCACGCGAGGCCCTCGTCGTCGAGGAGCCGCCACGCCCGCTTGCGGCCGCCGTGGGTGATCTTGGCCGTCGAGCGCTTGGCCACCGACCGCAGCGGGCTGTCCGGATCGTCGTCGTCGGCGATCGCCACCAGCTTGTAGACGAACCCGGCGGTGGGCGCTCCGGAGCCGGTCACCAGCTTGGTGCCCACCCCGAACGCGTCGACCGGGGCGTCCCGGTCGATCAGGTCCTCGATCAGGTACTCGTCGAGGTCGCTCGACACGACGATGCGGGTGCCGGTGGCGCCGAGCTCGTCGAGCAGCGCCCGGGCCGCCCGGGCGTGCTCGGCCAGGTCGCCGGAGTCCAGCCGGATGGCCCCGGGCCCGGCGGCGCCGCGCGCTCGGGCCAGCTCCACGCCGGTGCGGATCGCCTCGGCCTCGTCGAAGGTGTCGACGAGCAGCGTGGTGCCGAGCCCGAGCGCGTCGAGCTGGCTGGCGAAGGCGGACCGCTCGTCGGGGTGGGCGAGGGTGAACGCGTGGGCGGCCGTCCCCGCGGTGGGCACGCCGTAGCGGCGCCCGGCCTCCAGGTTCGAGGTGGCGTCGAAGCCCATCAGGTGCGCCACCCGGGCGGCCGCCACCGCGGCCTCCTCGTGCGCCCGCCGGCTGCCCATCTCGATGAGGGTCCGGCCGGCGGCCACGTCGACCATGCGGGCGGCGGCGCTGGCCACCGCGCTGTCGTGGTTGAGGACCGACAGCACGAGCGTCTCGAGCAGCACGGCCTCCCCGAAGGTGGCCTCCACGGCGAGGACCGGCGAGCCCGGGAAGTACAGCTCGCCCTCCCGGTAGGCGAGGATCTCGCCGCCGAAGCGGTAGCCGGCCAGGTGCTCGAGCGTGCCGTCGTCGAGGAACCCGGCCCGCTCGAGGAAGGCCAGCTCCTCGTCGCCGAAGCGGAATCGCTCGAGCTCGTCGAGCAGGCGCCCGAGGCCGGCGACGACGCCGTAGCGGCGCCCGGCCGGCAGCCGGCGGGCGAACACCTCGAAGACGGCTCGCCGGTCGGCCACCCCGTCCCGGCGGGCGGCCGCCAGCATCGTGAGCTCGTAGTGGTCGGTCTTGAGGGCGCTGGAGGGCTCGGGCACCGGGGCTCCTTATGCTCAAAGTGAGCATATCTGGGACCGGGGGTGAAGGAAGCGTGACATCTGCCGGGCGCGGCAGGGGAAGCGGGGAGGGCGACGAACCCCTGGCTCCAGGTACCCAGATGGATCGTCGACGCTTCCTCCAGCTCGGCCTCGGCGGCGCTGCGCTCGCCCTGGCCGGGCCCACCGCCCTCCTCCGAGACCCGGCGCTCGCCCAGCCCGCCCCCGGCCCGTTCGGCCACGGGGTGGCCTCCGGCGACCCGCTCCCGGACCGGGTCGTGCTCTGGACCCGGGTCACCCCGAGCGACGAGGCCACGCCCGGCTCGGGCCTCGGCCCGCCCGCCGAGGTGGCGTGGGAGGTGGCCGAGGATCCCGACTTCCGCACGGTCGTGGCCCAGGGCGCGGTCACCACCACCGCTGCCCGGGACCACACGGTCAAGGTCGACGCCGCCGGGCTGCGCCCCGCCACCGAGCACTGGTACCGGTTCCGGGCCCTCGGCGCCACGTCGCCTGTGGGTCGCACCCGCACCGCACCGGCCCCGGGCGCGGCCGTGGAGCGGCTCCGCTTCGGGGTGGTGTCCTGCAGCAACTACGAGGGCGGGTGGTTCAGCGCCTACCGGCACCTCGCCGCCCGCGACGACCTCGACGCGATCCTCCACCTCGGCGACTACCTCTACGAGTACGGCGACGGCGGCTACGCCACGCTCGGGGTCGACCGAGCCCTCGATCCCGAGCACGAGATCGTCACGCTGGCCGACTACCGGCGCCGGCACGCCCTCTACAAGACCGACCCCGACCTCGCCGCGCTCCACCGGCGGTACCCGTTCATCACCACGATCGACGACCACGAGGTGGCCAACAACGCGTGGGAGCACGGGGCCGGCAACCACCAGGCGGCCGAGGAGGGCGACTACGCGGCCCGCAAGGCCGCTGCGCTGCAGGCGTACTTCGAGTGGATGCCGCTGCGCCAGGAGGGGACGTCGACCCGCATCTACCGTCGCCTCGGGTTCGGGGCCCTCGCCGACGTGTTCGTGCTCGATGAGCGCAGCTACCGGTCCCAGGCGGTGCACGGCCTGGCCGAGGACCTGTTCGTCACCAGCCCGGTGGTGCGCGACCTCGATCGCACGATGCTCGGCGCCGCGCAGCGGGCCTGGTTCACCGACGGGCTCGCCGCGTCCACCGCCCGCTGGAAGGTGGTGGCCAACTCGGTGATGTTCGCGCCCCTCGTCCTGGCCGACCTCCCGGACCTCCCGGCCGAGCTCGAGGCCGCCCTCGCCCCCGTGCTCGGGCAGCTCGGCGTCAGCCTGCCGCTCGTGCTCAACGGCGACCAGTGGGACGGGTACCAGGCCGAGCAGGCCGCGCTCGTCGAGGCGTTCCGGGCGGCCCGCGGGGTGGTGCTGCTCACCGGCGACATCCACTCGTCGTGGGCGGCCGAGATCCCGGTCGACGCCGGCACCTACCTCGGCGGGCTCGGCGAGTCCGCGGCCGTGGAGTTCGTCACGCCGGCCGTCACCTCCGACTCGTTCCGCCAGGCGATCGAAAGCGTCGGGGTCCCCGGGGGCGAGGCCCTGTCGGCGGCGCTGCCCCTCGTGGCCGGCACGCTCGCCCCGTGGTTCAAGTACCTCGACCCCGACCGCCACGGGTACGGCGTCTTCGAGGTCACCCCGGACGCCGCCCAGTACGACTGGCACCACATCTCGGACCGCACCGACCCGCAGGCCACGTCCCACCCGGGTCCCTCGTGGCGGACCGCGGCGGGCAGCAACCGCCTCGTGGCCGCCGCGCCGCTCGGGCCGCGCCCCGATCGCCCCGCCGCGCCCGTCCCACGGCCCCCGGCCGAGCCCACCACGACGACCACGGCGGCGCCGGCCGCCGAGGTCGTCGTGCCGGACCCGGAGGCGGCGGCCGCCGGTCGCGCGGGCGACCGGCTCCCCGCCACCGGCGCGGCGCTGCCGCTCGGTGCGGCCGCCGTCGCCGCCGCCGGCGGCCTCCTCGCCGCCCGCACCGCGCGCTCGAGCACGAGATCTGTGCGCGATCCCGTGCACCAGGCGCACCAGAACGCGCACAGATCTCGTCCCGGCGGGGGTGGCGCGTGAACCGCCGGCAGTTCCTCGCCCGGGTGGCGGCCGCGGGCACGGCGGCCGGCGTGACGCCGGGGTTCTGGCGGGCTGCGCTCAGCGCGCCGGCCCAGCCCGGCGAGTCGCCCTACGGTCCGCTCCAGCCGCCCGACGCCAACGGCCTGATGCTGCCGGCCGGGTTCACCTCGCGGGTGGTCGCCACCTCGCTCGCGCCCGTGGCCGGCACCGGGTACCTCTGGCACCTCTTCCCCGACGGCGGCGCGTGCGTCCCCACCGACGACGGCGGCTGGATCTACGTCTCCAACTCGGAGAACCCGCCGCCGATCGATGTGCCCGGCGGCACCGGGCTCCTGGCCGACCTCGCCGCCGCCCTGCCCGACGTGCCGCTCACCGGCGGGGCCAGCGCCATCCGCTTCGCGGCCGACGGGGCGATCGTCGACGCCTACCGCATCCTCGGCGGCACGCTGAGCAACTGCGCCGGCGGGCTCACCCCGTGGGGCACGTGGCTGTCGTGCGAGGAGTGGGAGAGCGACCTGCCCGGCGCCTACGACGCCGGTCGGGTCTGGGAGTGCGACCCGTTCGGGCAGGCCGACCCCGTCGTGCGCCCGTCGCTCGGGCGGTTCAAGCACGAGATGGCCGCCGTCGACCCGGACCGCCAGGTCGTCTACCTGTCCGAGGACCAGACCGACGGGCTCCTCTACCGGTACACGCCGCGGCCGGGCACCTGGGGCTCGGGGGCGGCCCTCGACGGCGGCGAGCTCCACGCCATGGCGGTGGACGACGACGGGACGGTGACCTGGCTGCCCGTAGCCGACCACGTGGACCCGGCTGCGCCGGACCGCCCGATCCGCCACGCCGTCCCCGGGGCCACGCCCTTCGACGGCGGGGAGGGGCTCCTCTACGACGACGGCTGCGTCTACCTCACCACCAAGGGCGACGACCGGGTCTGGGTGCACGACGTCGAGGCCGGCACGATGACCGTCCTCTACGAGTCGTCCGAGCACATTGACCCCGTGCTCTCCGGGGTGGACAACATCGCCGTGTCGGCGGCCCACGACCTCTACGTGGCCGAGGACGGCGGCAACCTCGAGGTGTGCGTCATCTCCCCCGAGCGGGTGGTCTACCCGGTGGTGCGGATGGTCGGTGGCCACCACGGGTTCGACCAGCCCACGCCGCTGCCCCTCGTGTCCGAGGTGACCGGCCTGGCCCTGTCGCCCGACGGCAACCGCCTCTACCTCAACTCGCAGCGGGGGATGGGCCTGGCCGGCCTGCCGATCGGCCCCGGGCCCGGGATCCTCTACGAGGTCACCGGCCCGTTCCTCGGCGGCACCCTCGCCGCCGGCTCACCGGCGAACCCGTCAGACCCGTCCGACCCGTC
>Ga0079224_100004311_pt1 | contig 18324 bp, 13 predicted proteins | sample Stecom2015_FD_80414 | JGI IMG/M metagenome (GOLD analysis project Ga0079224, IMG submission 80414) | Agricultural soil microbial communities from Utah to study Nitrogen management - Steer compost 2015 | ecosystem: Environmental > Terrestrial > Soil > Agricultural land | place: USA: Utah...
GCCTCGAGCGCCGCGTCGAGCTGGCCGGATGCCAGGCGCGCGCGGCCGAGCGCGTCCCACGGCTCGGCCCGGTCCGGCGCGGCGGCCGCCGCCCGCTCGCGCACCTCGAGCGCCGCCGCCGGCCCGGCGACCTTCTCGATCCGATCGGCGGCGGCGGCCAGGAGATCCGGCTCGTCGCCGGCGGCGGCGGCGAGCGCCCCGAGCGCGCCGGCCGGCGCCGCGGCGACCGCGCGGGTCGCCAGGGCAGGGCGCTCCGGCAGCGGCGCCGCGCGCACCAGCGCGGCCGCCTCGGCGACGCGGCCGGACGCCGCCAGCGACGGAACCCGCAGCGAGCGCAGGCGCTCGTCGTCCGGCCGGGCGCCGGGCGGCAGGCCGTCGAGCTCGGCGAGCGCCTCGGCCGGCCGGCCGAGCGCGTCGAGCAGCTCGGCGCGGCGCAGGCGCACCGCCGGCTCGCGCGATCCCGCCGGCAGCTCGGCGAGCGCCTCGGCCGGGCGATCGGCGCGCAGTCGCGCGCGCGCCAGGCGGAACGCGTCGCCCTCGCCGCGCGCCTCGACGCAGTCGGCGGCGGCGACCGCGTCGTCGACCAGCCCGGCCAGCACCGGGCCAGAAAACTGGCTCCGGTCGATCGCGGCGAGCGCGCGCGAGAGACCCGCGCAGCCGGTCGCCAGCGACTGCACCACCTCGGAGGCGCGCGCCGGATCCATCCGGGACAGATCCGGGCCGTCCGCCTCGCGGGAGGAGCAGGCGATGGCCAGCGCGATCGCGCAGGCGGCGCCGGCGCGGCGCCCCGTTGGCATCCCGGGCGTTCCCATCGCTCCGGCCCAGCCTACGACACATTGCAAGCGGAGCCGGATCCGAGCCGCGTTTGCGGAGGCCGGGCCCCGCTGCCCACGATCGTCATCGCCTCGGGCCGGCTGCGCGGCGGTGCAAGCTCCTGGATTCTCTCTGAACCTCCGGGGCACGACCGTTGCACGCTGCGAGAGACGTGCCCCGAGTCCTTCCTCTCGTTCTCATCGCCGCGCTCGGCGTGGCCGCCGAGGCCCACGCCGACCGCCTGGCCTCGCCCCGCGAAATCGCCCGCGGCGATCTCCTCGGGCCGCGGTTCGCGCCCGACGGCGGCGAGCTCCTGCTCACCGGGCCGAAGCTGCGCGGCCTCTACCTCGCCCCGGTCGCCGGCGGCACGGTCCGCAAGCTGACCGACGACCCCGGCGCCGGTGTGCACGCGCGCTTCACCGCGAGCGGCGAGATCGCCTACCGCGCCGTGCGCGCCGGCACCCGGAGCGACCTCGTGGTCGACCGGGCCGGCCAGGTGCGCACCGCCGCCCCCGGCCCGGCGCCGGTCGCGTTCGCCCGCCACGATCGCATGTACGTCATCGACCCGGCCGGCGCCCTGCGCCGCATCGGCTCGGGCGATCGCTTCTTCGGCGAGGTGATCGCGCCGGACGGCGACAAGGTCGCGTTCCAGGGCCTCGAGACCGGCCTCTACGTCTACACCCGGTCGACCGGCGCGCTGGTCCACATCGGTCCGGGCACCGCGCCCGCCTGGTCGCCCGACTCGAGCCGCCTGGTGTTCGAGGTGACCGAGGACGACGGCCACGAGGTGGTGGCGTCCGACCTCTACATCTACAAGGTCGCGAGCGATCAGGTCGAGCGGCTCACCTGGTCGGAGCAGGTGATCGAGCGCCGGCCGGCCTTCGCGCCCGACGGCCGCGCGCTCGCGTTCGACGACGACCGCGGCGCGGTCTTCATCGCCCCGCTGGAGGTGACGCCGTGAGCACCCGCGCGCGCCATGTCGCCCTCGCCCTCGCCGCCCTCGCCGCCCTGGCGCTGCCGCGCGCGGCGGCCGCCCAGAAGAAGATCGTCATCGACCCCGGCCACGGCGGCCAGGATCCGGGCGGCGTCGGCACCGGGCTGCAGGAGAAGCAGATCGTCCTCGACGTGTCGAAGCGGTTCAAGGACCTGCTCGACGCCGACACCGCCGACAACGCCGGCGGCGGCTCGTGGACCGCGCTGCTCACCCGCGGCAACGACACCTTCGTGTCGCTGGCCGGCCGCGCCGCCTACGCCAACAACCAGGGCGCGGATCGCTTCATGTCGATCCACTCCAACGCCTTCGGCGATCCGAGCGCCAACGGCACCGAGACCTTCTCCTACCAGAGCGGCACCACCGGGGCCGCGCTGCGCAACCTGGTGCAGGAGGAGATGGTCGCCGCCTGGAACCTGCGCAACCGCGGCAACAAGACCGCCAACTTCGCCGTGCTGCGCGAGACCGCCATGCCGGCGGTCCTGCACGAGCTCGCCTTCATCACCAACGCCACCGACGCCCAGAAGCTCGCCTCCCCCGAGGAGCGCGAGAAGGCCGCTGTCGCCCACCTGCGCGCCATCCAGCGCCACTACGACATCGCGCCGTACATCCCGGGCGAGGGGGCGGCGGGCGACACCGGAGAGCTGGCCGGCATCGTGGTCGCCGGCGGCGCGCCGCTCGCCGGCGCGAGCGTCAGCCTGGACAGCGGCCAGAGCGTGGTGACCGGCGACGACGGCGCCTTCCTGTTCACCGGCGTTCCGGTCGGAACCCGCGGGGTCACCGTGACGGCCGACGGCTACGAGGATCAGGTGGTGCAGGTGGCGGTCGACGCCGGCCAGCGCGCCGAGACCGAGATCGAGATGGCCCCGGCCGGCGGCGGCGACGACGTGGGCGGCGACGGCGACGGTCCGGATGACGAGACCGGCGGCGAGGTCGACGGCGACAACAGCATCAGCGCCGGCTGCGGCTGCCGCGCCGGCGGCGATCTGGCCGGCGGCGCCACCTCGGCGCTCTTCATCCTCCTCGGGATGGCCGTTGCCCACAGGAGGCGGCAGCGGATCCTGTAGCCGGCTAGCCGATCTTCCACCGACGAGGGTCCGAGCGGGCGCCCAAGCGTCCGGAATGCGGTCGCGCGCCCACGTGGTACGCCCGTTGCTCGTGCCTGTGACCGGCCCGGGTCGGACGCCCGGGCCAGGGCGCTCGCGCGATCCACGAGACAGACTCGGACGGCCAGCACGATCGCGCGGGCGCCCACCCCCTATCGATCGGATCCGATCCAGGCCCGCAGGCGCGCGTGCTGCGCCGCGGTGGCGGACGGGTCCGGCTCGAGATCGAAGCGGGCGCGCGGCTCCTCGCCGAGGTCGAGCGGGATGCGCCGGAGCCGGCCCCAGCGCGACACCAGGAGCTCGACCCGCTCTCCCGGGCGGTAGCGCGACAGGCGATCGTCGAGATCGCCGGCGGTGATCCGGCGCTCGTCGATGGCGATGATCTCGTCGCCGGCCTGCACGCCGGCGGCGTGCGCGGGACCGCCGCGCCGGACGCTGGCGACCATCAGGCGGCCGCCGTCCGCCCTGGTGTCGAGGCCGAGGCTGCCGGCCGGCTCGTCCTCCTTTGCGCCGGCCGGCTTGAAGCGGAGCCCGAAGTAGTCGAGCGCGGGGGCGAGGTCGAGGGAGCCGGTGCCGTCGACCGCGTGGGCCCAGAGATCGTCGAGGCTCTGGCCGGCCACCTCGGACAAGAGCGCGCGGATGTCCTCCGGCGTGTAGCCGCGCGCGCCGGAGAACCGCTGGTAGGCCAGCCGCATGGCGTCGTCGAGGCTGCGCCGGCCGCCTGTGGCGCGGCGGATGGCGGCGTCGAACAGGAAGCCGACCACGGCCCCCTTGGTGTAGTAGCTCACGCTCGAGTTGGCGGTGTTCTCGTCCGGCCGGTAGTGCTTGATCCAGGCGTCGAACGAGCTCAGCGACAGCGGCTGCACCTCGCGGCCGGGGCGGCTCTCGGAGGCGCGGATCTGCCCCGACAGCGAGGCCAGGTAGTCGTCCTGATCCATCAGGCCGGCGCGCGCCACCATCAGGTCGGCGTAGTAGCTGGTCAGCCCCTCGGCCACCCACAGCGACCGGGTGTAGATCTCGCTTTCGTAGTCGAACGGGCCGAGCTCGACCGGGCGCAGCCGCTTGATGTTCCACGCGTGGAACAGCTCGTGGCTCACCAGCCCGAGCCAGATCCGGTAGTGCTTGCGCGTGCGCCCCCACCAGGGAGAGCTGAGCAGCAGGCTGGACTCCAGGTGCTCGAGCCCGCCGCCGCCGGCGTCGTCGAACAGGAGGTCGATGAAGTCGTACGAGCGGTAGGGCAGGCCGCGCCAGAAGGTGCGCTGCGCCTCGACGATCCGCCGCACGTCGCCGGCGGCGCGCGCGGCGTCCCACGGCTCGGTGTCGCCGAGGAACGCGACCCGGTGCGGCACGCCGTCGACCGAGAACTGCTCGACCACCGCGCGGCCGAGCGCGATCGGCGAGTCGACCAGCGTGTCGAAGTCGGGGGCGAGGAAGTGGTGCGCGCCGCCGTCCGGGTGCGGCGGCAGCGCGGTGATCACGTCCGGCCAGTCCTGGGGCGGCGACAGCGCGACCTCGTGCGGGCGCCGGTGGTCGCCGGCCAGGGTCAGGAAGGTGGCGGCGCCGTTGAGCACCGCGAGGTCGCTCGCCACCCAGTTGGTCCGCACGCTCAGCTCGGCGGCGTACAGGCGGTAGCGCACCCGCACCGACGACGCGCCGCGGGTGGCGACGCGCCAGCGGTTCTTGCGCGTCTTGTCGACCGCGAGCGGATCGCCAGCCAGGGTCTCGGCGGTGAGGCCCTCGACGTGGCGGCTGTACTCGCGCACCAGGTAGGAGCCGGGCGTCCACACCGCCATCATGAGCTCGACCGCCGGCGCGCCGCCGGTCGGCACCTCGGCGACGACGTCGACGTAGTGGGCGTGCGCCTGATCGAAGCGCACCTGGTAGCGAATCGGCGCGCCGGAGGGCGCGCCGGGCGAGAGGGTGGTCGCGGGCGGCGCGGCCTTGTCGGCGCGCGGTGCGGGCTCGGCGTCGCGCCCGCGCGGCGCGTCGCAGGCGAGCCAGGCGACGGCGAGCGCCAGCGCGGCGCCCCGTCGAGTCGCGGGAGGGCGGAGCATGGGAGGCGTACTGTGCCACATGCCCCTACGTCGTTGGCCTTGTAGCTCGCACTGGCGCGTGAGTTAGAATCGTTTCTCCGTGGGTTCAGGGGCGGTCCAGCCGGCGGTCCGCAAGCGCATGCTGCGGATCGCCTCCGGTTGCGCGACGAGGGAAGCCTTCGTCGCGGTGTTCCGCCGCTTCTGTGACGGTGAATCGATCTTCATCGCGACCCGCACGCCCAAGTCGTCCGGCGACGCGCTGAGCTTCTCGATCACGCTGTCCGACGGCCAGCCGCTCATCGTCGGCAGCGGCGTGGTGGACGGATCGTGGACCGGCGCCGACAGCCCGTTCGGCCGGCCGGGCATGAAGGTCCGCTTCGTCGACATCTCGGCGAAGGGCAAGGAGCTGGTCGCGGAGCTGGCGGCGCCGGCGCCGGAGGGAGCGCCCAGGCCGCCGGTGCTGCCGCCGCTGCGGCCGGCCGCGGCGAGCGCGAGCGGAGGCGACGGCGCGTCGAGCGCGAGCGAGGACAAGGGCGCGAGCGAGGACAAGGGCGCGAGCGAGGACAAGGGCGCGAGCGCGGCGAAGAGCGCGAGCGCGGCGGCGAACGGGACCAGCAAGAGCGCGAGCGGCGCGAGCGGGACCAGCAAGAGCGCGAGCGGCGCGAGCGGGACCAGCAAGGGCGCGACCGCCGCGAGCGGGACCAGCAAGGGCGCGACCGCCGCGAGCGCGATCGCGGCGAGCGGTACGATCGAGGCGAGCGAGCCCGGCGCCAGCGCGAGCACGTCTGGCGCGAGCGGTTCGAGCGCACCTGGCGGCGCGAGCGCGACGAGCGCGAGCGGCGCCGCCCCGGCGAGCTCGCCCACCACGACGGTCAAGTGGCCGTCGCTGTCGGCGCTGCGCACCTCGGTGAAGCCGCCGCCCACCCCCAGGCCGGCCCCGGCGCCACCGGCGCGCCCGGGCGACGAGCTCCGCCACACCTCGCTCGGCCTCGGCGCGCTCACCCGCCCGGGCAAGCCGGTGCCGAAGCCGGAGGCGACGCCGCCGCCCGTCCCCCGCGGCGGGCACAAGGACGACAAGAAGGACGACAAGAACGGCGCCGACGCACACGCCAGGGGCATCGCCGGGCCGTCGCCGGCGCGCGGGGCGCCCGCCCAGGCCGAGCCGGACGTCGAGGTGGCGCTGCCGCCGGGTGCCGGGCGTTCCCCCCGCAGCGGCAGCGCGGCCTCCCGGTCCGGCTTCGTCGACGAGTCGAGCTGGGACGACGCCGCCAACGAGGTGTTCGCCACCACCCGGGTGCGCGGCTCGAATGTCATCCTTCCGGCCAACCCGCTCGACGAGCTCGATCCCGAGTCGCTCGACGCCTTCGTCGAGTGCACGATCTACGAGGAGACGGGCGCCTTCGGCGAGGGCGAGCCGACCTCGCCGAACTTCCCGGACGACTGGGCGCACGAGGAGGGCACCATCCCGCCGTGGCTCGCCGGGCCGATCCCGGCGGAGATGCAGGCGCAGGACTCGGTCGCGCACGCCGCGGTGCGGATCAAGAACGCCCTGGGACCGGGCCCGGGCGGCCCGCCGCCGGCCCGGCCGTACCCGCCGCACGCCTCCGCGATGCACGGCGCCCAGGCCGCGATGCACGGCGGCCACGCCGCGATGCACGGCCCGCCGACCGGCATGGGGCCCGTCGCCACGCCGGTGCCGGGTCCGGCGCCGGGCACCGCTCCCGGGACCTTCCTCGCCGCGCTGGGGAGGCCGTGGCCGCGCACCGCGCTCATCGCGGCGGCGACCGGGCTGCTCTGCCTCCTCATCGGCTACCTCATCGGCCGCGGCGACGGCGGCGGCCAGGAGGAGGGGAGAAGCGAGCCGGCGCCGGGCGAGACGGTGGCAGAAGAGGGCGCGCCCGCGGCGGCGCCGGGCGCGCAGGAGCCGGCCGCCCCCGCGGCGGCGCCGGGCGGCGAGGGCGGAGCGAGCGCCGCCGGCACCGCAGACGACGCCGCCGGGGCGCCCGAGGAGGCGGCGGGCGGCGAGCCCGCCCCGGGCGAGGCCCCCGGCGGAGGATCCGGCGGCGGCGAGCCCGGCGCCTCTGCAGATCCGGACGCGCTCGGGGCCGCCGCGCTCGAGCCTGACCGCGCCGCCCGCGCGGTCGCCACCTCGGTGCGACCGGCCAGCGCGCCGCCCGGGGTCGGCTCCTGCGCCGCCGCCATCGAGAGCAACCCGGACGACGCCGAGGTGATCAGCGACGGCGAGAGCCTCGGCCGGACCCCGCTGCGCACCGACCTGCCCTGCGGATCGCACGCCATCGAGCTGCGCCACCCGCGCTACGCCACCGAGACGCGCCAGCTCGAGCTCGTGCCCGGCGAGGTCGGCGAGCTGTCGGTCCGCCTCGACCGGCCGGAGCACCGCATCCGCGTCGTCTCGCAGCCGTCCGGCGCCGCGGTCTCGATCAACGGCCGCTCGGTCGGCAAGACGCCGGTCACCAGCAAGGTGCGCGGCTTCGAGGCGGCCCGCGTCGAGGTGGAGCTCGCCGGCTACAAGCCGTGGAGCAAGCGGGTCTACTCGCGCAAGCCGATGATCGGCGTGACCGCGCGGCTGGTGTCGAGCCGGCCGCCGGCGCGGCGCAGCAGCACGCCCGCGCGCAAGAAGCCGGCGCGCAAGACCACCAGCCAGCGCGGCCGCTGAAGCGCGCGATCCGCTACCAGGTCCCCTCGACCGCCATCACCAGGTGCATGTCGGGGAAGCCGAGCGCCGCGATGTCGGAGATGTCGTTGGCGCCGCAGGTGGGGCTGCGCAGGTAGCTCGGCCCGGTCTGGCCCATGGCGTTCGAGCCGGGGTAGAAGGTGTTGCCGACCTCGAGGCCGTCCGGCAGGTAGAGCTCGACCACGAGCTGGGCGTCGGCCGGCGCGGTTCCGGTCACCGGCACGTCGACCACCATGAGGCTCTGGCTGTCGGCCACGGTGATGTCGGCCGAGCCGATCGGCGTCAGGTTGGCGGTGGAGACCGCGCCGCTCAGCGCGTGCAGCCGGACCGAGGCCGGCTGGGTCCCGCCGCCCGAGATGGCGTTCTCGATGCCGATCGACACCTGCGCCACCGTGAGCGGCGCGGTGATACCGGCAGCGGCGAGGTTGAACACGCGGTAGTAGCTCGACTCGGCCGTGAACCCGGTGAGCTCGTTGGCGCAGGCGATCGAGTTGAGATCGGTGATCGTCATGCTCGCCGAGTGGGTGAGGGTCACCGCGCGGCCGCCGGTCATGGCGTCCGGCGGGACGCCGGCGTCGGGCAGCGGCGTGACGTCGCCCGCGTCCGGGCCGCCGGTGTCGCCCCCGCCGCCGTCGTCGTCGCCGTCGGCCGGAGACTGGCCGGTCGCGCACGCGCACGCGAGCGCCGCGCACACGAGAAACCCACCCAGCGACGAAGCGGTGCGGCACTTGGACATGGCGACTCCTGCTCCAGTGCCCGCCGGCGAACCGAGCACGCCGGGAGACTACCTGAGCGAGACTTTTTCTGTCCACGCATTTCCGCGCCCCGCCCTGTGCTTCCGGAGGCTTGGCCACCTGCGTGGCGGGCTGATTCCGCGGCGATCAGGGCCCCTGCCGCAGGGCGTCCTCGACCGCCAGCGCCAGCGTCAGGATGCCGGTCCTCAGGGTGGGGCGGGGCGCCGGCGCGAAGCGCGCCGAGTGCAGCCCGGGCAGATCCGCCGGCCGCGCGGCGGCCGCCAGCCGCCGCGGATCCACGGCCCCGAGCTTCCACATGACGCCCGGGATGCCGAGCTCGGCCGCGTAGCGGCCGAAGTCCTCGCCGCCCAGCGACGGCTCGTGGCGCTCCACCTTGCCCGGGCCGAGCGCGGCGGAGAACAGCTCCTCCAGCCGCGCGGTCCAGGCCGGGTCGTTGTACGAGGCCGGCGTGTGGTTCTCGTTGACCGCGACGTGCGGCTCGCGCGGCGCGCCGTGGGCCCGCGCCACCCCGAGGGCGACCCGCTCGATCTCGTCGAGCAGGCGGCGCCGGGTCGCCTCCTGGTAGGAGCGCACCGTGATGCCGAGGGTCGCCTGGTCCGGAATGACGTTGTGCTTGTGACCGGCGCTGAACTGGCCGATGGTCACCACCGCGCGCTCGCCGGCCGGCAGCCGGCGCGAGATGATCGTCTGCAGCGACAGCACGATCTCGGCGCCGAGGACGATCGGATCGCAGGCCAGGTGCGGCCGCGCGGCGTGGCCGCCGATGCCGTACACGGTGATGTCCACGGTGTCGGTGTTGGCGTAGGCGTAGCCGGGCAGGAGCGAGACGCTGCCGGCCGGCAGGTCGGCGGCGTCGTGCAGGGCGAGCGCGACCCGCGGCTTTCCGATGCGCGCCAGGATCCGCTTGAACGCGCGATCCGCCAGCACGTCGCGCGCGCCGGTGTCGGTCTCCTCGGCCGGCTGGCCGACGAACAGGACCGTGCCGGGGAGCTGGCCCCTGCGCGCCATGAGGACCCGCATCGCGCCCAGGCCGCACGCCATGTGGACGTCGTGGCCGCAGGCGTGCATCACCCCCGGGTTGCCGCTGGCGTACGGCAGCCCGGTCGCCTCCTCGATCGGAAGCGCGTCCATGTCGGCGCGCACCAGCACCACCGGCCCGGCGCCGCCGCCGCCGCGCAGGAGCGCAACCACGCCGTGGCCGCCGATCCCCTCGTGCACCTCGAGGCCGAGGACGCGCAGCTCGGCGGCGAGCTGGCGCGCGGTCTCTACCTCGGCGCCGGACAGCTCCGGGTGGCGGTGGAACCAGCGATACGCCCGGGTCGCCGCCGGCAGCGCCTCGTCGACCGCGCGCTCGAGATCGCCGGCGGCTCGCGGCGCGGCCCGGGCCGGGGTGCGCGGCGCCGCCGCCGCGCGCTTGCGGCGTCCTGTCCGCGGGCGGCGGGCGGCGCGCCCGGTCGGTTGCTGGGCCATGGCCCAGTCTACCCTCCCGGGCGCCCGGCTACTCGACGGCGCAGGTGCCCTCGTAGCCGTCCGGCGGCACGCCGCAGGCCGAGTGGCAGGCGGTGCAGCGCGGCGCGTTCTCCTCGTGCACGGTGCGATCGACACCCACCCGCTGCCAGGCCCAGCCGAGCTGCTCCTCCGGCGCGCTGCCCTCCTCGAGCCGCACCATCACCGTCCACTGCAGGATCTCGCCGGTGCAGTCGGTGTCGGCGATGTCGTACTCCTCCTTGAGGACGACCGCGCCGGGCGGGAACGGCTCCTGGCGATCGCGGTACGGCGCGACCGCGTTCGGCGAGGCGAGGATGCGGATGCGGTTGAGGTCGTGATCGGCCGACCCGCGGCAGTCGCGCACCTCGGTGAAGGTCGCGGCGTAGTCCTCCAGGAACAGCGGCTCGGCGGGCGGGCCGTCGTCGCCGTCGTCGCCACAGGCGGGCAGCGCGAGGAACGTGGCGAACAGGAGGCCCGCGGCGCGGTACGTCAGCATGTCTTCACTCCAGGTTGACCGACCGGATGACGTGGTTGCCGCTGTCGGCGACGTAGAGGACGTCGCCGTCGAGGTGGATGCCGAACGGCAGCTTGAGCAGGGCGTCGAGCGGCGCCCCGCCATCCCCCTCGAAGCCGCGCTCGCCGCAGCGGCCGACCACCCGGTCGATGGTGCCGTCCGGCGCGATCGCGCGCACGCAGTGGTTGTTGACGTCGGAGACGTAGAGGGTGCCGTCGTCGGCCAGCGCGAGGTCGACCGGGCCGTTCAAGAGCGCCGCGGTCGCCGGGCCGCCGTCGCCGGCGTAGCCGCTCTGCGCGACGCCGCCCTCCGGCGGCGTGCCGGCGATGATCTCGACGGTGCCGTCGCCGGCGTTCAGCCGGCGGATGACGTGGTTGGAGGTGTCGGCGAACAGGAGGTTGCCGTCGCGGTCGTACAGGATGCGACCGGCCGGCGGCGCCGACTGGCCGAACGGCTGCGCCAGCCGGGTCTCCAGCGCCGGCAGGCCGTCGCCGTTGAACGACGGCGTGCACGGGCTGCCGCAGGTGGCCTCCGGATCGCCGCAGGTCCACTTGCCGGAGCCGCCCGGGCACTGCACCGGCGTCTCGCACGGGCCCGGCCCGTTCGGCGGCGCCGCGTCGATGATGCACTGGCCGGCCATGCGAGTGATGACGCCCTCGTCGTCGATGCGGCGGATGACCTGGTTGGCCTGGTCCATCACCACCAGGCCGCCGTCGGGCGCGCACGCGACCGAGGCCGGCAGGTCGAGGGCGGCGACGTCGGCCGGGCCGTCGTCGCCGAAGTAGGCGCGCCGGCCGTCGCCGCAGGTGTCGATGATCGCGCCGGTGTCGAGGTCGAGCGTGCGGATCTTGCTGTTGTGCCACGCCGCCACCACCAGGTCCTCGCCGGTCTGGCAGTCCCAGATGAGCGTGGTGAGGTGGTTGAAGTCGTTGTTGGCCGGGTCGTCCAGCGTGCCGCCGATCTCCCCCTGGCCGGCCACCCACGCGATGGTGCCGTCCGGACCCAGCCGGCGGATGCGGTGGTTGTTCCAGTCGGCGATGTACAGGTTGCCCTGGCCGTCCGGCAGGACGTCCTGCGGCAGCGACATGCGCGCGTCGAGCGCGTCGCGCGGAGCGTCGCCGTCGTAGCCCGAGGTCTCCGGGATGCCGGCGATGGTGCAGATGGTGCCCGGCGCTGACGGATCGCAGGTCTCGTCGCCCGGTCCGCACGCGGCGGCCGCCAGGGTGGTGGACAGGAGGAAACGTCCGGCGGTCTTCATCGCAGCACCTTCACGATCCGGTGGTTGAGGCTGTCCATGATGTAGAGGTTACCGTCCGGGTCGAACTCGACGCCCCAGGGGCGGCGAAGCGCGGTCTGCCGGGCCGGCAGGCCCTCCTCGCCGAGGCCGAGCTCGCCGGTGCCGGCCACGGTGCGGACGGTGCCGCTGTCGAGGTCGATGGCGCGGATGACGCTGTTGTTGGTGTCGGCGATGTAGAGGTCGCCGTCCGGACCGATCTCGAGGTCCTGCGGGTAGCTGAAGCGCGCGGCGGCCGCGGCGCCGCCGTCGCCGGCGTAGCCCGGCTCGCCGTCGCCGGCCAGCGTGTCGATGATGCCGGTCTCGAGATCGACGACCCGGATGCGGTGGTTGAGGGTGTCGGAGATGTACAGGCGTTCGCCGTCCACCGCGACCCCGCAGGTCGGCGCCGGGTTCGACCCGATCTCGCAGGCGATCATCGCCTCGGTCGCCGGGCCGCCGTCGCCGGCGAACCCGGCGGTGCCGTTGCCGGCCACGGTGGAGATGACGCCGTCCGGCGCGATGCGGCGCACCCGCTGGTTCTGCTGGTCGGTGATGTAGAGGGTGCCGTCGGCGGCGCGCGCCAGCTTGTTGGGCTGCTTGAACAGCGCCTGCTCGGCCGGGCCGCCGTCGCCGGCAAAGCCGCCGCCGCCGCCGCAGTCGATGGTGACCGTGCCGGTCTCCGGGTCGATGCGGCGCAGCTTGTGGTTGTGCCATGCCATCAGCAGGACGGTGCCGTCAGCGTCCTCGGCGAAGTCGGTCGGGTGGTTGAGCCGGACCTCCACGCCGGGCGCGCCGCCGGGCCGCTTCTCGGCGCCGGGATCGCCCGGCACCCCGTCGCCCGGGAAGATCGGATCGGTCCAGCCGACCATCGTCTCGACCGTGTCGTCGAGCAGGACCCGGCGCACCAGGTGGTTGTTCCAGTCGTGGAACCAGACCTCTCCGCTGGAGTGGAACAGGATGTCCATCGACATCGACACCATGGTGTCGAGGCGGTGGGCGCCGTCCGGTGTGAAGCCATCCTGGCCGGGCACGCCGAGCCAGGTGCAGGCGGTCCCGGGCCGCTGGTTCTCGCCGCACACCGCGAGGAACTGCTCCCTCTCGGCGCTGATGAGGTCGTCCCCGCAGGCGCTCGCCGCCAGCGCCACCGCGAGCGCGCCGCCCATCTTCCACCTCGTCGTCTTCACCATATCTATTCTCCGACAGGGGCGGACTCGCCCCGGTAAACCATCACGCCGCGCTCGAGCGGGTACTGCTGCACCTGGCCGCCGACCGCCCACACGCCGCCGTCCGGATCGATCCAGGTGGCGTGCAGCGTCTCCTCGAGCGGGATGGCGCTGTCGTCGCGCCGCCAGGTGCCGTCCTCGCGCTCGTGCACCTCGCCGTACCAGCCGACCGCCACGCCGCCGCCGCCGCTGGTGCACACGCCGACCACCGCGCTGGCCTGGTCCGGCGTCGCGTCCTGCCAGCCGGCGCCGTCGTTCTCGAGGATGATGCCGCCGCCGAAGCCGCCGACCGCGACGTAGCGGTCGGCGCTGGCGTGGACCGTGAACAGCGACTCGCCGACCCCGGTGTTCTCGGTGGTGAGCGACTGGCCGTCCCAGCGCACGGCGATGCCGTTGGTCCCGACCATGTAGGCGTCGTCGCAGGCGCGGCCGTGCACCTTCCACAGCGCGCTGCCGGCCAGCTCGTCCGACGGGAAGCCGTCGGCCGCCACCCAGGCGTCGCCGTCGAGCCGCCAGGCGAACGCACCGTCGGAGCCGCCGTAGTTGCCGCCGACCGCCCACACCTGCGACGGATCCTCGCTGCAGCCCCAGATACCGAACACCGTCTCGGTGGTGCCGGGGGTGTCCATCACGGAGAACGCGCCGCCCTCGTACTTCACGATCGTGGCGTTCTCGCCGCCCATGTAGATCGCGCCGCCCGGGCGGCCGAACACCCACCAGAGCGATCCCTGGGTGCCCGGGTCGAGGGTCTCCCACGCCGCGCCGTCCCAGTGAAGGACCTGCGGCGGCGCCGGCCCGTTGTCGGCCAGCGTCTGATCCGGATCGCCGCCGACCGCCCAGACGTCGTCGGGCGCCCCGCCCCACACCGAGAGCAGCGCGCCCGGCAGCTCCTCCTGCACCACGTGCCAGTCGCTTCCGGACGTGTCGTCGTCGCCACAGGCGGCCGCGCCGAGGGCGAGGACGGCGAGGCAGGCGGGCGCGCGCATGGCCCGCATCCTATCCCGGGTGGTGTGGGCTGTCATCGAGCAGGGTTCGCGTCGCGACCGCCCCTGGCGCGGGGCGGTACCCATCGGGTAGTGTCCCTCCCCACCAGGGGGTAATTCTGTGACCGACCGCGCGCTCGCCGAGCTCTCCATCAACACGCTCCGCACCCTCGCCATCGACGCCGTGCAGAAGGCCAACTCCGGTCACCCCGGCCTGCCGATGGGCGCGGCGCCGATGGCCTACGTGCTGTGGGCGCGCCACCTGCGTCACGATCACCGCGATCCCGCCTGGCCGGATCGCGATCGCTTCGTCCTGTCGGCCGGCCACGGCAGCATGCTCATCTACTCGCTGCTGCACCTCTTCGGCTACGAGATGTCGATCGACGATCTCGCCGCCTTCCGCCAGTGGAACAGCGTGACCCCCGGTCACCCGGAGTGCTTCATGACCCGCGGGGTGGAGGCGACCACCGGCCCGCTCGGCCAGGGCAGCGCCAACGCGGTCGGCATGGCGATCGCCGAGCGCTTCCTCGCCCACCGCTTCAACCGGCCGGGTCACCGCGTGATCGATCACATGACCTACGCGCTGGTGTCGGACGGCGATCTCATGGAGGGGGTCGCCGCCGAGGCCGGCTCGCTGGCCGGCCACCTCGGGCTCGGCAAGCTGGTCTACCTCTACGACGCCAACGACGTGACGCTCGACGGCCCGGCCTCGCTCAGCTTCAGCGAGGACGTGTGCGCCCGCTACGCCGCCTACGGCTGGCAGGTGCTGCGGGTCGAGGACGGCGACCGCGATCTCGACGCGCTCGATCGCGCCCTGGCCGAGGCCAAGGCGGACACCAGCCGGCCCGCGCTCATCCTGGTGCGCACGACCATCGGCTTCGGCTCGCCGAAGAAGGCCGGCACGTCCGCGGCGCACGGCGCGCCGCTCGGGCCGGACGAGGTGGCGGCGACCAAGCGCGCGCTCGGCTGGGATCCGGATCGCGTGCTGTACGTGCCGGACGAGGTGCGCGCCCACCTGGGCGCGGCGGCGGAGCGGGCGCGCGAGGCGCGCGTGGCGTGGGACCGGACCATGGCCGCCTACGCCGAGGCGCACCCGGAGCTGGCGGCGGAGCTCGGCCGCTGCCTGCGCGGCGAGCTGCCGGAGGGCTGGGACCAGGACCTGCCGCGCTTCAAGGCGGGCGACAAGGTGGCGACCCGCACCGCGGCCGGCAAGGCGCAGAACGCGATCGCCGCGCGCGTGCCGGAGCTCTTGGGCGGCGACGCCGACCTCGGCAGCTCGACCAAGACGCTGATCGGCGGCGGCGGCTCGTTCGACGGCCGGAGCGGCGAGGGGCGCAACATCCACTTCGGCGTGCGCGAGCACGCGATGGGCGCCATCTGCAACGGCCTGCACTACCACGGCGGCGTGCGGCCGTTTGCCGCCACCTTCTTCTGCTTCTCCGATTACATGCGCCCGGCGGTGCGCATCGCCGCGCTCAACAAGCAGCCGGTCATCTACGTGTGGACGCACGACTCGATCGGGCTGGGCGAGGACGGGCCGACCCACCAGCCGGTCGAGCACCTGATGGCGCTGCGGGCGATGCCGCACCTGGCGCTGGTCCGCCCGGCCGACGCCGCCGAGGCGGTCGAGGCGTGGCGGTTCGCGATGACGCGCACCGGCGGGCCGACCGGGCTGGTGCTGTCGCGCCAGAACCTGCCGGTGCTCGATCGCGCCCGCACGGCGCCGGAGGCCGGCCTGCACCGCGGCGCCTACGTGCTGCGCGACGCGAGCGGCGGCGCGCCGCAGGTGATCCTCATCGCCACCGGCTCCGAGGTGCCGGTGGCGCTGGCGGCGCAGGAAGAGCTCGAGGCCGGCGGCGTGCCGGCGCGGGTGGTGTCGATGCCGTGCTGGGAGGCGTTCGAGGATCAGGAGCAGGCGTACCGCGACGAGGTCCTGCCGCCGGCGGTGCGCGCGCGGGTGTCGGTGGAGGCCGGGGTGACCTTCGGCTGGCACCGCTGGATCGGCGAGAGCGGCGAGGCGGTCGGGGTCGACCGGTTCGGCGCCTCGGCGCCGGCCGAGGTGCTGATGGACAAGTACGGCATCACGCCGGAGGCGGTGGTCGCGGCGGCGCGCCGCTCGATGGAGCGCGCGGCGGCGCGGGCCGGCTGAGCCGCCCCCTCAACCTCGCCGGCGGGCGGTCGATTCGGCAGGCATGGAGCCGCCCGCGGCCGAGCCCGCCGTCCCGCACATCCTCCTCATCGAGCCGGCGCCCGAGGAGCGCCGCGTGGTCGCCTGGTGCCTCGAGCGCGAGGGCTTCCGGGTCACCCCGGCGCACGCCGGCGCCGGCGGCGGCGAGGTGATCGCGCGGGAGCGGGTCGATCTGATCGTCCTGGCCGGCCCGGCGTCGCTGGTGCCGGACCTGCGGCGGGCGGCGGGCGGCCGCTCGCTGGCGGTGCTGCTCCTTTGCAGCTCGGGCGAGCTCGACGGCGAGTCCATCGTCGCCGGCTGCGGCGCCGACGACTTCCTCCTGCGGCCGGTGCGGCCGAGCGAGCTGGTGGCGCGCATCCGATCGCTGGTGCGCCTCGAGCGGCTGCGCCAGGCCGGCCGCGATCGCGCGCACGACATGAAGAACCCGCTGTCGGCCATCCTCGCCAACTGCCAGTACCTCCTGCACCACGTCCCCCTCGACGGCGAGGGGCGCGAGGTGGTGCAGGAGATCGCGGCGAGCGCGGCGAGCCTCGGCCGCATGCTCGAGGCGGATCCGCCGGCGCTCTACCAGGCGGGGGAGGGGAAGTCGCCCGGGCGGGCGAGCAGGTAGCCCTGCAAGAGGTCGCAGCCGACCTCGACGAGCGCGTCCCGCTCGGCGGCGGTCTCGACGCCCTCGGCCACCACCTTCATGCCGAGCTCGCCGCACACGTCGGCCAGCGAGCGGACCAGCCGCTGCTTGGTGCGCGCGTTCTCGATGTCGCGGACCAGCGACATGTCGATCTTGACCACGTCCGGCTCGAGGTTGGCGAAGGCGGACAGCCCGGCGTAGCCGGCGCCCAGATCGTCCACCGCGATCCGGTAGCCGAGCGCGCGCAGCCGGGCGACCCGGTCGCGCAGGTTGTCGAGCCGGTCGAGCGAGGCGCGCTCGGTGACCTCGAGGACGATGCGCCCGGCGTGGCGGCCGAGCCCGTCGGCCTCGTAGAGCGCCGGGTCGAGGAAATCGGACGGGTGCAGGTTGATGAACAGGAGCGCGCCGTCCGGCAGCCGCTGCTCGGCGGCGCGGCAGGCCAGCGCCCGGATGGTGCGGCCGAGGTCGGGCAGCCGGCCGGGCCGCTCGGCCGCCTCGAGCACGGCGCCGGGGTGGGGCAGGCTGGCCTCGTCCGAGCGCATGAGCGCCTCGAAGGCGAACACGCGCCGCTCCGACCAGGACACGATCGGCTGGAACACCAGGCGCAGCGTGGCGAGCGCGCGCGACAGCGACTCCTCGAGCCCGGCGCGATCCCCCGGCTGGGTGCCGTCGCCGACTAGCGCGAGCGCCTGCCGCTTGACGCGGGCGAGCCGATGAAGCCGGGTCGCCTGATCGACCACCTCCTCGAGGGCGGCCGGCTCGATCGGCTTGACCAGGTAGCGAAGCGCGCCGAGCTCGACCGCCTGGATGGCGGTGTCGACGGCGGGGCTGGCGGTCATGAGCACGACCGGGACGTCGAGGTCGCGCTGGCGGATGGCGAGCAGGAGCTCGACCCCGGTCATGCCGGGCATGGCGATGTCGCTGACGATGACGTCGTAGCTGTCGCGGGCGACGCGCAGGGCGGCCTCGTGCCCGTCGCCGGCGATGTCCACCTTGTAGCCGCTGGCGGTCAGCCAGCGCGCGAGGGCACGGGCGAGCGCGACCTCGTCGTCGGCCACGAGGACGCGACCGCGGGGCACCGCCGCCGTGTCCGGGCGGGTCACGCGGCCCAGTATACCTCCGTCAAGGAGTTTCGGATTCGGCGGGGGCGCCGGGCTCGGAGCTCCCGGCGTTCTCGGGTCGCTCGCTCGCCGGCGCGGGCGGCTCCGGCCGGGCGGCGGGCGGCTCCGGCGCGGCGGCCGGGGCCGGCGCGGCCTCGGCCGTGGTCTGGCCCGGTTGCGCCGGCGCGGCGGTCTCGCCCGACAGCGCCGCCTCGGGAGCCGACGCAGGCGCCCGGCCGGCAGCGGCCTCGCCGGTCTGCTCCGACGCGCCGGTCGGGGCCGGCGGCGCCTCGGCGGCGGCCTCGCCCGGCTGGGCCTGCGCGGCTCCCGCCTGCGCCGGCGCTCCCGGCGCGCCCGGCCGCGGCCCGCGCCGCCGGCCGCGCGACCGCTTGCGCCGCGGCCGATCGCCCGCCGGCGCGCCTCCCTCGCCGATGGTCACCTCCGCCTTCGGCCCGTGCGGCCCCGGCGCCGCGCCCGCCGGCCCGCCGTCCCTGCGCGGCCCGCCGTCCCGGCCCGGACCGCCGCCCCGCC
>Ga0079224_100004314_pt1 | contig 18310 bp, 15 predicted proteins | sample Stecom2015_FD_80414 | JGI IMG/M metagenome (GOLD analysis project Ga0079224, IMG submission 80414) | Agricultural soil microbial communities from Utah to study Nitrogen management - Steer compost 2015 | ecosystem: Environmental > Terrestrial > Soil > Agricultural land | place: USA: Utah...
CCGGTTTTGACAGCAAGGTCAATAGACGGAGTAAGCATGCCGTGGAATGTTGTGTACCCACGCTAATCAGGCACTTCAACCATTTAACTGGCAACAACAATTACGCTTTAGCTGCCTAATTGATCGAATCATAGTAGATCTTGGCGCATCTGTACAAGGTACGGAAGCTAAATGTCTCTCAAATGCCTTTCCTTACGGCGTTTGATTCAGGGGCACAGCAATGTGAGGATAGACAAGACGGTGTTTCGGAGTTTTGTCGAAATTTAAGAAACTAAGCTGCAAATAGGGTGTTTGTTCTCGGTTTGCGGTCGAAAACCAAAAACAAAATAAGCATGTAGAAAGCACGTAGGTTGCTTGTTTGGACGCGGGTTCGAATCCCGCCAGCTCCACTATTTTTCTTTATTTAACAAAGCTTTTAGAAATCTTAGATCCATTTTCACAAACTATTTTCTAATTTCGCTCGTTGAGTTTAGAGATGAAATTGTTTTGATATGCAAAGGTATTTTATGTTGTTGATCGCCGGATTTTTTATCCTTTCATTTGTAAAAAATCCCGGATTGGAAGACAAATACGAATTGTCTTTGGTGGCAAAAGGGTGTCATTTCCAAGTTATGGTAAACGAAAAAATGATCCTAGACAGTAAATCCTACCAAATGGTAACCAAAAACATCAATTTAAATGAAGAATTAACTGATAGCGGTCAGCAAAAGATTGATGTAAAAATGTTACGCATTTCACGCGAAATGCCGTTACGTACAACTCAAGCCTTTGTAAATCTGAAACTTGAAAAAAAATCAGGAGATTCTGTCACTTTGGTTAAAGAAATAAAATTGCCAACTTTTCCCTATGACGAAGACGAAAAACAACCACAATCCATCGGAGGATCAATTGAGTTTACTCTGGATTAGTCAATAAAAAATACTCAAATATTTTTCCTAATTAAAAATTTCTAACATCTAACTTCTGATTTCTAACTTCTATTTTTACCTTTGCACCGATTTTGGAAACAAAAACAATTCTTGATGTTCTGAAAAAATACGAATCTTCTGATTTCGTACAGAATTCCATTGCCCAAATTCAGCAAAACCATTCATCCAAAATTCACGCAAACGGTCAGTCCGGTTCCTCGCTTTCCTTTTTTGCAGCGCAAATGATGCAACAATCCGGAAACCCGATTTTACTGGCTCTGGACGATAAAGAAGAAGCGGCTTATGTGCTGAACGAACTCGAAACAATTTACTCAAAAGACGAAGTTTTATTTCTGCCCGATTCTTATCGGAGGCCCTATGAAATCGAGGAGACCAACAACGCCAATGTAGTGTTGCGTACCGAAGTTTTAAACTCGTTGAACGGTGCCAAAAAGCCCAGAATCGTGGTGACCTATTCCGAAGGATTATTTGAAAAAGTCGTTACCAGAAAGGTTTTGAGTAAAAATACGCTGAAAGTCTCCGTTGGCGATTCGCTCGATATTGATTTTCTGAATGAAGTTTTATTTGCTTATGAATTTCATCGTGTTGATTTCGTTTCTGAACCGGGCGAATTCTCCATACGCGGAGGAATTGTAGATGTATTTTCGTTTTCAGAAGAAAAACCTTATCGGATTTCACTTTTTGGTGACGAGGTAGAGAGCATCCGCACTTTTGACATCGAAACGCAATTGTCAATTGAAAAAGTCAAAAGTTTTACCATCGTTCCCAATCTGGAAAACAAATTTATTTCCGACTCGCGCGATAGTTTTTTCGAATACATTTCCGATAAAACCATTGTTTTAGCCAGAAACCTGAATGTAATTCAATCTGCGATTTACCGGAATTTCACGCTCGCCAAAGAATCTTTTGAGAAATTATCCAAAGAAATCAAACACGCTTCGCCCAAAGAATTATTTCTGGATGAAATCGAATTCAAATCGGGATTGAAAAAATTCCCGGTCATAGAATTTTCTTTGTCTGCTTATTTTGACGAAGCTGTCGAATTCAAAATCAACCAAAAACCACAACCTTCTTTCAACAAACAATTTGATTTGTTGGCAGAAGAATTCAATTCCAAAACCGAAGAAGGTTATACGAATTATCTGTTTTGTTCAGGCGAAAAACAAGTTCAGCGGTTTCACGACATTTTTGAAGACATCGCCAAGGAAGTCAAATTTGTACCGGTCATCGGTTCGGTTCATCAGGGTTTTATCGATGAAGATTTGAAAATTACCTGTTTTACCGACCATCAGATTTTTGAACGTTACCATAAATTTAATCTCCGAAATTCATTCGCCAAAAAAGAAGCGATCACACTCAAAGAACTGACTTCTTTGCAGATCGGAGATTTTGTAACGCACATCGACCACGGCGTGGGGAAATTTGCCGGATTGGTGAAAATTGATGTGCAGGGAAGCAAACAGGAAGCGATAAAATTGGTTTATCGGGACAACGATATTTTGTACGTGAGCATTCATTCGCTGCATAAAATCGCCAAATTTACCGGAAAGGACGGTGCCGAACCCAAAATCAATAAATTAGGTTCTCCCGCTTGGCGAAATTTGAAAAATAAAACCAAAACGAAAGTCAAAGAAGTGGCTTTTGATTTGATTAAATTATATGCCAAACGACGTACCCAAAAAGGGTTTCAGTTTTCGCCCGATGGTTATTTGCAAAACGAATTGGAGGCTTCATTTATTTATGAAGATACACCCGATCAGCTGAAAGCGACCAACGATGTGAAAGCCGATATGGAAAGCGAACGTTCTATGGACCGATTGGTTTGTGGTGATGTGGGATTCGGAAAAACCGAAGTCGCGATTCGCGCTGCGTTCAAAGCGGCGACCGATGGGAAACAGACTGCTATTTTGGTTCCTACTACCATTTTGGCTTTTCAGCATTTCAAAACTTTTTCGGAAAGATTGAAAGATATGCCGGTAACGGTGGCGTATTTGAACCGATTTAAATCGGCGAAGCAGAAAAAAGAAATTCTTGAAAAATTAGCCGAAGGCAAAATTGATATCATCATCGGAACGCATCAATTGGTCAATAAAGATGTGAAATACAAGGATTTAGGGTTGTTGATTGTCGATGAAGAACATAAATTCGGCGTAGGCGTGAAAGATAAATTGAAGACGCTTCGCTCGAATGTGGATACGTTGACATTGACGGCCACACCGATTCCGAGAACTTTGCAGTTTTCACTGATGGCGGCCCGAGATTTGTCCATCATCAAAACGCCCCCACCAAATAGACAACCGATCGCAACGCAATTGATTGGGTTTAATGAAGAGCAAATTCGCGATGCAGTTTTTTATGAATTGCAACGAGGCGGACAAGTTTTCTTTATCCACAATCGGATTGATACTTTAAAAGAAATTGCCGGAATGCTCCAGCGTTTGATCCCCGATGCGAAAATCGCGACCGGACACGGACAAATGAAAGGCGATGAACTCGAAAAAGTGATTCTCGATTTTATGGAAGGAAAATTTGATGTTTTGGTTTCGACGACCATTGTAGAAAACGGATTGGACGTTCCGAATGCCAATACGATTCTGATTGGCGATGCACAAAATTTCGGTTTGGCCGATTTGCACCAAATGCGTGGACGTGTGGGACGAAGCAACCGAAAAGCCTTTTGTTATTTGATTTCGCCACCGGTTTCTACTTTGACCAATGAAGCAAGGAAGCGTTTACAAGCTGTGGAACAATTTTCTGATTTAGGTTCCGGATTTAACATTGCCATGAAGGATTTGGAAATTCGTGGCGCCGGAAATATGTTGGGAGCGGAACAGTCCGGATTTATTTCAGAAATCGGATTTGATACTTACCAGAAAATTCTCAACGAAGCAATTGAGGAACTAAAAGAAACCGATTTCAAAGATTTATTTGAAGAAGAAAACTTAGAAAGTAAATCATATGTTTCAGAAGTACAGATCGATACGGATTTGCAGATTTTAATTCCGGATGATTATGTGAACAATGTCGAAGAACGTTTGGCGCTTTATAATGAATTGGCTGGAATTGAAGACGCCCTTGCGCTGAAGCAGTTTGAGAATAATATGATTGACCGGTTTGGGGAATATCCAAAAGAAGTTTCCAATTTGCTGGAAAGTATGCGCCTGAAATGGATGGCAAAAGAATTAGGTTTTGAAAGAATTGTATTGAAAAAAGGCGTGATGTTAGCGTATTTCATCAGCAAGCCACAATCCGATTATTTTCAGTCTTCAAAATTCCAAAACATCATTTCCACGCTTCATCAAAATCCTCGCTTAGCCACTTTCAAAGAAAAACCGTCAAAGGCTAAGGATGAAGAAAACACTTTGATGCTTCGTTTTGAAGAAGTGAGATCGGTGCTGACGGCGATTAATAAGTTAGAGGTTTTATTACCAGCCGAGCAGGCTACAACTGCAACTTGAATGCTTCATTAACTTAAAACGAAGCCCGACTCCTTCCAACGTTAAACCTTTTTTGGTTTTCTTTTTTTAATTAGGTGTTACAATCTTGAATTTCTTTCGTCTTTAAAAAAATATTTGTTCGTTCCAATTTTTATTCTACATTTGTAGAGTTAATTCTAAAAATATAGAAATGATCTTATCCAAAAAGGAAGAAGAATTGATGGAAATTATCTGGAGCGAAGGAAAACCGTTTATGAAAGACATCATAGACAGCTATCCCGAGCCCAAACCTGCAACGACTACGGTTGCGACTTTGTTGAAACGTATCCAGGAAAAAGGTTTTGTGGATTATGAGGTTTTCGGGAATTCCAGAAGATATTTTGCACTGATTAGGAAAGAAGATTATTTCGCCAAACAAATGAAAGGAATGATTAAAAATTTCTTTGGGAATTCTGCGCTCCAATTCGCCTCCTTTTTTACTTCTTCGGCTGATTTGTCGGAAAAGGAACTAGAAGATTTGAAAAAAATAGTCGATAGTGAAATTCAAAAACGTCAAAAATAATGGAACTTATTTTTAAAATAATTTGTTGTTCCGCCGTATTCATCGGATTTTATCATTTCGTTTTACAGGGGGAAAAAATGTTTCGGTTCAACCGTTTCTATCTTCTTGCCACTTTAATTCTTTCCTTTACGATTCCTTTTATGGAACTGGGAATAAGAGATTTCTATACACCCGATTTCAAAGAATTTATTCCGGTTGTACAAGAAAATTCAATAAAAGAAATTCCGGAAATCTTAGCAGTTGCCACAGTTTCCATTCCAACGGAAATGACGGTAGAAACACCGAAAACAATTCTGGCTTTTAGTTGGATTGAAATTTTGGGCACAATCGGAATACTTATTAGCCTGATGTTCTTGGTTCGTTTTTTTCTAAATCTTTGGAAGATCAATCGTTTGGCAATTGAAAATGAAAAAGTTCAAAAGGAAGGTTTTACATTGGTGAAAATCAACCAAAAAGTTTCGCCTTTTAGTTTTTTTCATTATTTATTTGCTTCGAAACAAGATGTAGAAAATGAAAAAATCCGTTCCGAAATTTTCTATCACGAATTGGCTCATATAAAACAAAAACACTCATTGGATGTGATTTTTGTCGAATTTTTGTTGATTTTCTTCTGGTTCAACCCCTTTATTTATATCTACCGAAAATCCATTCTGACCAATCACGAATTCTTAGCAGATGAAGCGGTGTTGAATCAACATTTCGATACAAAGGTTTATCAGCACCTTTTGCTGGAAAAAATACCGGTGAAATCTCAAACCGTTTTGTCGAGCTCCTTTAATTATTTAGTAACCAAAAAAAGATTAATTATGATGACCAAAAAGACTTCCAAAATCAAAACCGCCGCTTTGAAATTTTTCAGCATTCCTTTATTGGTAATGGTTATGTTGTTGTTCAGTGAAAAAGTATCGGCGCAGATTGAACCTGGAAAAGGCGTTTCAAAAGAATTGTTTCGTCAATACAAAAAGCAAGTACGAAAAGCGACCGTAAAAGTGAAAAATGAAGATGGAAGCAAATCTAAAAAAGTAGCAGTAGATAATCTTGACACAGAATTACTTTCAAACATTTATAACCAAATGAGTGATGCACAAAAACTAAAAGTAACACCGCTTCCACAAAGTAAAAACTTGACTTTAAATTTGGATGATGTAGATGTAAAGTTGGATTTGTCCGATTTAGATTTGTTACTTTCAGATTTAAACCTAACAAAATCTGACATTGATTTTGATTTTTCTGATCTGAATTTAGATTTATCAGACTTAGGTATTTCAATAGCTGATTTAGTGCTTGATGTGGATTCTCCGGAATTCAAGAGACAAATTGAAGAAATAGAACGCAAAGCCGATGAGGTTGAAAAATACTATGATTCTCCGGAATTCAAAAAGAAAATTGCGGACATTGAAAAAAATGCAGCTGAAATCGAAGCGAAATATAATTCACCAGAATTCAAGAAAAAAATAGAAGACATCGAACGCAAAGCTGCGGAAATTGAAAAATATTATGATTCTCCGGAATTTCAGAATAAAATTAAAGATTTAGAGAAAAAAGCGAAAGACATGGAAGGTAAGGCCAAAGAAGCAGAAAAGGCGGCTTTGGAGGCGGAACAGGAAATTTAAGATATTTTTCCCAATTCAGTTTAGTATGGGTTGAAAAGGTTTGATCTTAATGAAGTCAAGCCTTTTTTGAGTTCGTTCAATTTAAATATCTCATTTCCATTCCTTCGGGATCTCACAAACCGGAATCGGAATCATTTTATGTAAATTAGCATGATGCCGTTTATCATAGATTTCAAATACTTCCCGTTCACGACCCGAAAAATCCTTGGCGATTTGCCCTCGTTCAGCTGCTTTCATTGCCCATTCCAATTCATCATAACTTGCGCCGATTTGGTCTTCGTCAGTACGGTTGTCGCCAAAAAGTCCGTCAGTGGGAGCGGCTTTTTGAATGTCTTGATTTATGCCTAAAAATTCTGCGATTTCATAAACTTCCGATTTCATCAAGTCGGCAATCGGGCTGATGTCCACACCGCCATCGCCATATTTGGTAAAAAATCCGACCCCGAAATCCTCCACTTTATTTCCGGTTCCGGCCACGAGATAATTGTTCAATCCGGCATAATAATAAAGAGTAGTCATGCGCAATCTCGCTCTGGTATTGGCCAACGATAGGAGATAGGCATATTCATTTTCGGACTTTTCTGTAGCCGAAACAAATTCATCATAAACAGGTGTAAGATTAACGGTTCTGCCTTCGATTTTTTCAAAATTCTTTTTCAGCCATTCGATATGATTCCAAGCTCTTGAAACTTGAGTTTCGGCTTGATGGATGGGCATTTCAAGACAAAGTACCGGAAATCCCGTTTTGGCGCAAAGCGTGGAAACCACCGCTGAGTCAATTCCACCGGAAATGCCAATGACAAATCCTTTTTGTTTTGATTTTTCTAAATAATCTGTTAACCATTTGACAATATGGTTTATGATTTTTTCGGTCTGCATTATATGATTAAATTTGCGGTTCAAATTAATTATCAAATATAATGAAAACCTCACATTGGTTCATTTTGATTTTTTCGGTTATGATTATTTCTTGCGGGAAAGAAAACCGTTGGGATATAGAATTGCCACAAGAAAAAGTTGATTTGAAGATTACGGACATCAGCAAAGATTTTTTTGATACTGAAATTCCTTTGGCAAAAGTTCAAGAAAAGTATCCTTTCTTTTTTTTAGACACTGTTTCTAACGAAGTGTGGGAAGCACAAAGAAGGAATCCGTATGAAAAGTCTGTATATGATTCAGTTGTACATACTTTTCAAAAATACGGTAAACTTGAATCAGATTTGGAAGAGCTGTTCACTTATTATAAATATTATTTTCCCCAACAAGGAATTCCTCAGGTTTACACATTCTCTTCCACTTTACAAGAAAATATATTTTATCCGGTAATTTATGGTTCAAGGGAAGGTTTGATGTTTATTGCACTTGACGGTTTTTTAGGGTCAAAAAGTCAACTTTATACTCAACAAAATACGATTAAAGTTTATGACTATATGCTTCAAAATATGAATCCGGAAAATCTTGCGCCTGCTGTGGTTCAGGCAATTGGTCTGGAAATCGTTCCTTTTAATATTCGGCAACAAGCCTTTATAGATTTAATGGTGGACGAAGGTAAAAAATTGGTTTTGGCAGATGCGCTTTTACCAAGTACTTCAGATGAATTAAAAATTGGATATACCAAATCTCAATTGGAATGGGCAATCGCCAATGAAGGTGACATATGGAATTACTTCGTAGAACAAAACATGGTTTTTAAAAACGACAAATCACTTCGAGAGCGATTTCTTCAACCTGCTCCGTTTTCCAAATTTTTAAATGAAATCGAAACTGAATCTCCAGGTAGAATCGGCGCCTGGATAGGTTGGCAGATTTGTAGAAAGTACATGGAAGAAAATCCAGAAGTGACTTTAGAAGAATTTATCAATCAGGATACTCAGCTAATTTTCAAGGAATCAAAATATAAACCCAAAAAAGGAAACCGAGAGTATGGGCCAACTGAAAATGAATCCAATGACGAAGTTGAAAAATATGAATAATCAGAAATGATTCAATCAATAAAATAAAGAATGAGAAAAACACAGATAACAGTTGAAGTGGAACTGGATGAAAACCATGTTCCGGAAAAAATGTCTTGGAATGCACAAGACGGTGGCATCAACCACCAAGAAACCAAAGCGGCCATGATTTCGGTTTGGGATGACAAAGAAAGAGAAGCTTTGCGCATCGATTTATGGACAAAGGAAATGCCTATGGACGATATGAAACAATTCTATCACCAGATTTTTATTTCCATGGCGAATTCTTATCAGCGCGCCACCAATGAAAATGAAGTAGCAGATTACATCATTGAATTTGCAGAAAATTTTGCACATCAGGCCGGAATTAAAAACCAGAAATAAAAAGGCGGATTTCTCCGCCTCTGAATGTGTTAGCTAAATATGACAATGTTAAATTAATCCGGAAAGTTCAAAGGCTCTGATCATTCTGGGAACACCCATTCCGCCACCCGATCGAGGGAAAAATTCGAAAGAAAGAAAATCTTCCAATTCATCTTCCACACGGTCTTTGCCGAATAAATCAAATAGTTTTTCGGCATATTTACCATCTTCAATAGAATAAAATGAATTGCGTTGCTCTGCGGCATCGGTACTTCTTTCTGCCGAACCGATGGTTTCAATTCCGTGTAGCAAAACATCTACTTTATTGGCCGTTTCGCCGTTTCGTTTCATATTCCAGAAAGGATTGGTTCTTTCCGGAAAATTTTCAAGAAAGAAAATATTTCCATATTCTTTTTGAATTCTCAATTCATCTTCGGCTTCTATGGTATTGACGCCATATTTTTGGGCAATGTCTTCATAATCGGCGTGGATGAAATCTTCTGGTTTGCCAAAACCTAAATCTTCCAGCAGTTCAATTTCCAATTCGATTAATTCTTCGATACCGCCGTGCATTTCAAATTCGAACATGGGAAAAATGCGTTGGTGTCTTCCTTTGATAGGACTTTTTTCATTTCGATAGCTTGTTGAGACACAAAAAAAACCGGGAACTTCCGGCTTCGTCAATAATTCATATTCCAACCACATTTGGCCGGTTTGGGGAAGTGGCCAAATATTTCCACAATATTCATACGAAGCAATAGAGTGAGGGTTTTCACAGGCAGCTAAAATACTCAAACGGTTCTGGGTGTGAACTTCAATGAAACCTTTGCGCAAAAAAAAAGTTCTCATCTTGTTTACTACAAAAGAGAACTTCTTGGGGTCAATGATCGGCACCAATGCCAAATCATTTGCTCGGGCGACTGCGCCCTGCGGGATGATTAAATCTTGCATAATTTGTGTGTTTTTAAAGTTTGCATAAATTGGCGCGAATTTATAGTGTCCCGATTAAACCCACAAATTTTTAACTTAAAAAGTTATCAACAAAAAACCGGGAGAAGATTTCTCAACATCCGGTTTTAATTTATTTTATATGAAAGTCGGGCGGTTCCCGGTGGAAACAAAATTCGTTACCTAATCAAGATTTAAGCCACCGTGACTGGGCTTTACGTTTCAATCTTTTTGTTTGTTCATGCTTAAAGGATTTCCACTGCAATCCCTAGCATTCAAACTTCTAACTTTGATTAACCAAAGGTCCACCGCTCAAAATTTCTTCATTGGCAAATTCTTCAAACTTTTCAAAGTTTTCTTTGAACTTACTGGCAAGAAGTCTTGCTTTTGCGTCATAAGCCTCAATATCATCCCAAGAAGATTCCACTTTTAGAATTTCTTCCGATGAAATGCCGGGGCATGTTTGAGGAATTTGGAATCCGAAATAAGGGTCTTGTTTGTATTCCACATTGTCAAGGTCGCCTCTCAAAGCAGCGTTGATTACGGCACGTGTATCTTTAAGTGACATTCTTTTTCCCTTTCCGTTGAGTCCGGTATTTAACAACCAAACATTTACGCTGGTAGATGCTACTTTTTCACTCAGCATAGCTGCGTATTTGGTTGGGTGAAGCGGCATGAAAGGTGCGCCAAAACAAGTTGAAAAAGTTGTTTGAGGCTCCGTAATTCCTGCTTCGGTTCCTGCTACTTTTGAGGTGTAACCCGAAATAAACAAATATGCTGCCTGACTTGGATTTAATTTAGCGATTGGAGGTAAAACCCCAAAGGCGTCGTAAGAAAGGAAGAAAATATTTTTCGGATTTTTTCCCACCGATGGAACAGCGATGTTTTCTATATAATCAATCGGATAACTTACTCGTGTATTTTCGGTAATGGATTTATTTTCAAAATCGACTTCATTTGTGCCCGGTTTGAAAACACAATTTTCAAGGATTGCACCTTCTTTGATGGCTCCGAAAATTTCAGGTTCACCTTCCGCAGAAAGATTAATTACTTTGGCATAACAACCGCCTTCGAAGTTGAAAATAGCGTTGTCTTCGGTCCAACCATGCTCGTCATCACCGATTAATTTTCTGTTTTTATCTGCCGAAAGTGTTGTTTTACCCGTTCCGGAAAGTCCAAAGAACATAGCGGTGTCACCATTTTCGCCCATATTGGCCGAACAGTGCATAGGTAAGGTGTTTTTAAATGTTGGCAATAGAAAGTTCAAGGCAGAAAAAATTCCTTTTTTCATTTCACCAGTATAGCCTGTTCCGCCAATCAATGCAATTTTTCGGGAAAAATTCAGGATGGCAAAATTCTCCTGACGCGTACCGTCGGTTGCCGGATCTGCCTCAAAAGATGGAGCCGAAATAATCAACCATTCGGGGTCTCCGAAATTATTCAATTCGCTTTCAGTAGGGCGTATGAACATATTATAAATAAACAGGTTTGACCAAGGTTTTTCATTGATTGCTCTAATCTTTAATTTATATCTGTCATCTGCGCATGCAAATGCATCACGAACAAAAAGTTCTTTTCCGCTTAGGTGTTTTACCACTTTATCATAAAGTGCGTCAAATTTATCGGAGTCAAAAGGAAGATTTACTTTTCCCCACCAAACGGTGTTTTCCGTAATTTCATCTTTTACAATAAAGCGGTCGAGTGGTGAACGCCCGGTAAATTTTCCGGTTGAAACGTTTATGGCGCCAGATGATGCTCTTTGGGCCTGGTTTTTATCCAAGCTGATTTGGGTTAATTCTTCAGGAGATAAATTCCAGTGTACATTATCTGCTGAGATTCCATAATTGACAAGTTTTGAATCCATTTTTGTTGTTGCGTATAATTTTTTAAAAAATTAAAGGTACAAATTTAGAATAAAAAGACTTTGAAAGGCTTGATTTATATCATTTTAGGATAAATCAATTATTTTTCTATATTTGTGAGGTTTGAACTGAAACTATGTTTGTGTCATAATTTATATACAAGATTAGTTAAAGTTTTATATTTTTGCCAAATCAAAAAACAATTAAAACAATTATTATGTCTGACATTACATCAAGAGTTAAAGCCATCATCGTTGACAAATTAGGCGTTGATGAAAGTGAAGTAACCTTAGAAGCAAGCTTTACAAATGATTTAGGTGCGGATTCTTTGGATACAGTAGAATTAATTATGGAATTTGAAAAAGAATTTGATATTCAAATCCCGGATGATCAAGCAGAGAAAATTTCAACTGTTGGGCAAGCTGTTCAATATATTGAAGACTTAAATAAATAATTCTTTATCACTTTCCTTTATGGAATTAAAAAGAGTTGTAGTAACAGGTATAGGTGCGCTCACGCCCATTGGCAATAATTTTCAATCTTATTGGGATTCATTGGTCAATGGAGTCAGTGGAGCTGCACCCATAACCCTGTTTGATGCCCAGCTATTCAAAACCCAGTTTGCGTGTGAAGTAAAAAACTTCAATCCAGAAGACCATTTTGACCGGAAAGAAGCTCGAAAAATGGACAGATGCGGGCAGTTGGGAGTTGTCGCAGCGCGTGAAGCTGTTGCGCACAGCGGAATCCTTGAATCCAACGTCAACAAACAACGAGTTGGAGTGATTTGGGGCTCCGGAATTGGAGGCATCAAAACATTTGAAGAAGAAGTTTCTAATTTCGCTTCGGGTAACGGTACACCTCGCTTCAATCCTTTTTTTATTCCCAAAATGATTGCCGATATAACGCCCGGGCATATTTCCATGGAATTTGGATTCATGGGGCCGAATTATACAACCGTTTCGGCTTGTGCTTCTTCTACCAATGCATTTATTGATGCTTTGATGTTACTGCGACTGGGCAAAGCAGATGTCATTGTGAGCGGTGGCTCTGAGGCAGCTGTGACCGCTGCAAGTATCGGAGGATTCAATGCCATGCATGCATTGTCAGTAAGAAACGACGACCCCAAAACAGCATCACGACCTTTTGACAAAGACCGTGATGGATTTGTAATGGGTGAAGGTAGTGCGGCGGTAATCCTTGAAGAATATGAACATGCCAAAGCAAGAGGTGCTAAAATTTATGCTGAATTTATAGGTGGCGGAATGTCGGCAGATGCCTATCATTTGACTGCCCCACATCCGGAAGGTTTGGGCGCATTTAATGTAATGCGAAATGCACTTGAAGACGCTCAGGTAAAATTGGAGGAAGTAAACCACATCAATATGCACGGAACTTCAACTCCTTTGGGTGATATAGCTGAATCCAAAGCTGTAGAGAAATTATTCGGCAACCATGCCTATAATATTCAGATTAATTCCACCAAATCCATGACCGGACACTTGTTGGGAGCTGCAGGAGCAATTGAGGCTGTAGCAGCTGTGGGTGCTATCATGCACAACAAAGTTCCGCCTACTATCAATCATTTCACAGATGATGAAAATCTGGATCCACGGTTGAACTTTACTTTTAATCAGGCAGTAGACATGGAAGTGAATGTTGCCATGAGTAATACGTTCGGATTTGGAGGGCACAACGCTTGTGTTGTGTTCAGAAAAATATAATGAACTATGCTCTTCTGGGAAAAAATAAAAAAGAGATTTGCCAAAAGTAATCTTAATGAAAACACGCAGGCAGATACTGAACTCATAAAGTTCTTGTCTAAAATTCTGGATTTTAACCCCGGAAATCTAAACATTTATAAAAAAGCATTTATACACCGTTCCGCACAAGTGAAAGATGAACACGGAAACGATGTGAATTTTGAGCGTCTTGAATTTTTGGGAGATGCCGTATTGGGACTGATTATTACAGTTTTTATTTTTGAAAAGGCACCCGACAAACAAGAAGGATATCTGACCAAAATGCGCTCTAAAATAGTTTCACGTAACCAGTTAAACGGAATCGGGAAACAGATGAAACTCGCACAACGACTTCACCCTGCCGGAAATCCGAATCTGGGAGAAGATATAAATGGTGATTTGGTAGAAGCGTTGATAGGCGCCATTTATTTGGATCAGGGTTTTGAAACTACTGCCAATTTTATTTTTACCAACATTATTGACAAACATTTAAATCTTGAAAAACTCGAAAAAACCATTTCCAGTTACAAAAGTTTAATTTTGGAATGGGGACAAAAAACCAAGAACAAAATCGGGTTCAATACTTTCGAAGAAGATAATGCAGAAGATTTGATAGTCTTTGTGTCGGTAGTAAGATTAAATGAAAAAGTAATATCCAAAGGTAGAGGCACTTCCAAAAAAAGAGCAGAAGAAAATGCTTCAAAAAGAGCGTATTACTTTCTTCAGAATAAAATGGAAAATGTAATCTGATGTCCGGTAAAACCTTATTGATAGATGAAGCCGAATTCATAGATTTTGAGTTGTTTGGAATATTGTCATCTTATTCAGATGCGGCTCAATTTGTTTACCACGTAAATATGAATTTTGGAACAGAGTTTGTCCGAAGTGAAGACCTTGACGTTTTGATTGAAAACCAGATTTCCTATTATCCGGTGTTTGAATGGGAAGATTTGCAAACGGGATTGTATTATAATATCATTAAGAATGCGTCTTATACCATGAATTCTCCCGAAAATTCCGGTTCTTTGTCTACATTATTTGATGTGTCTCCGGTGCTGATCAGTCAATTCAAAGAGTATAATTATTTGTTGAAAATAAGCGGGGCATCGGCAGACGGATTTCCCTTGCAGGAAAATACATTTATTCAGATAGTTACAAAACTGGACACATCTTCAGTCAAAACAATCAACCGATTGATATTTTAAAAAAAAAATACAAAAATGAAGTCATACAATCCTAAATATCTTAAGAAAACCAAAATAGTAGCAACATTAGGCCCTTCTACCGATGGTGAAGAAATGCTTCATCAACTCATGATAAAAGGGGTAGATGTTTTTCGGATTAATTTCTCCCATGCAGATTATGATATAGTGGAGAAGAACATCCAACTTATCCATCAACTCAATGACAAGTACGGATTCAATACGGCAATTCTTGCAGATCTTCAAGGTCCAAAACTGAGAATCGGTGTGATGGAGGAAGGTGTAGTACTGAACCAGGGTGATATTTTTACATTTACTACCGAAAAAATCACAGGCAATAAAGAAAAAGCCTACATGACCTATAAGTCTTTCCCCACCGATGTAAAAGTGGGAGAAAATATATTGATCGATGACGGTAAGTTGGTCTTAAAAGTGCTCAGTTCCAATGAAAAAGATGAGGTAAAAGCAGAAGTCATTCAAGGCGGTTCCCTTACATCCAAAAAAGGAGTCAATCTTCCCAATACCAAAATTTCGCTTCCTGCCCTTACGGAAAAAGACATAGAAGACGCAAAGTTTGCCATCAGCCAAGGTGTGGACTGGATTGCGCTGTCTTTTGTAAGAACTGCCCAAGATGTAAAGGACTTGAAAGATTTAATTGACAATTTTTCAGGATACAAAATTCCCATTATTGCCAAAATAGAAAAACCGGAAGCACTTGAAAATATTGATGATATCATGAAATCAATAGACGGTTTAATGGTAGCACGAGGCGATTTAGGTGTAGAACTTCCCATGGAAGTCGTGCCACAATATCAGAAAATGTTGATTGCCAAAGCCAAATTACGCCGCATTCCTGTGATTGTTGCGACTCAAATGATGGAAAGCATGATCAGTAATCCTTCGCCAACAAGAGCAGAAGTAAATGACGTGGCCAATGCCGTTTTTGATGGAGCCGATGCGGTAATGCTAAGTGGAGAAACCTCCATTGGAAAATATCCGGTTCAGGTTATTGAAACCATGACGAAAATCCTCCAACGTGTTGAAGACTCAGATCTTATAAACGTTCCAACTTTAAGACCTAATAATAAAAACGAGCGGTTTATAACCAAAATTGTCTGTTTTAATGCAGCAAAAATGGTGAAACTCACCGGTGCAAAAGCCATTTCCACCCTTACTTATTCAGGTTATACCGCGTTTCAGATTTCCTCTTACAGACCCATTGCCTATATTTTGGTCTTTACGCCAAACCAACATATCGTGAGAAGGCTGAACCTCCTGTGGGGTGTAAAAGCAATGTATTACAATCCCGGTGACAGAAGCACAGACGAAACGGTCATTGATGTAAACAAACTGGCACTTAAATTCGGATTTGTCGAATTGGGAGATTATGTGATAAATCTGAACGCAATGCCTGTTTTTGAAAAAGGAATGACCAATACCGTTCGTCTTACTACAATTTAAATTATTCAATTTTAGATTGATTTTCATTTTCCAACAAAGTTTTTTGTTTGATTTGAAAAATCTAAATTTGCAATTCCAAAAAACAAATTTGTAATGATCGAACAAATCAGGAATTATATAAATGAAGCGAATCAATTCTCTGCTCAAAATTTAGCAGAAGTTGAAGAATTCCGTATAAAATATTTAGGAAAAAAAGGTATTTTAAATGATTTGTTTGCACAATTTAAATTGGTGCCAAATGATCAAAAGAAAGAATTCGGGCAAGTAGTAAATGAATTGAAAAATCTGGTGAATGAAAAAGTAACCAGTCTCAAAGCCGATTTTACAACCAATGAAGAATCTAAAACCGAATCAGATTTAACAAGACCCGGCGAAATTTTTGAACTGGGCGCCCGTCATCCTATCAACAGCGTGAAAAACCGAATTATTGATATCTTTTCACGGATTGGTTTTACTTTATCTGACGGCCCTGAAATCGAAGACGATTGGCACAATTTTACTGCATTGAATTTGCCAGAGCACCATCCGGCGCGCGATATGCAGGACACTTTTTTCATCGAACAAAATCCCGACGTAGTTTTGCGCACCCATACTTCTTCTGTTCAGATTCGGTATATGGAAAAAAACCAGCCACCGATTCGGATTTTGTCGCCCGGACGTGTTTACCGGAACGAAGCCATTTCTGCACGTTCCCACATGATGTTTCATCAGATTGAAGGACTTTACATTGACAAAGACGTTTCCTTTGCAGATTTACGCCAAACATTGAGCTATTTTACCGAAGCGCTTTTCGGGAAATCCAAAATCCGTTTGCGACCTTCTTATTTCCCGTTTACCGAGCCGAGTGCAGAAGTAGATGTTTATTGGGGACTGGAAACCGAAACCGATTACCGAATGACCAAAGGAACCGGTTGGCTGGAAATTATGGGATGCGGAATGGTTGACCCGAATGTTTTGAAAAATGTCAACATTGACCCGGAAGAATACACAGGTTTCGCTTTCGGAATGGGCATCGAGCGAATTGCACTTTTGCTTTACCAAATCGGCGACATCAGAATGTACACTGAAAATGACATTCGTTTCTTGGAACAATTTAGATCAGAATTATTTTAATCATAATCCAGCCCTAACAGGGTTTAAAATCCTGTTAGGGCTTTTGGAGGAAATCAGTTAGTATTCCCAAAATTACGCCTGTTTTTTAGGTTATATTCTAAATATTCGGTATTTTAAAACAGAAATTTTATTCCAATTTCTTATAAAAGTACAATTCATATTCAGGAAACAATTCCGGATGAAAAATCGCGGCTAAATCTTTCAAAACCCAATCCGGTCTTGCCGTTCCCGTTTCAAAATAATCATTGGCGCCTTTCGGCGTGATTTTGTTGTTCCAATTATAAACCTTTCCCGATTTAAAAGCAGCGAACCAATCGTAATTTTCATAACTCGCCAACAAAGATTTTTTGTCGGCAAAATCGCCTGCATTCATCCAGATTTCAGCGTTGTTTGCTTTTTCAAAAACCGATTCGAATGACAAATTTAAGGTACCAAAAGAATCGTCAGAATTCCATAAATAATTCGCACCGGCATCTTCAAATAATTTTGCCTGAAAACTTTTTCCGCCCGGCATATACCAAGTGTCACCATAAATCTGATTGGCGAAAACCGTTGGATTTTTCGCTTGGTTTTGCTGAACTTTTGACTTGATTTCGTTGTAGTTTTTCTTGATTTCATCAAATAATTCATTCGCTTCTTTCTCTTTTCCAAAAAGCTTTCCAAAGATTTTTACATATTCGGCTTTCGCCAGAGGATTCAATTCTTCATATTCATCAATGTAAAGAATTTTAATTCCTTCTTTTTGAATCAAATCATGGTATTTCGCCAAAGTCGGACTCGAAGTTGAAATGAAAATATCGGGTTTATTCACCAATATTTTTTCGACAAAAATTTCATCAAAAGTTCCGATGATTTCGATTTGTTTATTTTGAATTTTAGATTGAATTTTTGAATTATAAATAAAATCCGGTTGGCTGATTCCGGTAATTTTATAGGTTAAATTCAATTCGTCCAAATAAGCAATCGCCGAAGTCGGAATAACCATTGCTGTTTTGAGTGGTAATTCATCATTTCTAAAACTAATTGATTTTCCGCCTGATATGATTTCTAATTCATTTGGATTTTCATTTAAATTAATTTTAGAAATAAATTTAAATTCAGATTGATTAAAAGAGTTTGATTTTGCAGC
>Ga0079224_100004315_pt1 | contig 18309 bp, 14 predicted proteins | sample Stecom2015_FD_80414 | JGI IMG/M metagenome (GOLD analysis project Ga0079224, IMG submission 80414) | Agricultural soil microbial communities from Utah to study Nitrogen management - Steer compost 2015 | ecosystem: Environmental > Terrestrial > Soil > Agricultural land | place: USA: Utah...
CGACGCGGCGCTGCGGGCGGACATCCGCCGGCTCGGCGCCCTGCTCGGCCAGACCCTCGCCCGCCAGGAAGGGCAGGCGCTGCTCGACCTGGTGGAGGAGGTACGCGCGCTGGTGCGCGCCGATGCCGAGGCGGCGGCGCAGCGGCTGGGGGCGGTGGATGTCGCCACCGGCACCAAGCTGGCCCGGGCCTTCTCCGCCTACTTCCACCTCGCCAACATCACCGAGCAGGTCCACCGGGCACGGGAGCTGCGACGCCGCCGGGCCACCACCGGTAGCTGGTTGGAGCAGGCGGCGAAGCTGATCGAGGCGAGCGACGCACCGGTGACCGAGCTCGCCACCGCGGCGCGCCAGCTGGCGGTCCGGCCGGTCTTCACCGCCCACCCCACCGAGGCGGCGCGGCGATCGATCCTCTCCAAGCTGCGGGCGATCGCCGACGAGCTGGACGCCGAGGCGGCCACCATCGCGCTCTACGGCGGCAACGGCGCCGAGCCCCGCCTGGCGGAGCTGCTGGACCTGCTGTGGCAGACCGACGAGCTGCGGGTCGACCGGCCCGACCCCACCGACGAGGCCCGCAACGCCGTCTACTACCTGCGCGACCTGTACGCCGAGTCGGTCGGCCCGGTGCTGGACAAGCTGGCTGAGACCATGGGCCGGTTCGGGGTGGAGGTGCCGCCCACCGCGCGGCCCCTCACGTTCGGCTCCTGGATCGGCGGGGACCGGGACGGTAATCCGTACGTGACCCCGGCGGTCACCTGGGAGGTGCTGCTGATCCAGCACGAGCACGGCATCCAGGCGACCGAGGCGGCGATGGACGCGCTGATCGCCGAGGTGAGCGTCTCCCGGCGGCTGCGGGATATCACCCCGGAGCTGGCCGACAGCATCGCCGCCGACCTCGCCGCCCTGCCGGAGCTCGGCGAGCGGTACCGGCGGGTCAACGCCGAGGAGCCGTACCGGCTCAAGGCCCGGGCGATCAAGACCAAGCTCGCCAACACCCGGGCCCGGCTCACCGCCGGCAGCCGGCACGAGCCGGGGCGGGACTACCTGGGCGCCGCCGACCTGGTCCACGACCTGGAGCTGATGCGGGACTCACTGGCGCGCCACGCCGGGGGTCTGGTCGCGGCCGGCCGGCTGACCACCACCATCCGCACTGTCACCGCGTTCGGCCTGCAACTGGCCACACTGGACGTCCGTGAGCACGCGGACCCGCACCACGCGGTGCTGGCGCAGCTGTACCAGCATGTGGGCGAGGTGGACGACTACCACGCGCTCTCCCGGCCGGAGCGCACCAAACTGCTCGCGGACGAACTGACCAGCCGCCGACCCCTGTCCACTCAGTACACTCCGCTCACCGAGGACGCCCGGCGCACCGCGGAGGTGTTCACCACCGTCCGCACCGCGCAGGAGCGCTTCGGCGAAGGAGTGGTGGAGTCCTACATCATCTCCATGACCCGGGGGGTGGACGACGTGCTCGCCGCGGTGGTGCTGGCACGGGAGGCGGGCCTGGTCAACCCGCACACCGGCACCGCCAAGGTCGGGTTCGTGCCGCTGCTGGAGTCGATCGCCGAGCTGGCGGACGGCGGCCAGATGCTGCACGAGCTGCTCTCCCTGCCGCCGTACCGGGCGATCGTCCGGGCCCGCGGGGACGTGCAGGAGGTCATGCTCGGCTATTCGGACTCCAACAAGGAAGCGGGGATCACCACCTCCCAGTGGGCCATCCACCGGGCACAGCGCGCGTTGCGGGACGTCGCCGCCCAGCACGGCGTACGCCTGCGGCTGTTCCACGGCCGGGGCGGGACGGTCGGCCGGGGCGGCGGCCCCACCCACGAGGCGATCCTGGCCCAGCCGTACGGAACCCTGGACGGCGCCATCAAGGTGACCGAGCAGGGCGAGGTGATCTCCGACAAGTACACCCTGCCCGCGCTGGCCCGGGAGAACCTGGAGCTCACCATGGCCGCGGTACTGCAGGCCACGGTGCTGCACACCTCCCCCCGGCAGCCGCGATCGGTGATCGCGGACTGGGACGCGGCGATGGACGTGATCTCGGACGCGGCCGCCGCCGCCTACCGAGGGCTCGCCGACGACCCACTGCTGCCGGACTACTTCTGGGCCAGTACCCCGACCGAACTGCTCGGCGCGCTCAACATCGGCTCCCGGCCCGCCAAGCGGCCCGACGCCGGGGCTGGCTTGAGCGGGCTGCGGGCGATCCCGTGGGTGTTCGGGTGGACCCAGTCCCGCCAGATCGTGCCCGGCTGGTACGGCGTTGGCTCCGGCCTGGCCGCCGCCCGCGCCGCCGGACTCTCCGATGTGCTGGCCCACATGCACAACGAGTGGCACTTCTTCCGCACCTTCATCTCCAATGTGGAGATGATGCTGGCCAAGACCGACCTGGCGATCGCCCGGCGGTACGTGGAGACGCTGGTGCCCGAGCCGCTACGGCCGATCTTCACCCGGATCGAGGTCGAGCACGAGCACACCGTCCGGGAGGTCCTGGCGCTCACCGGCGAGGAGAGCCTGCTCGCGGGCAACCCGGTGCTACGGCGCACGCTGGCGGTGCGCGACACGTACCTGGAGCCACTGCACCACCTGCAGGTGGCGCTGCTGCGCCAGTACCGGGACGCGGCCGCGCCGGACCACACCCTGCAGCGGGCCCTGCTGACCACGATCAACGGGATCGCCGCCGGGATGCGCAACACCGGCTGACCCGGCTCAACTCCCCGACCCGCCGACTCGCGGCAGTATCCGGGACTAATCTGAGCTGGTGGAGCCGAAAGAACTAGACCCGTTCGACCTGTACGACGCCGAAGCGGCGCGGCTGGACGCGTACTTCGACTCACTCGACGAGGCCGCGTGGCAGCGCCCCTCGGGGTGCGCCGGGTGGTCGGTGCGGGACGTGCTCGCCCACCTCGCCGGCGAGGAGGCGTACAACCACGCCTGCCTGGACGGGACCGTGCCGGAGCTGCTCGACCGGCAGCAGCGGGAAGGCGCCGGCGAGACTCTGGACCAGGTGAACGAGTGGATGGTCCGGCAGCGGCGTGGCCTGCCGGTGGCCGAGGTGCTGGCCGAGTGGCGGGAGGCGAACGCCGACACCCGGCGGCGGATGCGGGAGCGGGGCCGCGACGGCACGGTCCAGACCGCGGTCGGCCCGTACCCGGCGGGGCGGCAGGCCTTCCACTACGCCTCGGAACTCGCCACGCACGGCGACGACGTGGGGGTGCCGGTCGACCCGCAGGAGGAGGAGGGCCGCATCGCCTGGCGGGCGCAGGTCGGCCTGATGGCGCTGGACGAGCTGGCCAGCCCGGTCCGGGTCACCCCCGGCCCGCAGGGGTTCGAGGTCCGCGCGGAGGGGGCGGTCGGCCAGCTCACGCCGTCTGAGTTCGTGGCCGCGACGGTGGGCCGCCTACCCGCGGAACACCCGCTGGACGACCGGATCCGCGCGGCCCTGGTCTGCCTGGCCTGACCGGCCGACCCCCGACCTCACCAGCGCGCCGCCGGCAGCCCGGCCGCGCGCCAGGCGTCCGGGCCGCGCGCGGGCACCGACCCGAGGCCCGCGCCGGTCCGCAGCGTCGCGCGGGCGCTCAACACCCACCGGGAGGGGCCGGCGCCGGCTCCCGCGCGGCGGCGGGCGGCCACCAGCCGCATCACCACGGCCACCAACGCCGCGACCTCCTCATCGGTCGGTGAACCCCTCGTCACTCTCAGCAGCGGCTCGCCGTCACGCGTACCCTCGGCCATGCTGGCAGGTTACGGGCCGGGGCGCGCTGTGGCAGGCTGTCGCAGCGTGACCAACCTCTCGGATCTCCTCGGTGACCTCTCCGACCGTCTCCTCGGCAGCCAGCCGGACCCACCCGCCGCGTTGGTCGTGGTCACCGCCGCCCTGGCGCTGGCGGTGGTGGCGGCCCGGCCGGTGTGGCGGCTCGCCCGCAACGGCATCACCATCGCCCACGAGGGCGGCCACGCCCTGGTCGCCGTGCTGGTGGGCCGGCGCCTCTCCGGCATCCGGCTGCACTCGGACACCTCCGGGCTGACCGTGTCCCGGGGCAAGCCCACCGGGCTGGGGATGATCCTCACGCTGATGGCGGGCTACCCCGCCCCCGCGCTGCTCGGCCTCGGCGGGGCCTGGCTGCTCGTCACCGGACGGATCACCCTGCTGCTGTGGGCCAGCCTGGCGCTGCTGCTGGCGATGCTGCTGATGATCCGGAACTTCTACGGGCTGCTGTCGGTGCTGGTGGCCGGGGGCGCGCTGTTCGTGGTGTCGTGGTACGCCCAACCAGAGGTGCAGGCGGCGTTCGCGTACGCGTTCGTGTGGTTCCTGCTGCTGGGCGCGGTCCGCCCGGTCGGGGAGCTGCAGCGGCTGCGGTGGCGGCGGGGGGCCCGCGACTCCGACGCCGACCAGTTGGCGCGCCTGACCTGGCTACCGGGCCTGTTCTGGGTCGGCTTCTTCGGCCTGGTGAACCTGGCGGCGCTGGCGTACGCGGTCACGCTGCTGTTGGGCCCGGCCCTGGCCGAGTTGACCGGCGGCTGACCGGCTACAGCGGGATGTTGCCGTGCTTCTTCGGGGGGAGCGTGTCCCGCTTGCCCCGCAACGCCCGCAGGCCCCGCGCCACCTGCACCCGGGTGGTCGACGGCCGGATCACCGCGTCCACATAGCCGCGCTCCGCGGCCAGGTACGGGTTGGCGAGCGCGTCCTCGTACTCCGCGATCCGCTGCCGGCGTACCGCCTCCGGGTCCTCGGCCTGGGCGATCTCGTTGCGGTAGAGGATGTTCACCGCACCCTGCGCGCCCATCACCGCGATCTGGGCGGTAGGCCAGGCGAAGTTCAGGTCCGCGCCGAGGTGCTTGGAGCCCATCACGTCGTACGCCCCGCCGTACGCCTTGCGCGTGATCACCGTGACCTTGGGCACCGTCGCCTCCGCGTAGGCGTACAGCAGCTTGGCCCCGCGCCGGATGATCCCGCCCCACTCCTGCGCGGTCCCGGGCAGGAACCCGGGGACATCCACAAAGGTCAGCACCGGCAGGTTGAACGCGTCGCAGGTACGCACGAACCGCGCCGCCTTCTCGCTGGCGTCGATGTCGAGGGTGCCCGCGAGGTGCATCGGCTGGTTCGCGACCACGCCCACCGCGCGCCCTTCCACCCGGCCGAAGCCGACCACGATGTTGCGCGCGAAGAGCGGCTGCACCTCCAGGAACTCCCCGTCGTCCAGCACCGTCTCGATCACGGTGTGCATGTCGTACGGGGCCCGGGGCGAGTCCGGGATCAGCGTGTCCAGGGCCCGGTCAGCGTCGGTGAGGTCTTCCTGGAACGGGGTCTCGACCACCGGCGGATCGTCCAGGTTGTTGCTCGGCAGGTAGCTCAGCAGGGCCTTCACCCACTCGATCGCGTCCGTCTCGTCGCTGGCGAGGTAGTGGGCGTTGCCCGAGCGGGTGTTGTGGGTCCGCGCCCCGCCCAGCTCTTCGAAGCCGATGTCCTCGCCGGTGACCGTCTTGATCACGTCAGGCCCGGTGATGAACATGTGGCTGGTCTGGTCGACCATCACGGTGAAGTCGGTGATCGCCGGTGAGTAGACCGCCCCGCCGGCGCAGGGGCCCATCACCAGCGAGATCTGCGGGATCACGCCGGAGGCGCGGGTGTTGCGGTAGAAGATCTCGGCGTAGAGGCCGAGCGCGACCACGCCCTCCTGGATCCGGGCACCGCCGGAGTCGTTGATGCCGATCACCGGGCAGCCGGTCTTCATCGCCAGGTCCATCACCTTGACGATCTTCTCGCCGAACACCTCCCCCAGGGAGCCGCCGAAGACCGTGAAGTCCTGCGAGAAGACCGCCACTTGCCGGCCGTCCACGGTGCCGTACCCGGTGATCACGCCGTCCCCGTACGGTCGGGTGGCGTCCAGCCCGAAGCTGGTGGAACGGTGCCGGGCCAGGGCGTCGAGCTCCACGAACGATCCGGGGTCGAGCAGCATGTCGAGGCGTTCCCGAGCGGTCCGCTTGCCGCGGGCGTGCTGCTTCTCCACCGCTCGGGCGGAGCCGGCGTGCACCGCCTCCTGGGTACGCCGTTCCAGGTCGGCGAGCTTGCCGGCGGTGGTGTGAATCTCAGGGACGACCTCGCTCACCTCTGGATGGTATCGACCTGGCTCCGGCGCATTGCGACTGGGAAGGGGGGTTTCGCGGCTTTCGTGATAATCGTTAGTCAGGTGTGCTGGTCCTGGGTCTGCTGCTCCTGGGCGCGGGCATCGGCGTACTCGCCTTCTTCGCGGGTGAGCTGCGCCGGGCCCTGCGCCGCCGCCGCGCCCGCCGCCGGTCCGGGGCGCGGCGCGCCGGAGCCCGGCGGTCCCGGGCGCGGCGGTCCCGGGCGCGGCGGCCTGCTCCGCACGCTGACAACTCCGGCGCTAGATGATCACGCAGGTCACATCGGTACGGTGAAGGGATGTGTCCCGACTCCCGGCCGCCCCTGGACGTCGCCGCACTGCGCCGGGCGGTGCTGACTCCCGAGGGTCCCTGGCGTGCACTGGAGGTGCTCGCGGACACCGCCTCCACCAACGCTGACGTGGCGGCCGCGGCCCAGCAGGGCGCGCCGGAGGGGCTGATCGTGGCCGCCGAACACCAGCGCGCCGGGCGGGGCCGGGCCGGCCGGGGGTGGACCGCGCCGCCGCGCGCCAGCCTGGCGGTGAGCGTCCTGCTACGCCCGGGCGTGGCCGCGGCCGGGTGGCCGGCGGTACCGGTGACCCGGTGGGGTTGGCTGCCCCTGCTGGCCGGCGTGGCGCTGGCCGAGTCGGTGGCGGGTCTGGTCGGCGTGACCGCCCGCCTCAAGTGGCCGAACGACCTGCTCCTGGCGGACGCCAAGGCCGCCGGGGTGCTGTCCGAGGTGGCCGGCGGGGCGGTAGTGGTCGGGATCGGGCTCAACGTCCACCAGCGCGTGGACGAACTGCCCACACCGGGGCCCGGCGCGCTGCCGGCGACCTCCCTGGCGCTCGCCGGGGCCCGGGTCACCGACCGGCAGCGGCTGCTGGTGGAGCTGCTGCGCGCCACCGGGGAGTGGTACGGGGCGTGGCGCCGCCACGCCGGTGACGCGGACGCGTGCGGGCTGCGCGCCGCGTACCAGCGGTGGTGCGCCACCGTAGACCAGCCGGTGCGGGCCATCCTGCCCGGCGGTGCGGTGCTCACCGGCACCGCGGTGACCGTGGACGGTGAAGGCCGGCTGGTGCTGCGCACCGCGCACGGCACCCAGGCGCTCGCCGCCGGGGACATCACGCACCTGCGGCCGGTCGCGCCGCGCGCGTGAGCTGCGGGGCTGGTCGGCAGGCGCTACGCTGACGCGGTGGCATTCCCGGAGAACATCCTCACCGACGACGAACACATCGCGATGCACCTGCACCCGCACTGGCGGGAGATGGTGCGGCCGATGCTGGTGTTCCTGCTCAGCGTCGGCGCGGTAGTGGCGGCGTGGGTGCTGCTCCCGGACACCGAGGCGGTGCGGATCGGGCTATACGTGCTCGCCGGCCTCGCGCTGATCCTGGTGCTGTGGCTGTCGGTATGGCCGTGGATCGTCTGGCGCACCACTCACTATGTCTTCACCAACGAGCGAGTGATCTTGCAGCACGGCGTGTTCCGGCGGGAGCGGCGTGACATCCCGCTGCACCGGGTCAACGACCACTCCATGAGCCAGACCTTGGTGGACCGGCTGTTCGGCTGCGGCACGCTGATCATCGAGTCCGCCGGGGAGCGCGGCCAGACCACCCTGATCGACGTGCCCAAAGTGCAGCGGGTACAGACGCTGCTCTATGACCTGGTCGACCGTGACCGGGACAAGCACGCCCTCGGCGATGACGAGTTCCGGGAGATCCTGCGCGAGTACGCCGACGGCGAGTTGGGCAGCGAAGGCAAGGCCAGCGCCGGCTAGGCCGTAGGCGGGCGGCGGCGGAACCAGCCGCGGAACTGGACCCGCAGCACCGGCTCGGGGGCCACGTCCGCGGCGGCCGGGGCCAGATCGGCGGTGGCGGCGCGGGCCAGATCGGCGACGTCGGGGGCGATCCGGGCCATGGTGCCGCGCAGGGTCACCGTGCCGCAGTCCGGACGCGCCCGCGAGCGGGCGCTCGCCACCACCTCCGCCCGGACCGCCAGCGCGTCCCCGGCGCGGACCGGCGCCAGCCAGCGCAGTTCCTCCAGCCCGGGCGAGGCGGCCGCGGCGGCGCGGGAGAGCAGACCGTCCACGTACGCGCGCATGAACAGGCTGACGGTGAAGAATCCACTCGCGATGAGTCCACCGAACTCGCTCTCCGCGGCCAGGCGCTCGTCGACGTGGTACCACTGCGGGTCGTAGCGGCGGGCGAACGCCACCATCTCCGCCCGGTCGACCCGGGTCACCCCGAGGTCGAAGGCGCGCCCCGGGGTGAGGTCCTCCCAGAACAGGGTGGCCTCGCCGCCCGTACCGGAGCGGGCCGGATGGCCGGTGGAGCCGGTCACGGCCGGATCGGAGCCGGGTCGGCCGCCGGGACAGCGGCCGAGTCGGAGCCCGGGTTGGCGGCCGAGCCAGCGCCCGTGCCAGCACCCCGGTCAGCCGCGGGCGGCGACTCCGCGACCGCGGCCGGGGCCGCCGGAGAGCCGGACCCGGTCTCCCCGGTGAGGTCACCACTCGCCCCGCTCCCCGCGGGCGGTTCGACCGCGTCGAACACGAAGGTGCGGTAGGTCCAGAACCGGAACACCGTGCCGAGGCCGAGGCCGGCCCCCTTCGCCACGTTCAAGGCCCACAGGCCGGTGAGGCCGAGGCCGTACTTGGCCGCCCCCATCACCGCCAGCTCGATCGCCAGCCCGGCGGCGTTGAAGACGAAGAACAGCACGTACTCGCGCGGGATGCGGGAGGTCTTACGGTGGCGGAAGGTCCAGCCGCGGTTCATCAGGTACGAGGTGGTGGTGGCGAACGCCGTGGCCACGATGTTGGCCTTCAACTCCCCGCCGGGGAACAGGGTGAGCGCCAACGCATTGAAGACCAAGAAATTGATGACCACGTTGGTGGCACCCACCACGCCGAACCGCCACGCCTCGCCAACCAGTGACCGCCAGCGATGCCACCACCCGCTCTCCGGCGGGGTCGAGGCGGAGGCGGATGGCTTAGACACGCGAGGCACCGGGCCACTCTACGCCACTAAAGCAACCCGTAAACCCCGGACGCCGGTAACGGTCCGGGCGCTCAGGCGTCCGGGACGCTGGAGGTGGCCGGCGCGAGCTCGGGGGTGACCACCGGGCGGAACACGAACCGGCGGTAGGACCAGAACCGGAACGCGGTGCCGGCCGCCAGCCCGACCACGTTCGCGGCGATCAGGTCCGCCAGCGGCGACTGGAACACGGGCCAGACCGCCCCGAGCCCGTAGTGGCTCACGAACAGGAAGCCGAGCGCGATCACCAGCCCGACCCCGTTGAAGCTGAAGTAGAGGAGGTACTCCCGGGCGAGTCCGGAGCGCGCCCGGTGACGCCAAGTCCAGAAGCGATTACCGATGAACGCCACTGTGGCGGCGACCACGCCGGCGATGGTCTTGGCGGTCAGCGACTCCATCACCAGGACCAGCACCGCCAGGAGTGCGGTGTCGATCAGGTACGCGACGCCGCCCACGACGCCGAACTTCCCCAGCTCGTGGACGAGGTGCTGGAACCGCCGGTACAGCTCAGTCAGCCACACACGCCTGAGCCTAGCGCGCCATCGCCGGGCCGATCGCCCACTCGGGCCTGGTTACTGTGGGTGTGGGCGAGATGAGCCTGGTGATACCGGAGCGACCGCTGGGGCGGCGGTGAGCAATTCCACTAAAACGAAATCGCCCGCCCTGGTCATTCCTGGGCTCTTTATCAGTATTTATCGGTTGGAATACTCATCAGACGCTGGTCACGCGCCGGTCATAGCGGGTCTAGGCTGGGGAAACCACATACCCGATCCCGCTCCCGCCGCGTGCCCCGGCGGGTCTGCGGCGTGTGTCGGGTCCGCCGATCAAAGGAGATCGCCATGACTGCCACCACAGCCGTCCCTGGCCTGCAGGATGCCCCCACGTCCCATCCGCGGCTGCTCGCCTGGGTCCGCGAGGTCGCGGCGCTGACCACCCCGGACCGGGTGGTCTGGTGCGACGGATCGCCGGAGGAGTGGGCCCGCTTGACCGATGAACTGGTCGCCGCCGGCACCCTGGTGCGCCTGGACGATGAGCGTAAACCCAACTCCTTCTGGGCACGGACCGACCCCACCGACGTGGCCCGGGTCGAAGAGCGCACGTTCATCTGCTCGGTCGACCCCGACGACGCCGGTCCCACCAACAACTGGGTCGAACCCGGCGCGATGCGGGCGACCATGACCGAGCTGTACCGGGGTTGCATGCGCGGCCGGACCATGTACGTCATCCCGTTCTGCATGGGGTCGCTGGACGCGCCGCAGCCCATGTTCGGGGTGGAGCTGACCGACTCGGCGTACGTGGCCGCCTCGATGCACATCATGACCCGGATGGGCGCGGCGGTGCTGGAGAAGATGGGCACCGACGCCGACTTCGTGCCGGCGTTGCACTCGGTCGGGGCCCCGCTAGCGCCCGGCCAGGCCGACGTGCCGTGGCCGTGCAACCCGACCAAGTACATCTCGCACTTCCCGGAGACCCGGGAGATCTGGTCGTACGGGTCCGGCTACGGCGGCAACTCGCTGCTGGGCAAGAAGTGCTACGCGCTGCGGATCGCGTCGGTGATCGGCCGGGACGAGGGCTGGCTCGCCGAGCACATGCTGATCCTCAAGCTGACCTCGCCGGAGGGGAAGGTCTACTACATCGCCGGGGCGTTCCCGTCCGCGTGCGGCAAGACCAACCTGGCGATGCTGCAGCCGACCATCGAGGGTTGGAAGGTGGAGACGCTCGGTGACGACATCGCCTGGCTGCGGTTCGGCGAGGACGGCCGGCTGTACGCGGTGAACCCGGAGTACGGGCTGTTCGGGGTGGCGCCCGGCACGGACTGGACCACCAACCCGAACGCCATGCGTACGCTGGAGCGCGGCAACACGCTCTTCACCAATGTGGGCTACACCGACGACGGTGACGTCTGGTGGGAGGGGATGGGCGACCCGCCGGCGCACCTCACCGACTGGCGCGGTCGGGACTGGACGCCGGAGAGCGGGGAGCTCGCCGCCCACCCGAACTCGCGCTTCTGCACCCCGATCACGCAGTGCCCGATCCTGGCGCCGGAGTACGAGGACCCGAAGGGCGTCCCGATCTCGGCGATCCTGTTCGGTGGCCGGCGCCGGACCACGATCCCGCTGGTGACCCAGTCTCGGGACTGGGTGCACGGCGTCTACCTGGGGGCGACGCTCTCCTCCGAGACCACCGCGGCCGCGGCCGGGGCGGTCGGGGTGGTGCGGCGGGACCCGATGGCGATGCTGCCGTTCATCGGATACAACGCCGGGGACTACTTCCAGCACTGGATCGAGATGGGCAAGGGCGGCGGCCAGGGCGCCGGCGACCCGGAGAAGCTGCCGAAGATCTTCTATGTGAACTGGTTCCGCCGGGGCGAGGACGGCCGGTTCCTGTGGCCCGGCTTCGGCGAGAACAGCCGGGTGCTCAAGTGGATAGTGCAGCGGCTGGAGGGCACCGGCGAGGCGGTCGAGACCCCGATCGGCCTGGTGCCGCCGGTCGAGGCGCTGGACCTGACCGGCCTGGACACGCCGCGGGAGGACATCGAGGCCGCGCTGCGGGTGGACCCGGAGGAGTGGCGCGCCGAGATCCCGCAGATCACCGAGTGGTTCGGCCGGTTCGGGGACAAGCTGCCGGGCGTGCTGTGGGCGGAGCTGGACGCGTTGCGGGCCCGGCTCGGGGTGGAGTGACCGCGCCGGCCCGGCCGGTCAACGGCCCGGCCCGGCGCACCCGGCCGGGCCGGCGTGGCCCCTACGCCCGTTCGTACGCATGATCAAGGGGTCACCGTACGGATGCGGCAGACACTAGGCTGAGCGCATGGGCCTGCGATCCCTGCTGTACTCGGTGTACGAGCGCCGGCTGACCGCGGCACTGGCGGGCAGGCCCCTGCCCGGGCACGTCGGCGTGCTGGTCGACGGCAACCGCCGGTGGGCCCGGGAGATGGGGTACGTCAACCCCGCCGATGGGCACCGGATGGGCGCCGAGCGGGTCAAAGAGCTGCTGCGTTGGTGCGACGACGTGGGCATCGGCCACGTCACGGTGTGGCTGCTCTCCACCGACAACCTGTCCCGCCCCAGCGAGGAGCTCACCCCGCTGCTGGAAATCATCGAGAACCTGGTCACCGAGTTGGCCGCGGACGGCCAGCCCTGGCGGCTACGGATGGTGGGCGCGCTGGACCTGCTGCCGGCGCACCACGCCGCCGCCCTGAAGGCGGCGGAGGAGCGCACCGCCACGCGTACCGGGGGAGCCCAGGTCAATCTGGCGATCTGCTACGGCGGCCGGCGGGAGATCACCGACGCGGTGCGGTCGCTGCTGCACGAGCATGCCCGGGCCGGCCGGTCCCTGGAGGAGGTGGCCGAGCTGATCGACGTGGATCACATCGCGCAGCACCTCTACACCAAGGGGCAGCCCGATCCGGACCTGGTCATCCGCACCAGTGGCGAGCAGCGGCTGGGTGGCTTCCTGCTGTGGCAGTCGGCGTACTCGGAGTTCTACTTCTGCGACGTCAACTGGCACGGCTTCCGCCGCGTGGACTTCCTGCGGGCACTGCGCAGTTACGCGTATCGCCAGCGCCGATTCGGCGCCTGAGCCCGAGACCGGCCCATACCACACGCGGCGGTTCCGCGGGCCGCGTACCGGAGGACTCTGGCCGGGACATCGGGTAAGGCGCTACGGTCTGGCTATGTCCCGGACCCCAAGCACGGGAGCGCGGACCTACGTGCTCGACACCTCGGTCTTGCTCTCCGATCCGGCCGCATTCCACCGGTTCGCCGAACACGAGGTGATTCTCCCGCTGGTGGTCATCTCCGAAGTGGAGGACAAGCGCCACCATCCGGAGCTGGGTTGGTTCGCCAGACAGGCGTTGCGGCTCTTGGACGACCTGCGGTTGCGGCACGGGCGGCTGGACCGGCCGGTGCCGGTGGGCGAGCACGGCGGCACGCTGCGGGTGGAGCTGAACCACGCCGACCCGTCGGTGCTGCCGGCGGGTTTCGCCACCGACAGCAACGACGCCCGGATCCTCGCCACCGCGTTCGGGGTGGCCAAGGACGGGCGCGATGTGACATTAGTCACTAAAGATATGCCGCTGCGGGTGAAGGCAGCCGCGGTCGGGCTGCGCGCCGAGGAGTACCGGCACGGCCAGGCCACCGACCCGACCTGGACCGGCATGGCCGAGCTGGCGCTCTCGGCCGAACAGGTGGACCAGCTGTACGCGGACGGCACGATCGACCTGGATGAGGCCGCCGGGCTGCCGGTCCACACCGGGCTGGTGCTCCAGTCGCCGCGCGGGTCGGCGCTGGGCCGGGTCCGGCCGGACAAGTCCGTCAAGCTGGTACGCGGCGACCGGGAGGCATTCGGCCTGCGCGGCCGCTCCGCGGAGCAGCGGGTCGCGCTGGATCTGCTGCTCGACGACGAAGTGGGGATCGTCTCGCTGGGCGGGCGGGCCGGCACCGGCAAGTCCGCCCTCGCCCTGTGCGCGGGGCTGGAGCAGGTGATGGAGAAGCGCCGGCACCGCAAGCTGATGGTGTTCCGCCCGTTGTACGCGGTGGGCGGGCAGGAGCTGGGCTACCTTCCTGGCACCGAGGCGGAGAAGATGTCGCCGTGGGCCCAGGCGGTCTTCGACACCCTCGGCGCGGTGGTGCACGAGAACGTGGTCGAAGAGGTCGTCGCCCGCGGGCTGCTGGAGGTGCTGCCGCTCACCCACGTCCGCGGCCGTAGCCTGCACGACGCGTTCGTGATCGTGGATGAGGCGCAGTCGCTGGAGCGCGGGGTGCTGCTCACCGTGCTCTCCCGGGTGGGCACCGGCTCGCGGGTGGTGCTCACCCACGATGTGGCGCAGCGCGACAACCTGCGGGTGGGGCGCCACGACGGGGTGACCGCGGTGATCGAGGCGCTGAAGGGGCAACCGCTGTTCGCGCACGTCACCCTGACCCGGTCCGAGCGCTCCCCGATCGCCGAGGTGGTCACCCAGCTCCTGGAGGACATCCCGCACTAGCCCGCGGATCGGATCAGCGCTTCGCCGGCGCGATCCACACCTCGACCCCCAGGTCCGCATCTGCCGCCGCCGGTGGCGTCGCCGGCGGGCCGGTCACCTCGGTGCTGGCCAGGGCGAGGACCTCGGCCCGGATGTGCTCCTCGTGCTCGCGGATCGCCGCCGCGGTCTCGCCCGCGGCGGACCAGCCCAGGGTGATCCGGTCGGTGATGCGGAGCCCGGTATCTTTGCGGGCCTGCTGGACCAGCCGGATGACGTCGCGCGCGATGCCGGCGCGGCGCAGCTCCGGGGTGATCTCCAGGTCGAGGGCGACGGTCAGTCCGTCCTCGGTGGCGACGAACCACCCCGATCGTGGCCGCTGGGTGACCTCGATCTCCTCTGGACCGAGGGACTCCTCCTCCCCGTCGACGGTGAGGGTCACCTCGCCGGACGCCTGCAGTGCGGCGGCGACCGCGGCCGGGTCAGCGCCGCGGATCGCCGCCGCCACGGCCGGCGTCCGGCGGCCGACCCGCCGGCCGAGCGCCCGGAAGCGTGGCCGCACGGCGAAGTCCACCACGGTCGCCGCATCGTCGAGCGTCGCCAGCGTCGAGACGTTCAGCTCATCGGCGATCTCCGCGCGGAGCTCGGCGGGGAGCGCGTCCCACCCCGGCGCGATGATCAACGCCCGGGACAGCGGCTGGCGGGTCTTCACCCCGGAGGCCGCCCGGGCGGCGCGGCCCACCTCCACCAGCCGCCGGACCAGCCCCATCTGGTGCGACAGGTGCGGGTCCGCCTCAGCGGTCGGTTCCGGCCAGCGAGCGAGGTGGACCGAGTCCGGGGCGTGCGGGTCGGTCGGCGCGACGACCGCCCGCCAGATCCGCTCGGCGATGAACGGAGTGAGCGGGGCCATCAGCCGGGTCAGCGCGTCGAGGCACTCGTGCAGGGTGGCGAGGGCGGCCGGGTCACCCTCCCAGAACCGGCGGCGGGAACGCCGGACGTACCAATTGGACAGATCATCGATGAACTCGGCGAGGCGCCGCGCGGCCCGCTGGCTGTCAAACGCCGCCATCGCCTGGTCCACCTCGGTGATGAGTACGGCGAGCGCGGAGCGGAGCCACCGGTCCAGGATCGGCTGCGGGGTCGGCGGCGAGGTGTCCCCGCCCGGTGCCCCGCCCGGGGTCGGGGTCCAGCCCGCGGCCCGCCCGTACATGGTCAGGAAGGCGGCGGTGTTCCAGTAGGTCAGCAGCGTCTTGCGGACGATCTCGGCCAGCGCGTCGTGGCCGATCCGGCGGTCGTTCCAGGGGGAGCCGGCGGCGAGCATGAACCAGCGCACCGCGTCCGCGCCGTGGCGTTCCATCAGCGGGATCGGCTCCAGGACGTTACCGAGCCGCTTGCTCATCTTGCGGCCTTCCGCGTCCAGGAGCAGCCCGACACAGACCACGTGCTCGTAGGAGTTGCGGCCGTAGACCAGCGTGCCGACCGCCATGAGGGTGTAGAACCAGCCGCGGGTCTGGTCGATCGCCTCACAGATGAACTGGGCCGGGTAGCTCTCGGCGAACTCCTCGGCGTTCCGGTGCGGGGCGCCGAACTGGGCGAACGGCATCGCCCCGGAGTCGAACCAGACGTCGACCACGTCGAGTACCCGGCGGCACGGCTCGCCGCAGGTAGGGCAGGCGAAGGTGATCTCGTCGACGAACGGCCGGTGCGGGTCCAGGCCGGACAGGTCCCGGCCGGTGAGGTCGCCCAGCTCGGCGAGGGAACCGACACAGGTGACGTGGTCGCGGCCGCAGCGCCAGATCGGCAGCGGGGTACCCCAGTAGCGGCTCCTCGACAGAGCCCAGTCCACATTGTTGCGGAGCCAGTCGCCGTACCGGCCGTGCTTGATGCTCGCCGGGTACCAGGTGGTCCGCTCGTTCTCGGCGATCAGCTCGTCCTTGATAGCGGTGGTGCGGATGTACCACGACGGCATGGCGTAGTACAGCAGCGCGTGCCCGCACCGCCAGCAGTGCGGATACGGATGCTGGTACGCCTCCTCCCGGTAGAGTCGCCCGCGGTCGCGCAGGTCCGCCAGCAACGGCTGGTCCGCGTCCTGGAACCGCTCTCCCCCGACCAGCGGCACCCGCGGGGAGAACCGGCCATCCGGCCCCACCGGGTTCACCACCGGCAGCTGGTGGGCGTTGGCGGCGGCGAGGTCGTCCGCGCCGAAGGCCGGCGCCAGGTGGACCAGGCCGGTGCCCTCGTCGGTGGTGACGAAGTCCGCGCCGACCACGACCCGGGGCCCCGGCACGTCGATCAGCGTGAACGCCGGCGCGTACCGCACCCCGGCCAGTTCGCGGCCCGGACGCCGGTCCACCGGCCGCCACCCCTCGCCCAGCGCCGCCCGGAGCAGCGGTTCGGCCACGACCAGGCCGCGGTCGTGCTGCTCGTGGCGGGCGAGGACGTACGTCACCTCCGGGTGCACCGCCACCGCGGTGTTGCTCACCAGCGTCCACGGAGTGGTGGTCCACACCAGCAGGTCGGCGGCGTCACCGGCCCACGCCCCGTCGGTAATGGGCAAGCGCACGTACGCTGACGGGCTGACGATGTCCACATAGGCGCCTGGCTGGCCCAGCTCATGGCTGGAGAGCGCGGTCTGGCAACGCGGGCAGTACGGCGCCACCCGGTGATCCTCGACCAGCAGGCCCTTGTGGTAGATCTGCTTCAGCGCCCACCACAGGCTCTCGATGTAGGGGGCGTCCATGGTGCGGTAGGCCCGGTCGAAATCCACCCAGTAGCCCATCCGCTCGCTCATCCGCACCCAGGCGTCCACATAGGTGAGTACCGACTCGCGGCAGCGCTGGTTGAACGCGGCGATGCCGTAGTCTTCGATCTCCGGCTTGCTGGTCAGGCCGAGGGCCTTCTCGACCTCCAGCTCCACCGGCAGCCCGTGGCAGTCCCACCCGGCGCGCCGCGGGACGTGGTAGCCCTTCATCGTGCGGTAGCGGGGGAAGGCGTCCTTGAACGCCCGGGCCTCCACGTGGTGGATGCCGGGCGCGCCGTTCGCCGTCGGCGGGCCTTCGTAGAAGATCCACCGGGGCCCGTCCGCGGTCTGGGCCAGGCTGCGCCGGAAGACGTCCCGCTCCCGCCACCACGCCAGGATCTCACGCTCCATCGCGGGAAGATCGACCCCGGGCGGCAGTGGTTCGTACACGGCCGTACTCTCCTCACCGCGGCGGCGGGTCACCGGTGGCGGTCGCTCACCGGCGATGGCCGGGTCGTCGGCTGTGCCGCCGATGCTACCCGACCGGCGGCGGATGGGGATCAGCGTCGGCGCCGTTGCGGGGCGCGCACTCCCCCGCCGGCGGGGTTGCGGACCGGTCCGGGGCGGCGGGTCGCTCCGGGGTGGGTCGCCAGGTGGCGGAGACGTGCTCGTGCGCGAGCAGGCGTACCGCGGCCAACAGCGCCTCCCCCAGCACCGTGCCGACCGCCACCGCGGCCATGCTCTCCGCCGGGTCGGCCAGGGCCAGGGTGGGCGGCACCTCCACCTCCGCCAGGCGTAACCCCGCCTCGGCGTAGCGGGGCAGCTGGGCCAGCAGCCACTCGTCACCGAGCCGCGCCGCCGCCAGGAACACCCCGGCGAGCTGGTCCAACGCCGGGGCATCAGGCTCCACGCGCCAGCCCAGCTCGCGTACCCACGCCTCGGCCCGCCGCCGGGCGTCGCGCCACTGCGGGTCGTCCGGGTCGGCGGCGACGCGGCGGACCACCGCCCGGTGCGCCATACCTACCTGTTCGTGGCGGCCGCTCGCCGGGGAGTCCAGGACGCTCACCACCTCGCGGGTGGCGGCCACGCTCAGCCCGCCCACCTCCCGGAGCGCCCGGATCAGGCGCAGCCGGTGCAGGTGTCGCTCCTGGTAGCGGGCCTGGTTGCGGCCGATGAGCTCGCCTGGCGGCAGCAGCCCCTCCCGTAGGTAGTACTTGATCGTGGGGATCGGGACCCCGCTCCGGTCGCTCAGCTCGGCGATACGCACGCCGCGAAACCTCCTCGCCATGGATAGTGGATAGTGCTACTATCCGATAGTGTCACTATCCGATAGTACTGCTATCCACCTGCGGAGGTGAACCCCCATGGCGCGGATCTTCCCCGGCCGGATGACCGCCGACCTCGACGGCGACTTCGTGGTGTTCCTGATCGGGATGCGGATCAACAAGCTGTGGAAGGTGCA
>Ga0079224_100004316_pt1 | contig 18309 bp, 12 predicted proteins | sample Stecom2015_FD_80414 | JGI IMG/M metagenome (GOLD analysis project Ga0079224, IMG submission 80414) | Agricultural soil microbial communities from Utah to study Nitrogen management - Steer compost 2015 | ecosystem: Environmental > Terrestrial > Soil > Agricultural land | place: USA: Utah...
ATCACGCTCGAAGATGCGGTGAGCGTTCCATCGGCCGGCATTCTTCAGGTGCGGCTCGGCCAGAAGCTGGACCACGAGGATGCCCTCGAGGCCGTGCGCCGACACGACCCGGACGTCATCCTTGCCGGAGAGCTCCGAACGCGGGAGACGGCCGAACTGGCGTTGAAGCTGGCAAATACGGGGCCGCTCGTCCTGGCCCGTATGCCTGTTCACGACACGAGCGGTGTGATCGTGAGGCTATTCCGGATGGGGGTCGATCCCTTCCTGACGGGATATGCCATCCGGCTCATCGTGGCTCAGCGCCTCGTACGGCGGCTGTGTGAGGAGTGTCGCCGGCCCGCCACGCACATCGATGGCGAGCTCTTGCATCGTCTCGGCTTCACGCGCGGGGAAATTGCATCCACTACCTTCTTCGAGGAAGGCCAGGCCGCGAGTTGCGGCACATGCGGAGGTCGTCGCTACAGCGGAACGCGGGTCGTCGCCGAGGCCATGCCACTTACGCACGACCTCCGCAGGCTCATCGCCCTCGCGGACAAGTCGTTCGATGAAGAAGAACTGCGCGTACAGGCCATTCGCGAAGGAATGACGACGCTGCGTGCGGCGGCCCGGGAATTCGTCAAGCAGGGTGAGATGTCCATCGACGAGCTCATCCGCACGACGGCCGGCAACTAGAGAGCGAGCACGGACGCTCAGCCGGTGCTCTGCATGGCGGCGGCGATGCCGTTGATGCTGAGGAACAGCGCCTGCCGCAGGGGCTCCCTATCTTCCTCCGGGGCTCCACGATAGCGGCGAATAAGCTCCACCTGCAAGAGGTTTAAGACATCCGTGTAGGGATTGCGCAGAAAGATCGACTTGCGGATGACCGGCGCATTACCGAGAAGCTCGTCCTGGCCGGTAATTTCCAGTATAGCCGCACGGGCGCGTTCATAGTCATCGTGAATCAGACGATGGATCGTGTCGCTACCATTGGCGCTCGCCAGCGTTCGGTAGTACTCGGCAATCTCAAAACGAGCGCGGCCCATTTCTCGCTGTGCGCTGTCTACGACGGCGCGAAAGAAGGGCCACTCGCGGTACATCTTCTGTAGCATCGGGAGGTGCGAGGGATCTTCCTCGATGGTGTCGTGCAATCCCGCTCCGATGCCGAACCAGCCCGGCACAATGTAGCGCGTCTGGGTCCAGGCGAACACCCACGGGATAGCGCGCAGGCCCTCGAAATCGACTTCTTCGGCGGACGTACGCGAGACCGGACGCGACGCGATAGGCAATCGGCTGATCTGTTCGATGGGCGTGACCTGTGTATACCAGGTCCACAATGCGTCATTCTCGATCAGTTCGCGATAGGCCTGCATCGAGCGGCGGGCGATCTTCTCGAGGAGCTCGGCCTCCCGATCGCTGGCTTCCGAAAAATCTGCTCCATCCTGCCGGAGGCCGGCACCCGTGGCCACGATCATCGCATTGACTATCTGCTCGACGTGCCGGTGCGCGATGTCCGGAAGGGCATACCGGAAGGAGATGACCTCCCCCTGCTCGGTGAAGCGGATGCGTCCATTGTGCACGACAGGCGGCATCGAAAGGATGGCTCTATTCGCGCGCCCGCCGCCACGACCGACCGTTCCGCCGCGCCCATGGAAAAGTCGCAGGCTGATGCCATAGCGACGAGCCGTGTCGCCGAGCTCTTGTTGCGCTTTGTGCAGCGCCCAATTCGCCATCCAGTAGCCGCCGTCCTTGTTGCTGTCGGAGTAGCCGAGCATGATCTCCTGAAAGTCGCCGCGCGCTTTCAAGTGCATCCGATAAATCCGATGCTCGAACATCGCCGCGGTGAGCTCATGGGCCGCACTGAGGTCCTCGATGGTCTCAAAAAGCGGCACGATATCCAGAGCACACTGGACCTTCCCGTCGATGAGCTTCCATAGGCCGGCCTCCTTGGCCAGCAACATGGTCTCGAGCACGTCGGACACCGAGTGCGTCATGCTGATGATGTAGCTGCCCACCGATCGGGGCTCGACATTCACCAGGTGTCGGATGACCTCGAAGCTCTCCACCACGCGCCGCACGGACTCCGGCAAGTCCGCATCACGCGCCACGAGAGGGCGCGGATTCGAAAGCTCCTCCTCGATGATGGAAACCTTGTCCGCTTCGGGCAACTTCGCGTAGTTCTCGTGCACGCCCGCCACGCGGAGCAACGCCGTTACGGCTTCCTCATGGACGCTGCTGTGCTGGCGAACGTCGAGTGCGGCCATGTGGAAGCCGAAGATGCGGGCGCGAGTCATGATGCGGCTGAGAAGTCCGCTCTCTACGTACGACCCGAACCCGCTCTCGATCAGGCAATCACGGATGAGCTCCAGATCGGACAGGAAGTCGCTGCCGCTATAGGTCCACGAACGGTTTCCATCGATCAACGAGATAGGAGGCGGACCGTCCGAAAGCTGCGCCGCGGCTTCCGCTCGAAGACGATCCACTCGAGCCATCATGTAGCTGAGCTTCAACCGGTACGGTTCGTACTGATAGTTGCGGAGCGCGACATCGGGCAGGGTGATGTGCTCCGCATCGCTTGAAATCGATTCGTAAAGCCTATCCGGCACGGGCGCCTGGCGCTTCGAAATGCTGATCTCGCGCCGCAGCTCTCGAAGCTCGTCCAGATACAGGTCCAGCGCGGTAAAGCGGTGCCGCGCGAATGTTCGCCGCGTGACCTCGGCCGTCACATTCGGATTGCCGTCTCTATCGCTTCCGATCCAGGATCGGTATTGAAGCAGGAGCGGGAGCTTGCCGGAGCCATGCACATAAGCGCCCGGCGGATGGCCATCTCCATCCTTTCCATAGTAGATGTGGAGGGCCCTACGGACATCCTCGTATATCTCCGGGATCGTGACCCAGATCGAGTTGCGCATGAAGTAGAGACCCTGCTCCACCTCGTCATCCACCGACGGACGCTCTGCGCGAACTTCGTCGGTAGCAAGCAGAAGCGCGATCTGATTCCGAATTTCCGAGAGGACGTACTCCGTCTCTTCCGGCGTCTTGTCGACACGGGCGGATTCGGCCAGAAGGTTTGCGATGTGCTGCTGCTTGTAGAGGATGCTGCGCCGGCGCGCCTCCGTCGGATGTGCCGTGAGGGTCGGTTGGATGTCCAGATTGCGCAGCAATTCGATGACTTCGTCCCGCCCGAGGCCCCGTTGCTTCAGGTGATGGATGGCCTCCTGAATGGATTCGGCACGCGGATTTTCAGGCGAACTCTGGCGGGCACGTTCTCTGTTGATGCGGATGATCTCTTCCTGCTCGGCCTTGTTGACCAGGTGGAAGAAAGCGGTGTAGGCGCGGAGCAGCCACAAGATCTCATCCAGACTCAGTCGGCTGATTCGGACGGCTGCCTGTTGCCGGAGAGCCGGATCGCCCTCTATGGCGGCAGCCTTGCAGAGCCCCCGGAGTTCCTCGACGAGTTCGAGCATCTCGTGACCAGCCTGCTGCTCGAGCGCCTGTCCGAGAAGCGTCCCGAGGAGGTTTACCTGGCGGCTAAGCGGCTTCGAAATGCCGGTGCCCTCCGCCTCGACATTTAGTCCCGCAGACCCCAGAACGGCCATAGCCGTGTCGTACCCTTCCATGCAAGCATCCGATTTCCGCGATCGCGGTGCGCGTCGAGTCTCTTCGGGCGATCAGTTCGACGCCGAATCAGTTCGACGCCGATGCGATCGGCACGACGACCTGCGTCTGATCCCAGGTGATGACCAGCCGGGCATCAGCATCTCCCTCAGCCTCTTCGAGAGCCATCGTGAAGGCCTCATGGATGCTATCCGTGGACTGCGTCGGAACATCGACGCGAAGGACGTCGGCATCCTCGGCATAGGAGAATGCCCCCCACTGACCGAGATTTCGATTTACGATGATGGTCCACGACTCGGCGCGCGGAATCGCGAACAGAGAATAGGTGCCGGCCTGAAGCCGTTCGCCACCGAATCGGATGGGGCCCGTGGTAGTCATTTCGGTGGCCTCATTGGCCCCGAGACGCCAGACACTGTCAAATGGAACCAGGCCGCCGAAGATGTCCCGGCCACGCTTGCGAGGCGAGCTGTAGTGCACCTTCACATACGTGCCGTCGCCAAGTGTAATCTGTGCGAGCGCCAATGGGCTCGGACGAGGATCCGGCGCCGGCACGACTTCCTGTGCATCCGCACGCGGCACCAATACGATTATGGAGACCAGGACAGCGATCAGGGACAGTAGGCGTGGGCTCATGGTAGGCGAGATCGTCAGGTGATTATGACATTACTTGAAGGAAACGAATATAAACGCTTGGACACGGACCGTCTCCGCTTGTTTATGCAGGTCGCGCTTCACTCAATTCCCAAATGGCCTGTCAACTACGATCCCCAACATCCAGCGGAAGTCGAGTTGCTCATCGCCGCCGAGGAGCTCCGGATCACTCACCCATACGGGGAACTGAGCCGTCAGCTGAAGCCCGGAGAGGACATTCGATTGCGCAACCCATCGGCGAAGGATCGTTAGCTCGGCCACGTTGTAATGCAAGCCGAATCCGGCATCGTACAGCAGATCGGATGCCTCGAATTCATCCGACCAGACCTCACCGACTCCAAAGAAAAGCTCCAGCCGAAGCGGGCGGAGCGGCCTGGCATCCGCGAGACGTCCCGTCACTAGTCGCGCGCTAGCGGCCATAATGTTGGATCCGGAAGGTGCTCCGACCACAGACGTCCCACCGAAATCGGGGAGCTGCATCAGTGAATAGGCGATGGGGCCCGGACCACCGAAGGCGACCCAGTGGAGGTCATCCCAAGGGTCGTCAACGAGCGCCCCGATCGTCCGGTAGGCATCCTGACCCCATCGATCCGAAAATGAGGCCGCGCCGAGCCGGAAGAGCCGCTGGCTCACGAGGTTGTCCGCACCTACTCCGACCTGCGCGTGTAGGACGCCGGTAAAAGGACCGACGGGCGTCGATATCGCTGCATCCACATAAGCCCGATTCGCACTCCCAAAATCGAAGCCGGGCGCGAACGATCCTCCGGTTTCGAGGCCGACGATCACTCGGGTCGTCGGGTTCTCGTATCGGTAACCCACGCGGGCGAAGACAAGATCATCCGAGCTGAACCCGGCAGCGACGGGAGTGAATAGGGATCGGTCACTCGTGCGATTCTGATGCGCGATGGAGAGGATCAGCTCCCGTTGTCCGCGACGCAGGATCGCATGCCGTCCTAGCAAGGCTGAGATTCGTGCTTCACTCTCGATGATCCCCAGATGCTTCCGGCTTCTCAGCGACACCGACCCGAACGTACCGAACACCCTTTGCGGATGGTCGATCCGTAGCTCGTAGTCGATCCCGTCGACCGGGCTGCCGTCGATGGGAAGCACAGGGTCCGACGTCACATCGGGTTCATCCCCACCCGAAAACAGCACCTCAGGCCAGAGCTTAAGCATCGCCTGAGTGCGCCAGCGCCCGAAGATGTAGGTCCCACGCGCCTGGAGGCCCGCCCCGATCCCCCAATTATGCGCATACTGCGCGAGGGGCCTCCACCCGATGCCGTAACTCGTCCAGCGCTGCTGAGGCGCATTCAGGAATGTGATCGCCGTCGGGAGTCCGGTCACGTTGTTAAGACGATTCCGGTCAGGCGTTCTCAGCATCGGATCGATCTCCACGCGGCGCACGCGAGCAGGCAGATCGATCGAGAGCGTGTATCGGGGAGAGGTCCACAGCCACGGATCGGCTACCACCCAGTCCTGCGGCACCGGCTTGTGGCCTTGCATGACGCCCAGGGGAATCGTGACCCACTGTGCTGTTCCGTCATCCAGCGTGATGAGCACGTCGATTGGCATGGCGATGTCGGAAACGCGTTCCAGAGTGATATCCGCTCGCCACGCTGCGCCCGATCTTCTCGAATCAACGTTCCGGACAGCGTAATCGAGTGTCCAGTCGGTTTCCGTAAACTGCGCGAAGAACCAGTCAAGCTGAAGTCCGGATACGTCCTCCGCCACTTTCTCCACATCCGTCGGGTCCGGATGCCTGAAGCGAAATCGCTCGAAATAGGTCTGCAAGAACTGGTCGCGGACGGGATCAGACATCACGTATCCCAGGAGATCGAGCAGCATCTCGCCGGCCGTGTAGGCGGCGATGCTGTACCCGTAGTTCGTGCGAAACCAGTCCGACGGCGTATTCATCGGCTCGAACAAACCGTAATGATGTGCCTGCAAGACGCCAAGAGCCGAGCTCGCGTGTGACGGCGAAGGATTCCCCGTAAGGTGACCAGTGACCTCGGTAGTGATGTAGCTTCCGAAGCCCTCATCCATCCACGCGAAATCGGCCTCATTGGAGCCCAGGACGCCGTAGTACCACATGTGCGCCATCTCGTGCGCCGTTACGCCCCGCAGGGAAGCCGGCGATCGGCGACCCGTCACAAACGTGATCATCGGGTACTCCATGCCGCCGTCGCCCGCCTGAGCTACCGTCATCTGCGGGTACGGGTAGCGTCCGTAGTTCTCGCTGAAGAAGTCCATGATGGCCGGTGCCTCCGTGCGGAGGTTCTGCCAGACTTCGGCCACGTCGGGTTGGTAAAAGAGGTGTACCGTTATACCGGTTGCGCTTTCGATCACGTCGTGGATGTAGTCGGGATCGGCGGCCCAGGCGAAATCGTGCACATTCTCGGCGCGAAAGTGCCAGGTTAGCGTCTCCGATTCGACGGATACCGGCCGCTCCGTGTATCCGTGGCCGATCTCCTCTGCATTCTGCAGCACGCCGGTTGCAGCGACGACGTACTCGGAGGGTAGCGTGATCCGCACATCGAACGTGCCGAAAGGCGCATAGAATTCGCGGCCCACATACGGGTCGGCGTGCCAACCGCGCCGATCGTACGCCGCGATCTTCGGGTACCACTGGCTCATCGAGTAGTCGATGCCTTCCCGATTGTGGCGCCCACTGCGCCGGGTCTGCAGCGGCACCTGCGAATGATACTCGAGCTCGAACTCCGTTGCAGCGCCGGGCGCGATCGGATGAGCCAGTTTTACCTCCATCACCGTATCGGTGATGCGGTAAGCCACCGGCGTGCCATCCTGACGAATGGATTCGATGCGATGAAATCCGATCTCGTCCGGGCCCAGATTGAAGATCCGCGGCACGATGCGAGAGTCCGGATCGGGAAGCACCCGGTTTCGCTCCGCCATCATCGATTCGGGATGGAACGCATTGAAGTAGAGGTGGAAAAAGACCCGATCCAGCGTGTCGGGCGAGTTGTTCTCGTAGCGTACTACTTGCCGGCCATCCATCCGATGGCTATCGGTGTCTAGCCGTATATCGATGTCATAGGAAACCCGCTGTTGCCAGGAGGCATCCTGGGCGTGCGCCGATGGATGGAGGCTGACGATGACGACGAGGAGAGGGAGGACGTATCGGAATGACATGCCTACGCAATTAACTTCGGTAACATGAGTTGCGATCTACGCTCCGGTTCCGCACGGCGTTTCGTAGGGCGGAGATGCGAGCTTGTCTGAATCATGCACGCAGCCGTGGCGTTTAGTTGCCACCTCCCTGATTAAGGCACCATCTTATCCAATCTCTCACAGCCACTCTCTTCTGCGGTGACGAAAGCAGACATCATTGACCGTATCGCGTCCGGCACGGGGTTGACCAGGATCGAAACCGAGGCCGTCGTGAACGGCTTCATCTCGACGGTGGCGGATGCCCTCCAACAGGGCGATGGCATCGAGCTTCGCGGCTTCGGCTCGTTTCGTGTTCAGCTACGAAAGGCGCGAAAGGCCCGCAATCCTCACACGAACGAGGAGATGCGGATTGGGCCGCGATACGTTCCCGTTTTTCGGCCTTCTTCGGAATTGCGGAAGAACGTGGATCGATCGATGAAGGCTCGCCGGCGAACAAAAGAGGATGGGCGATGAATCAAGTGTGCCCGGAATGCGGTGCACGGCTGGCCGAGCGTGCGGAACGGTGCGACCTGTGCGGGACGTTCGTGGGATCGGGCTCCGCGACGCCTCCCGCCATAGACCGCAGAATTGATCCACCCGAAGCCCATTCCGAGGAGATTGTGGGCCTGGCAGGACGGGAAAGCGGGGTGTTCTGCAATCAATGTGGATGGAAAAATCCCCCCGGCTCGAGATTTTGCAGCCGCTGTGGCTCGCGGCTACAAGACAGTTCGGCTCTTGCCATCGACCCTCCCGTGAAGCAGGCCGCACGGCCGAAATCCTCGAATGGGCACGCCGCCCTCGCGGGGAATGAGGAGGCCGTTCCGAAGATCGAAGACAGCGACCAGAGCCTGTCCCGCTACGTGGGGGTCGTGATCGGCCTGGCCGTGCTGCTGGTCGTCGCGCTCTACGTAATTACGATCATTTCGAAGCAGAATCCCGTCGGCGCGACAGGATCGGCGAGCATAGTCCAGATGCCGGCCGAGGCAAGGAGCGCCGCCGTTATCGAAGCGCACGAGTCGATCCCGATCGATGAGCGATTCGCCCCGCGTGTGGACTCCTTGCTGACGGCCATCGAACGGGCGGATGGGGAGGAGGAACGGGCCCTTCAGAACCAGCTCATCGACTACCTGTTGAGCATCGGGAGGGTTGATCTGGCCGCCATCCGCCAGCAGCGGATCGCCGTCCGGAGCGATACGGAAGCAGACTGGCGACGGGCGGGGGACCTGCATTACGAGTGGCTGGAGGCGGTAGGTCAGGAAAGAAAGACGGATGTCGCCCTCCTGGCCATCGACGCGTACAGGCGGGTTCTCGACCGGAACCCCGATGACGTGGACGTGCGTGCGCGACTCGGCTGGGTCTATCAGTTCGATCCCGCCAACCCCATGGAGGCCATCCGGCAGACCAACATGGTGCTGGAGCACGATCCTGATCACCTCGCCGCCAACTACAATCGCGCCGTGTTTCTCTTGCGCATCAACCGACTCGACGATGCCGCCGCGCAGTTCCGGCGAGTGATGGAACTGGCAGGATCCGACAGCCCGTACTACCGTCAGGCAGACGTATGGTTACAGACCATCGAGCGGCAGAGGCAATCTGTGCGCGGTCGCTAGCGATGTTCAGCGAGGAGGCATCGAAGGCAGCGAAATGATCCGGCATCCGAATGTCAGAATGACGCCGTGAAAGATCTCTTTTCTGTTTCGGATAAGGAGCGAATCCGCGAGGCCGTGGCGCGGGCCGAGGAAAACACGTCCGGAGAGATCGTGCCCGTCGTTGTGGAGGCGAGCGATTCGTACGAAGTAGCTGTCTGGAAAGGAGGCGCGCTGGCGGCCGCTGTTGCGCTGGCCATTGCTATGCTCATCTTTCACTTCTACGAGGGATGGGGACTCGGATGGCTTCACACCGGTTGGGGCATGGCGTTCGTGACGGTTGCTGCCGGTCTCGTGGGTGGGCTCGTGGGCGCCTATGTGCCGGCGGCGAAACGTCTTCTGGTCGGCTCCGATGACATGGCGCGCGCCGTCCACCGTCGCGCAATGAAGGCCTTTGTGGATGAAGAGGTGTTCGCGACCCGGGATCGCACCGGAATTCTGATCTTCATCTCACTCCTCGAGCATCGTATCGAGGTGCTGGGCGATGCCGGCATCAACAAGAATGTGTCCCCCGATGAGTGGGTCGAAGTGGTCGAACAGATCCGCCACGGAATCCGCAGCGGTCGGGTCGCCGACGGCTTGATCGAGGCCATAGGAACCTGCGGACGCCTACTCGAGAAGCGGGGGGTCGGGATCCGTGAGGACGATACAGATGAGCTCTCCAACGAGCTTCGTATCCAGAAGGGGCATTGAGCCTGGCCAGGCGAAGCGGCTGAACGCTCAAGATCGCTCAATTTCGAGCACCAGTCCGTCGTAGTCCCTGACGAAAAGTCGACCTTCGATTTCCTCGTACGCGTACCCCCGGGCATCCATGCGCGAGCGCAGTCGAAGCCAGTCCGGTTTCGGCAGACGAAATCCGATGTGGTGGATACCCCCGCGGCCGGGAATCGAGGGGTGTGCGAGCTCCGACATCTCGATGATCTCGAGTACCTCGGATCCGGCATCATCCACAAGCATGGCGCGCCGGCGCCCTCGCCGGATCGGGTCCGCCTCGATGCATTTCAGCGATAGCCCGATCACATCGCAGTAAAATTCGACGGCGCGATCCAGCTTCGTCGACATCACGGCCGCATGCGTCAGCTCCAGACGACCTGCACCTTCAGATGTTCGTTCAGAGGTCACGCCGCGTCGCGTCATGATGGTTCAGAAACAGACTCGGCGTTCTGGGCCTGGAAGTCAGCGAGATCGATGCCCAGACGCTTGAGCTTCTTATAGAGTCCCTGCCGGGAGAGGCCGAGTGCATCGGCCGTGGCCGAAACCTGCCCGTCGTGGCGGCGCAGGGCCTGCTCTATGACGGACCGCTCGGTGATCGCCATAATGTCGTCGAGTCCGCGGCCGTCCAGAGGCAAGTCGCGCTGAGTGACGGGTCGGGATATGTCAGCGAGCGGCTGAAATTCCCTGATAGCAGCGGACAGATCCTCGATGTCGATCGTCAGGAAAGGCTCTGCGGGCGCGTCGGCCACCAGGCGCTCCATCTCATTGCGAAGCTGCCGCACGTTGCCGGGCCAGTCGTATCGAATGAGGAGGTCCATTGCACGGCTCGTGATAGCGGCCGTGGTGGTTCGTTGCGCTGTAAACTCACGCAAGAATTGCTGCACGAGAAGAGGGATCTCCTCCCTGCGTTCACGAAGGGGAGGGATACGTATCGAAACCAGATTGAGACGATAGTAGAGCTCCTCCCGAAACGCACCTTCTCGCACGAAATGATCGAGACCATTCGTGCAGGATGCGATGATCCTCACATCGCTTTGCAGGGATACTTCGCCGCCCGCAAGTAGGGGACCGCCCTCGCGCAGGAAGTGCAACAAGCGCGACTGTACCTCGAGGGGAAGTGCGTCGATGTCCTCGAGGTAGAGGCATCCGCCAATGGCGGAATGTAGGGCTCCGCGTGAGTCCGCGTCAGAGCCGAAAAGCATGGTTTCGAGGGCCTCGGCCGGTCGTGTCGTGCAGCTCACCGACACGAAGGGTCCATCCCGCCGGTCTCCCGATGCGTGAATCGTACGGGCCACCCGGCGTCGACCCACTCCGCGTTCACCTATGATAACGACCGGGCTATGCCCCGACCTCACACGCCGAATCTGAGCCGATACGGAAGGGGTGGTGACGCCAACGTTCGATGAGATCTCAAGGGCGGCGCCAGAGTCGCGTGCGTCAGTGCCGGCCGCCGCTATGCTCAAGCGAGCCGACCGAAGCAGGGCGTGCTCGAGGGCAAGACTCACGACCGGAATCCAGGGCGCGAGTCGACGTTCGATGGCGGCGCAGGCCGGATCGTCCTCTCCACCGCATTCCATCCCAAAGAAAAACGCCGGTGCCGGCAACCCTCGAAGCCGAACCCAATCAACGCCATCCTCGCAGACTCTATCGACGGACGGATCGGGGAACGCGAGGTCCTCCGGCAGTTGACCGCGCCCATGCACGAGCCTCCACGTTCCATCCTCCGTCAGGGTGTACACCACGAGCCAGCGTGCCGGAGCGAGCACTTCGGCCGCCTGCAGCCACGCCTCCGCCACGAGGTCGACGGAAATGGCGGCGCGTGCCATGATGGCCCCGATGTCGGTAGTAGCATCATCCGCCGCGGATTCGGACATCAGCGGGGCATTCCTCAGGAGTCTGCGCGCCTCCTGCGCCAGCGGTGTTGCCCGCAACTGCTCGCACACACGAAGAGCAGAGGCCGCGTAGTTACGAAGTTCGGCCGCCGACCCGGCCACGCGGGCCAGCGCGCACTGCGCCACCGCCTGACTATAAACATCCCCGATGAGCGAATACGCCGACAGCGCTTGCGTAAAGTAGGCGCGAGCATCGTCATAGTACTCTGACGCGGCCGCTACATACCCCTGGATGAGGAAGCGTTGTGCGGCAATAGGGAGGATGCTGAAGTGGTCGGCATGCCGCTCCGCTTCACGCATGAATTGCAGGGCCTCATCCCGGCTCTTACGCGTGATTTCGATTTGCGCGCCGATGAGCAGGGCACGAAGCTCGTGGCCGATGTCCCCGACGTCCCGCGCAAGGCGTAGCGCTCGATCGAAATGTGCTCGTGCTTCGGCGAATGCCTTCTTCCGCATCAGTACGCCCGCTCGTGCGATGCCGATGCCGGCGGCGAGCGAGCGGTGCCGCCGCTCAAGATGCGGGCCGATGTCATCCAGCACAGCCAGAGCCCCGTCGAAATCGCCCCGATATTCGAGTAACCGCGATCGATGGAGCAGGAGATATCCCCGGGCCGCATCCAACAAGCCGAGACGAGCGAGCCCCTCGTCGATCAGATTTTCGGCCTCTTTCCATCTACCTGCACGCATGGAGGCGCCCACGAGGGCATAATACGCGTCAAGCAGTGCCAGGTCGGCAACCACGGCCGATCTCGACAGCAGCGTCCTGGCACGCGAGGCCGACGCGATGACATCCTCCGGTTTTCGTCCCAGCTCGTACTCCAGAACCGCGCGCTGCGCCAGCGCTCGCCCGAGGGCGTTCTCGTCGCGCATCTCCTCGCCGAATCTCTGCAAGGAATCGACATATTCGAGCGCGCCGATATAGCGACCCTCGAAGCGCGCCACCGGCACGCTGAGGTAATCGATCCATGCCCTGGCCGCTCGATCACTCAGCCGATCCTGCAGCGCGGCCGCGTCGGAGAGCGCCTGTTTCATCAGACCGATCTCATCGATCATGAAATAGGCATGCGCCTGTGCGATCCGCGACCAGCACAACCCCGACGGATTCAAAGATTCATCGAAGGCGCGCCATGCTTCATCGAGCAAGTTGAGCGCTCGAGCCTTGTCGTATTCGTTGGGATCCTGCCAGGCGCGCGACCACCCCAACCAGAGCGCCACCTCGCCACGGAGTGCGGGCTCTAACTCCGACCGCGCGGCGGAGCTCTCGAAAGGCGACAGCATCTCGATCACCTTTTTCGAGTCGGCATTCCGCAGGAGGTGTACCCGCGCGACAAGACAACGGATCATGATCTGTCCGCTGCGCAGAGACGGATCCATGGAAGCGCCCATGGGGTCGCGTTCCCTCTCGAGGAGCGGCTCCAGCATTCTGTAAGCGTCGAGCAGCCTGCCCTCCGCCAAGATGCCACGAGCCAGTGCTATAGTCTTCGAGTATTCCAGGTCAGGTGGCGAAATGTGTGCTACATGAAGCCCAGCGTGAGCTTTGCCTCGTCCGACATCATCTCGATGGTAAAGGGCGGATCGAAAGTCAGTTCGACGCGCACGTCCGAGACGTCGGGGATCGACGCAATACCCCACTCGACCTGTTGAGGCAGGATGTCGGCCACCGGGCAGTTCGGTGCGGTGAGGGTCATCTTCACGTAAACCGACCGATCCTCATGGACTTTCACTTCATAGATCAGCCCGAGCTCGTAGATGTTGATCGGGATCTCGGGGTCGTAGATGGTCTTGAGAACCTCGATGACCTGCTTTTCGAGATCCTCGGTCGTGACTTGCTGCTTGTCTTCCATGGGTTTGCAGCGTCAGCTGCCGTTCATCGACTGTACCTTCGACCGGGCGTAGCTCTGCAGTTGCTTCACCATCTGAGCCAGGCCATTCTTGCGCGTGGTGGATAAGTGCTCCATCATTCCGATCTGCTCGAGAAAGGAGAGGTCGGCTGACGCGACCGCCTCGGGTGGCTGTCCGGAGAGGACACGCACGAGCAGGGCCACGAGGCCCTTCGTAATCAGTGCGTCGCTATCCCCCTTGTAATAGATGAGCCCGTCGCGGTAATCAGGCCGCACCCACACCTGCGACTGACACCCTCTGATCTTGAACTCATCCGTCTTGTACTCGTCCTCGATGAGCGGCATGGACTGCCCGAGCTCGATGAGGTATTCGTATCTACCCATCCAGTCATCGAAGAATGCGAATTCCTCGACAATGGCATCGGCTCGGTTCTGAATGGTGTCCTGCTGCGTCATACTCACTCGATGTCACGCGAACATCTCTTTCACCTTCCGTACGCCGGCTACCAGTGCATCGACATCGGCTCGGGTGTTGTACAGGGCGAAGGAGGCGCGCACCGTACCGGATATCCCAAATCGGCCCATGAGAGGCTGCGTGCAGTGGTGGCCAGTCCGCACGGCGATGCCGAGACGGTCCAGGATGGTGCCGGCATCGTAGGGATGCACGTCATCCACGAGGAAGGACACCACCGAGGCCTTGTTGGCGGCCTGACCGTAGAATCGGATTCCGTCTATCTCGCTCAGTTGCTCGGTGGCATAGGCGAGCAGGTCGGTCTCGTGAGCCGCGATGCGGTCATGTCCGATCTCCTGCATGAACTCCACGGCCTCACCTAGCCCGATGGCGCCTGCTATATTGGGCGTCCCGGCCTCGAATTTATGCGGAGGCTCATTGTACGTGCTGCCCTCGAACGCCACGGTGTCGATCATGTCGCCGCCGCCCTGATAGGGGGGCATCTCCTCCAGGTGGCGAGACCTGGCGTACAGGATGCCTATGCCGGTCGGACCAAACATCTTGTGGGCCGAGAAGCAGTAGAAGTCCGCGTTTAGGCGACGCACATCTACCTTCATATGGGGCACTGCCTGCGCCCCATCGATCAACACGGGGATGCCGAAGCCATGCGCATCTTCGATCATCTGCTCGATGGGGTTGATCGTGCCGAGCGTATTGGATACATGCGCCACGGCGACGAGCTTCACCCGCTCGGACAGCATCCGCTCATACTCCTCGTAGATGATCTCGCCGCCGTCTGAGATGGGTACGACCCCCAGCCGTGCCCCGACCCGCTCGCAGAGAAGTTGCCACGGCACGATGTTCGAATGGTGCTCCATCTCGGTGACGAGCACGATATCTCCCCGCCCGATGCGCAGCGGCCCGAACGAAGCGGCCACGAGATTGATCGCTTCTGTGGTACCTCGTGTGAAGATCACCTCGTGGTCGGATTCGGCCCCGATGAACCCGGCAATGGACCGGCGCGCGGATTCGTAGGCATCCGTGGCCGTCTGGCTCAGGAAATGCACCCCGCGATGCACATTGCTGTTCTCGGTCGAATAGTAGTTCGCGAGTCGATCGATGACGCGCTGCGGCTTCTGCGAGGTCGCGGCATTGTCGAGGTATACGAGGGGACGGCCATACACCTGTTGCTGCAGAGCCGGAAACTCTCCGCGGATCCGCTCGACATCGAAACGGGAGCGGGCCGCCGCGGTCTCCGCACCGACGATCCCAGTCTCTGCTGTATTCATGGCTTCCCTCGTACCGATTCTTACCAGCCGAATCGCTCCGTCACGCGCTCGTCGAGCAGCCGACGGACGGGCTCCAGCTTTACCGTGTCGATGACATCTCCTGCGAATGCATGCAGCAGCATGCCTCGAGCGAGATTCTCAGAGATGCCGCGCGACCGCAGATAGAAGAGTGCCTCTCCGTCGAGCTGCCCCGTCGTGGCGCCGTGACTGCACTTCACGTCATCCGCATAGATCTCCAGCTCCGGCTTCGAATTCATCGTGGCCGATTCGCTCAGCAGGATGCTCCTGTTCTCCTGAAACGCGTTGATTCGCTGCGCATCGGGCCGAACGTAAACCTTTCCGTTGAAGACGCCGGACGCCTGGTCATCCAATACACCCTTATACAGCTCATTGCTCACACAATCGGGCTTCGCATGATCAACGAGTGTGTGATTGTCTACATGCGTCTTCCCCTTCGGCAAGAAGAGTCCGTACAGGTGCGATTCGCAATGCTCGGCGTCGGGAAGGACGCTCAAATTGTTTCGAACGATCTCGCCCGTGAATGTGAACGTGCTCATCGAAAACACGCTCGAACGCTGCTGGTAGGCATACAGGTTGACGACCGACGTGGCTGCACTTCCGAAGTCCTGAATGGAGTACAACTCCACATTGGCACCCGTGCCGACATACACCTCCGCGACGGAGTTCGTGAACGTCTTTGCGCCGGTCAGCGAGTGGCCCGTCTCAAGGATCCGAACCATGCTCGCTTCCTCGAACACGAGCAGATGCCGAGGCTGCAGGAAGAGATCATCATCCACTTTCTGGATGTTGATCACGTGCAAGGGCGTCTCCAGCAGCTTGCCCTTTGGGACGTACACGAATAAGCCATCCAGCGTGAATGCCGTATTCAGCGCGGCAAACACGTCCTGCTCGGCGGATGCATAGCGTCCGAAGTACTGATCTACGATGTCCGCGTGTGAGCGAGCGGCCTTCTCCAGGCTGTCGATGATCACACCATCCGGAAGCGGGCCAATCCGCGAATGTTCACTCGAGAAGCGGCCATTCACGAGCACGATCAGGTGCGCCTCCAGATCCGGAATCACGAACCGATCGATCTCATCGGCGGTGACCTCGGGTACGGGTGGAACGGCTACGATTTCATACTCGTGCTGGAGGGCATGTGCGATGTTCGTGTACTTCCAGGCTTCGTTTCTTCGATCCGGAAATCCGAGCGTCTGAAACCGACCGATCGCCTCGTGCCGCAACGCCTGAATTCTGGCATTCGTGCCGTTCAGCGTTCGGCCCACGTTCCGCTCGAAGGCGGCGACGTAGCGATCCTCCAGCTTGATCTGTTGCATCGTTCTGGGCATATCCAATCTGCTACTCGTCATGCTACAACGGCCTCTTCACGGATCCACTCGTAGCCCTTCTCCTCGAGCTCGAGAGCCAGATCCTTGTCGCCCGAGCGCACAATGCGGCCGCCGACCATCACGTGGACGAAGTCCGGTACGATGTAATTGAGCAGCCTCTGGTAGTGCGTGATGACGACGAAGGAGCGGTCCTCCGAACGAAGCTTGTTGACGCCGTCGGCTACGACGCGCAATGCATCGATGTCGAGTCCGGAGTCCGTCTCGTCCAGCACGGCGAGTCGCGGTTCCAGCATGGCCAGCTGAAAGATCTCATTGCGCTTCTTCTCGCCCCCCGAGAAGCCTTCGTTGACCGAGCGGCTCATCAGCTGCGGGTCAAGCTCGACGAGCCGGGCACGCTCTCGCATGAGCTTCAGAAATTCCGCCGCGCCCAGTGGCTCCAGACCGCGGTGTGCGCGCTGCTCGTTGAGCGCCTGGCGCAGGAAGTTGTTCATACTCACACCGGGGAGTTCTACGGGATACTGAAAGGCGAGGAAAATGCCCTCGAGGGCCCGTTCGTCCGGAGCCATTTCGAGCAGATCCTTGCCGTCATAGAGCACCATCCCGGCCGTTACCTCGTATTCCTCGCGACCCGCGAGCACGGAGGCTAACGTACTCTTGCCGGAGCCGTTGGGGCCCATGATCGCATGTACCTCGCCCGGGTTGACGACGAGATCGACGCCTCGAAGGATCTCCTGATCTTCGATCTTAGCGTGAAGGTTTTCTATCTGCAGCAATGCCATTCCTAGCAGTTATGGTTGAAAGGTGGATGATGAATGTTACCCTACGCTCCCCTCGAGCTCGATGTCGAGCAGCTTCTGAGCCTCGACGGCGAATTCCATCGGGAGCTTCGCCAGGATCTCCTTGCAGAAGCCGTTGACGATGAGCTTGATGGCTTGCTCCTCACCGATTCCGCGCTGATTGCAGTAGAAGATCTGGTCCTCGCCCACCTTGGAGGTCGTCGCCTCGTGCTCCACTTGCGCCGTGGGATTGTTGATTTCGATGTAGGGGAAGGTGTGTGCGCCGCACTTGTCTCCGAGAAGCATCGAGTCACACTGGGAGAAGTTGCGTGCGTTCTCCGCGCCCTTGTTGATCCGCACCAGGCCGCGGTATGAGTTGTTGCTGACCCCGGCGGAAATACCCTTCGATATGATGGTGCTCCGCGTGTTCTTGCCGATGTGGGTCATCTTCGTTCCGGTGTCGGCCTGCTGGTGGCCCTTCGTGAACGCCACCGAGTAAAACTCGCCCACCGAATGGTCGCCCTTGAGGATCACGCTCGGGTACTTCCACGTGATGGCGGATCCCGTCTCGAGCTGGGTCCACGAGATCTTGGCGTGATCCCCGCGGCAGATCCCGCGTTTGGTCACGAAGTTGTAGACGCCACCCTTGCCTTCGGCATCACCAGGATACCAGTTCTGGATGGTGGAGTACTTGACCTCGGCGTTCTTCTCGGCGATGATCTCCACAACGGCAGCATGCAGCTGATTTTCGTCACGTTGTGGCGCCGTACAACCCTCCAGGTAACTCACGTAGCTCCCCTCTTCGGCCACGATGAGCGTACGCTCGAACTGCCCGGTACCGGCCTGATTGATCCGGAAATAGGTTGAGAGCTCCATCGGGCATCGGACGCCCTTCGGGATGTAGCAGAAGGAGCCGTCGGAGAACACGGCAGAATTCA
>Ga0079224_100004317_pt1 | contig 18309 bp, 11 predicted proteins | sample Stecom2015_FD_80414 | JGI IMG/M metagenome (GOLD analysis project Ga0079224, IMG submission 80414) | Agricultural soil microbial communities from Utah to study Nitrogen management - Steer compost 2015 | ecosystem: Environmental > Terrestrial > Soil > Agricultural land | place: USA: Utah...
GAATCGCTTGATAGCAGACCCATTGATTCATTTCTTTTAATTGTTTTGGAATATTTTCAAACATATTAATTCCTCCTTTCGGTTGATACAACTTATTTATATCAGGTTGTCAACACGTCGGGAATGCTTTATTGGTTCGAGCTGGTCGGACCATACCTTAAAGGCTCACTGTTACAAAAGTGAGCCTCAGATAGCTAAGTATATTAATATGTAGATTCACCAATTAACGCCATTGCCGAATCATAGAGATTATCATAGTGCAGTAATAAGATACCTTCCGTTAACTTTTGTCGTTTTAATTGATAAGTTTTTTCGTTGAAGTCATTTCGTCTTCCAGCAATTACAGCATAGTGAATACGGGTACTGTCATATTTCATAAACTCAACTGGTAACAACTTCTTGGGATCTTTATACTTATTAAACGTTTCATAAAGTGTTGCATAATTTGCTTCTAACCAGTATTTCCAGTCGATTACTTGCCTCTCTCCTTTTCTAATTGCATCACCTAAATGACCATCAGCCAATGTAATATTTTTATTCGGATGTTCCAACTCTACAAAAATAAATTCATAACCCCCAGAATTCCTCCCAACAATTAGGTAATCAACTTGATATGTATTTCCTAATTGGAATTCTGGAAAAATAAATGCATCATGATGACCGAAATTATAAGGGCCCTTCATGATAGATGCGATTATAAAGTAAGCTCTGTTTTCACGAATCCAATTGAGAATAGATCTTTCATTTGAGTTAGGATTGTCTATCATTTGATGAAATTTTTCAGTTAACTTCGTAAGCTGTTCTATCTTTTGTAGATCGACTATATCCAAATGATTATTGGGAAACAAACTTTCATAGTGTCTTACTGCGGCTGGATATTCTCTATACTTACTTCTCCTAACGACAAAATTCCCCGACCTATGAACAACCTCTTTATCCTTTAAGATTTCCCATTCCTTCAATTCCTCTTTTGTTAGAACTGTAAAATCTCTTGAATATATTTTCACATCACATACCCCATCCAAATTTTCTTTCGATAATAAGAAAAAGAATCGGCATTACCGACTCTTTCCATTAATTATGGTTACGTTCAAAATCTTTTTCAACTAACCCCCAAAGCCTTAAACACAGCATCAATCGGATCCGCATAAAAAACTGGCTGTACTTTAACTAATAAATCTGGCGGAACTGTTTGCAAATCCATAACCGATGATGCTGGTATCAACACTTTCTTCGCTCCTGCGTCAACACATACCTGCAAGACGTTCGCAAATTCTTCTACTTTTGCAATGGTTCCTCCTACGGTCATGTTGCCAATAACGACGGTACTTTCTTGTACAGGCTTGTCCAAAGCTCCTGAGCAAAGTCCAATCAGTTCTGCTATCGCAAGTTCTTGTGTTAAACCAATCCCTTGTAGATCACTAACATGCATTAAATAATCTTTCGTCTTTGTGCTAATAGTATTGCTTATAGCTTTACTGTTAGCAGTAAAGAAACGAAAAGCTGTATCGAGACTTTCTTTTGCTCCTCGGTGTGATCCAACCCCTGATTTATCGAATTTACCTGTTCCGCCTACGACTTGGTTTTCAAGCTTGTAAACGCCAATCATGCCCGAATCACTTTGACCGACAACATACACATGACCTGGCTTACCCATACCCTCAGGAATCAGTTTACCGCCCCCCTGCTCAGGGACAGAGACGTATTCTTCTTCCATCGTTTCCTTATCAAGATACGAGAACATGACATCGTAGAACTCCATGCCCCCAATTTTCTTAAGCTGTTCCTTTACACGACGGCGACCTTCAAGGGCATATTGTAAAATTTCTTCAATATCTTCTTTCGTGTATTCGCCATGCGGATAAATTAGTTTCACCATGCCTGATACCGTTTTCCGTACGGCTACGGTATCCCGTTGATTCAAATTGTTCCCAAGCTTGTAATATCGGTCAATTGAATCTGCAAATGAACGTTTTCGCATTTCCCTAAAGAATTCAGCGATGTAATCCACTATGAAGCCGTACTTATCGGTAAAAAAGTCTGGCCGCATTTTCGGAATTTCCCACCCAGGCATGTAATAATGCATCCGATCAAAGAATGCAGTATCATTTGCCATTTCTTCAGGGAATGGGGCGAAAAGATGGGAAGTTTTCAGCAGTACATCTACACTTTGGTTAATATTCCCGACAAATACCATAGATGCCGAGGCGTTCTTCTCTTCCTTCCCTCTGGCAAAAGAGCCAGATGCCATATAGTCCTTCATAATTTGAATGCCGTCTTTATCTTTAAAGCGAATACCAGCTACTTCGTCAAATGCTACACAATCCCACATTCCAACAAGCCCGATTTTACGAGTGGACATATTGTAAAAGAGGTTGGCTACTGTAGATTGACCGCCTGACACAAGGATGGAATTTGGCGAAATTTCTTTGTATACATGAGATTTCCCCGTTCCTCTTGGACCTAATTCACACATATTGTAGTTATTTTCAACAAGTGGAACGAGACGTAGAAGTAGATGCCACTTTACTCTTTCTTCTAATTGTGTAGGCTCCATCCCTGTAGAACGGATAAGAACGTCAATCCATTCATCTTTTGTAAACTGTTTTCTACCTTCAAAAATCTCATTGATGTCCATGTTCGGCATTTGAATCGGCTGTAGGCTACTAACACTGAAAGGATTCATGACTCTTACTTCTTCATCATAGAAGTAATCAATCTTCACCATGCACCAAATTCCGCCCACTAAAAGCTTGTCATATTCCTTTACAAAGTTTGAAGCAATTGGCACTCCCTTTAATCCAAGGTTTGAGAATTCAGCCTCATACGTGTCTATTTTCGGATTCAGTGCAACCGTTACTTTGTCAATAATCGAATACTGCCCAAGCTCCCGAATGCGTGATTTTATCTTTTCCGCTTCATCTGGGCGAACGAAATTATCGGATAAAATCTTTTTAACCCGTTCCACACCTTCCCGAATACTTTCTTCGTCATCTGTTGCACAGTACATTCCTAATAAGTATTCAAGTACATAGACGGGAACATTAGCCCCTTCTTTTATTAACTTTGTCAAATCTTTACGAACAACACGACCAGCAAAAGCTTCATTTAATTTTTTATCAAGATCAAGTGTCATTGTTTCTTCTGCTCTTTCATCCATTCTCTCCCCTCCTCACGTGGAATTCAAAAATCAAAGTCACTAACAATTCCCAAATTAATTTTAAATGGAACTTTTTCAGTTATAATGCCTGTTTCCGTATCCTTAATCATTAAGTAATATGTTTTATTGCGATCATAAGGGATACTCTTCATGACAAACTGTAACTTGAATGTACGTTCGGCTGGATTATCAAATGTGCGATCTCCAATAATCGTTTCTTCATTTGATAGGATGTTTCCTTCAGCATCAGCCATATAAATGATGACTGTACGAGGATTCATCTTTTCCTCCACCTTCTCCGTTTGGAAGAAGTTTAAATTGAAAATACTATTGGTAATTCTTCGAGTCGTACTTGTCAATTTAATATCCACTTTCGAAATAGCTTGTACACCCTTCTGTCCCGCACGTCTATTCTTGAAAGAAAGCAATGGCACAACAATCTCTTGTAAACTTGCACCGCCATGTACGAAGTTAACACCAGTTCCTTGCATCCGATTACGAATCGTTCCATTTGGAACATAGGCCGTCAATTCCAGTTCATTTTTAATGACAGAGGATAAATTAATTGCCATTTGACCTGGAAGATCTCTTTTTTCCTTCGAAAGAATGTAACGTCGTTTCACTTCAAGCTTATCCATTTGTACTTGTTCGATTTTATCGCTTTCTTCTAAAGGTTCCCGTTGATAAAGGAAACCATGGTCTGCCGTAATATATACATTTGTCCCGCTAAGATCATCCCTAATGATTTTCACCAAATCATATAACTGATTCAACGCCGTTTCCACTGCATTAAACGTGTAGATTTCTGTAGATGCTTTGTCACCCATCGCATCAATGGTGTCATGATAGATATAGATGAGCTTCTTCCCTTTGAATGTTTCACGTCTACCTGCTTTGTTCATGTCTCTTATATCTTGATAATGAATAGCAATGCTTTCTTCTACCACAGTTTCAATAATTGCCTTTCGATTTTCGAGACCTGATGAATCCTTGCCATTTACTAACACACGACCAGATGCATCAAAATCAATCGTTTTATGTGGAAGAAGAGAAGCCATACCAAGCTTTGTCACAGATGGAATAACGCTAAGCATTGTCTGTACATCACAAGTTCCCATCGTTTCGGCATTCAGTCGTTCTGCTAATTCTAATCCCACTTCATATCGCATCGCATCCGAAATAATGACAAATACTCGTTCACCTTTACTAATATGTGGGGCAACGATGGAAGAATAAAACCTTTGTTGACTAAGTACACCTGGTAGTGACCATTGCCCTGTCATTTCTGCTTTTACTGCTTGTGACCAATTTGTACTTAGTTCTCCCATATAACTATTTGTATAAAGGTGTTCTACAAGATTTTTCAGCTTCTTTAGTAATTCATGGCTACTTTCTTCGTCATAAGCCACATAAAACTTACGGTAATATGTATCCATGACGTGATATTTTTTGTAGTATGCTTCATATATGTCAACTGCTTGTCCTGAAGGGATTCCTTGATTATAATCTTTATGAAACTCTTGCATTTTCACTGTGTAATAAAGAGCATCATAAATATGGGTATATTTCTCGTAAAAGTGTTTTGCCCGTCTAAGCTTAATTAATTTTGTATACTCTTCATAGTCCTCAAGCTTTTCCAATAAGCTATTCGCAATGTAAATAATGACAGCTCGATCAATATAAGAAAAGGTTTCCGCTTGTTTAAATTCATCAATCGGAACAGACTGCAATATATTCGGAAGCTGAATTTCTTGTTCCACCATTTCTGCATAAGCATTAAATACTTCGTAATCGGTCTTGTGGTGCATCCAATGGTCAATGAAAACAAGGGAATTTGCTTTATTACGGACAGCGATGAAATCTTTTACGTCTGTTAAATACTGCTCGTTTACCGAATGGCTAAATGCTGTCACAGCCAGATGAATAAACAATGTCTTTAACGTCTTCGATTCACGCTCATAGCCATAATAGTTGGCAACATAAGTCCAGAACACATTAATATCAAAGAACTTGTCCATTTGTGCTAAATGCTTATTCTCGCTATCATTCAGCGTATCCATCAGAACAGTTCTTAAGACTGCCTCAAAGTCAGGTGTCCTCACATTGCAAAGAACACTCATAATGGCAAGCTCAATCGTTTCCTCACTATACGCCTCAATCTTAAATGCCTGAAACTTACGGAATCGTTCTTTATTGTTAAAAAACTTCTCATATTTCTTTATTACAGCTCGAAGCGACGGATCTATTTGAAGGTCACTTAAAATGAGCGAAATTCGATCAGCATAAAATGTCTTTGAATACAACACTGTATCCGCTAACCAGTTATCTTCTAAACTAAGTTCCATATTTGTATAAATTAAATAAGAAGATGTAGGATCTTCTTCCTCTAATAAATGCTTCGTATAAAATTGATTGTTTTCCGATAATGTTTGGACTTTAACCCCATCCATTGTCAATTGATCAATTTCCTCAATAAAATCCTCATCCTTGTCCACCCAAAAGACAATCTTACGCTGTTCTCCATCACTTAAAGGTTCCTTGAAGATGTCTTGGAGGGCGGAGACTATTTGAGTCATATTCATTCTACTCACCTGCTTTCTAATACAATAACTATTACTTATTGTAATCGCTATTTATTCCTTCTTATTCCCGTTATGCTTGTGTCCTTTAATTGTTCCTATAAGATAGTGCAGGAAACGATCAGGTCACGTTCTTACCAAGGATATGGCAACATTTTTCTTTATAGGTGATATAAGCTTCTTACATCTGTTGGCTTTGTTCTGGTTTATTTTTTACTGAATACGATAAGTCAAATGAGTAAAAATGATACCTTATTTTTCTTCAATGCTTGAAAAAATTTATTTCTATTGTAGTGGGGTTCTAACTTTTTATAGCACTGCCATTTATTCATGTACCATTCATGCAGTAAAAGCCATTTATCAGATTCAAAATTAAATGTAGTCAGATGTTCTATTTCTTCTTTTAAGAGACTTGATAACTTTTCTTCGCTATCCTTCCCTGATTTATAGATGATGCTTAGTAAAATGATTTTAGTAATATCATCATCGCATTTCTTATATAGATGCTCTAACTCAAAAACAGTAAAGTCGTAATTAATTTTTATTAGTGACCATAATAACCATTGGGATTCATTATGTAGATGGTTATTCATACTGATTTCCAAATTCTTGAATATTTCCTTACTTAACCTTTCAGAGACTAAGTCCATATACTTTAAAATTAACTCAACAATATTTTGACTTATTGAAGGTCGAATTAACAAATGTCCTATCAGGAAGGGTTCAATAGCAGTCCAACAATTCCTCAGGTCAACTCTGTTATAAAGCATTTTATACAGATATTTGTATGCTCCCTTTTCTCCCAAACTTGTAAGTTCGTCCGCTTTAAAAAATAATAACCTTAATGAATGCTCATCCTTTTTCGTATTGTACTTTTCAATATAATAATCATATTCACTTTTAACATCCCTAATCGAGTGATATGGATAAAGCAATAACTGAGATTTATTTTCGTTTATTTTCAATCTGTAAGACTCAAATATTTCAATAATTTTATTTTTCAACTTGTGTACATCATATTCACTTCTAAAATAAAATTCATAATCATCTACATAATGCATAAACTTAAAGTCGATACTATGAATCTTAGATAAATCTTCAAGTTCCTCATTAATTTTAACCAACAGCAATTCGGAAATAATTCTTGAGGTAAAGGGGCCTGTCGGAATGCCTGAGGTTTCATTAGAATTAGTTCCTCTCACTAATTCATCCAAGCTCTTTCCCAAATTATCATTTTTTACCCTGATATTTCTCTTTGCTTCTTCCCTGCCTATTACAGCCCACTCGATGGAATGTGTATAAATACTATCATAGAAATTTGCCAAATCAAGCTTGTAACAATATTTATATCCCATTGATTCATTCATTTTGTCTTTTAGATTCTTAATATAGGTCGATTTTACAATTTTAGGTTTCTTTTCTCTAAATAAGGGAACGTTGAATACCGAAATATCTTCATATATCTCTCCCAAATAATAAAATGGATTGGATAATGAATGTCTGTTATTGGAGAATCTATTCTCTAACTCTTTATGCATAGATAACACATAATTAAATAAATGAATTTGTTTAGCTGGATTTGGTATTTTTATATTTCTTCTCGACAGGTCATTTTTGGAAATAGTAAAACTTACACACTCACAAGCATTCTTTTGAGGAATATCCAGTAAGTTTCTATAGTTTTCGAAAAACTTTTCAGAACTAAATATAGGTGGAAGTTGTTCTGGTAAATAACCATATTTAACCAACTGTTCCTCTATGTTTATCTTCATTTAATCACCTAAATTTTATCGTGAATAAACACTCTATTCTAAATCGCTTTTCCTCCGTATATTAGAAGAGGAGCAAACCAAATCAATCTGCTCCTCGAAAAAGCTAAATCTTTGCTACTAACCCCTTAAACTTTTCATAATTCACTTTCACACCATCATCCAAGTCAATTTCGATTTGCATGTCTGCCATGTGGTGCAATAGTTCATCATAAGCTTTCAACTCGTCAATTTTTTTATCGAGGCCCTTTAGCTCTCTCTTCGCATTGCTAATTTCTTTCGTAGTAAAATCGCCTTCTATAATTTCGAGCAAGTCTTTTTTCTCCGCATCCATCCGTACCTGCACTTCATGTAAATAATCTGTACGAATACGAGAAAGCGTTGTTTTATCGTAACGATGCATATAAATTAGACAATTAAACGCCTTTTCTTTACCAGAAGTAAATAGCCAATAAATCGGTCGCTTCTTATAAACTTGGACATGATCCTTATAGAAATCATTTAAGAAATAACGACGCAACGCTTCCCTGGCAGTTTCATTTGTTTTACGCCCAATTGCATCCGTAATAAAATCAAGATTCTCCTCAAGCGTTTCGTCACTAAACGTTACACGCACAAAATCAACAAATCTTGTCACAATGTCATCCTCGAAATACGCACCTGCTAATATTGGCAAAATGTTATCCTCATCAGCTGTGAATGTTTGATAACGTGAAGCATTAAATTCGCCACCAGCATAGATAAGACCTTCTTCATCAAGAGAATAACGACCGAAAGAACAACCGATAGCGTAGGAGATGAAACTTTTGATATCACGTTCTAAATGAGCTTTTCGAATAGTTACATCTTCATCCACTATATCTGGTGTTAATTCCTCTTGAAGACTGTAGATTTCAATGAAAATCCGATTTATCTCTTCCTCATTCTTTTTTAGCTTATTAAATAGTCCTGCTGTATAGTTCTTCCAGCGTTTAAAAACATCATTAACTCTTGAAACATTTTCAGAAACTCCAATGAAAGGATGTTTTTTATAATCCCAAGAAATTTCGAAAGAATCCCAATCTCTTTTTGAAATATCAATATTTTGATCAACAAGTTCATCAATTCTTTCAATTTGTTCATTATCAATAATTATTGGAAGTTTATTCATATTCCCTGCTGTCAAATTTAGGGTTGGAGCAATAATCTCAAATGATTTTAAAGCTACTTTAGTATTAACATAAGCTAAAATATATTTTAAATATTTCTCCTCTTTTAGAAACATCGAATCTCCCGATTGATCAAAGATAAAATCTGGTGGTAAATATCTTAAATAAAAATCTGAACTACCAATTCTCTTCCATGTAATACCCTTCCGAAAATAGTATGATTCATTCCTAATAACAGATCCTTTTTCTGCTTTTATTTGTTCTCCATCATTTTCCCATAACACGACATTATTATGATTTCCATACCACTTTCTACTTTCTCCACCACAATTATATTTTTTCCACTTATTAGACTGAGTAGAAATACTTGTTTGTTGATATGAAACTTCAAACCAGTTTCTCATATACAAATCATTATTTCCTGTCTGCATACCAGTACAGCAATCTGCAATTTCATTTAAAGTGGTTCCTTTTTCAAATACTGAAATGAAATTATTACTCACCCAATATGCAATGGGGTTACCTGGAATCTTTCTAAATTCTTCTTGATTAAATAAATAACGAAATGGAGTAGCGGAGTCTTGTACTGCCTCAATTGCTCTTACTTTCTTGTCTAATGCTGTTTTTCCGTCAATTAATCGTATATAAGTGCCTTTTATATCTTTTATTTTAGAATTTCTTAATACAAAAGTTGTTGATTGTACGACTTCTCCACCAATCTCCTCAAAAGCTCTCGGTCCGAGGTGGAGCATTGTGTCGATTACTTTGAAATCAATGATGTTTTGACGTAACTTTTCATAACTTGTTAAGAACATCCATGAATGCTGATTAATAGCTGAATATAATCCATTTTCTTTTAAATAATGATCAACTTCCATAAAGGAAGCGAATAAGTCTGATTTGGAATCAGGATAATTCTTTTTCAGAAAATCAGACAATTCATTGTTCATATTTCCAGAACCCATATACGGTGGATTCATTACAACAACGTCATATTGCTGTCTCATAATTTTCGTTTGTTTAATAAGCAATGGAAGTAGTTCTAATGATTGTTGACGTTTTTCCTCTTGAAAGATATCGGTTACTGGATTCTCTTTTATTTCCTTTAATCTATTTTGTAAAAATGCTGTATCTGTTTCCGTTATTTTGATAAGGGAACCGAATGTCTTAGCATTTTTATATTGGTCGAAAAATGCTTTTGTTGTATTAAATTGTTCAGCATTATCTTGACCAGCAATAAAAGTAATTGCTTCATCTGACCACCCATTGGTTTCCTGAATAGATGCTAAATTCATCGTCAACCCATCTCGTTCGATGCTTCGAAGAAATCTACGATTGTATTGGAGTGCTTTCATTACCACTGAAAAACTTGCTAATTGATAGGCACGATCGTCAATATCTAAACCATATAAGTTTTTCTCAATGATAAGGCGTGGAATTTCCCTCTCCATATATCCACACTTACTATAAATTTCATATAGGATATCAAACATATAAACTAAAATATGTCCGCTACCCATTGCTGGATCGAAACATTTAATATCTTCTACATTCAATTCCTTATTTATATAGGGAGCAATTTTTTCTTGAAAATCTTCTTGCTGATGTTTAATGAAAAACTCCCAGTTCATAATTAAATCTTCATGCTCTGGATGTGCTTCAGTCCAATAACGTCCAAGTGAATTTTGCACCATGTATTGCACAATCCAGTCAGGTGTAAATAGTTGTGTAGCATAAGGGATTTCTTCTGCTTTATATTTTGCCTTCGCTTTAAATACACGATCTTTTTCATCGGCAATGTAATATTGATAAAGCCAGCCAATAACCTCTATTTTCTCCCAATTATCCTCTGGAATCACTTCTTTATCCGTTAACTGACGGACAAATGAATCTGTTCCGAGCAAACCTTCTGGGAATAAGATTTCCTTATAATCTTCCAGTGTTTCAAACATGAATGGCATATAGCGGTTCAAATCATTACAATGCATTTTAATGAGATACTTAAATAACTCATCCGTTTTGTTGTTCATTTTCAGGTCATACACATATTCTTTATCCAACTCTAAATCAAGGGATAATGCTTCTTTCATCATATCTGGCTCTGCACTATCACCATGAGATGATGATAAAACCCGAACCTTCGTTGGTAAATAGTCATTCACTTCCATAAAACGAAGGGCAATAAAACGGTTGAACCACGTGTATGCCGTCTCTTCAATTACTCGGTCAAAGCCGATTTCATTAATACGGGTAACCAATTTATTCCTTTGTCGTCTTTCCAAATCAGAAAGCTGTCTGCCGTCGATAAAGACGGCATCGGAGCTTTCGACATTTGCTTTTTGAATAGAGTCGGCAGTAATCCCAATTTTTCTTGCTTGTAACTCTACCCGTTCCAGCAGTTCTTTACGAGCTTCTGTCGCAAATTTTTTCAATGCACTTTTATTCATCTATTCCACCCTTATTCAACAAACTCTATTTGTTTATTTGCCTTAATGATCTGCTTTAACTTATTGGATAGCGTGTTGATGTATAGGTCTACATCTTCTTCCGTCGATAATGTTTTCACAGTAACAAGTTCGGTTACTTTTACCGTCTGTTTCTGTACGACCGTTTTAACAGGTGTCTCAACAATAGTACCTGCATTTCTTTTCTGTTCTTCTACTTTTTTACGTTGCCATTCTGTAATTTCCTGTTGAATCTCTTTTAACGTTCTATCTCTAAAACTACCGCTCTGAGAAATTGTTGCATCTACTTTAAAGATGTCCGTAAATTGGGCAAGGTTTGCTTTTAACCCATCATAATAACCTTCTACACGCAGTTTTGTTTCGTTTGAAACTCCGTATTGTTTGGCTTGTAGAATTAATTCATTATAATCCGCTTGTAGTTTTTCAAGGGCGTTTGTCTTTTTCTCATCTAATACTGAATTTATCTGTTGCTCCAATGCATGAAGCAACTCTGGGATATCCTTAATTTTACGATAAGGAATTGGATCTTGAATGATATTTCGAAGCTTGTTCATTGCTTCCTCTACTTCATTCCCAGATAAATAGGCTTTATTTTCATCGAATTTGATTAGACCAGCCAAACCTTGATCAAAGATTTCTTTCTGGTTCGTTCCGAAGAAGCTTTTTACATATACAATATCTTCTTCCCAATCAGCTAAATCATCTTCAAGATCTTTTAATTTTGTGAAGAAAGAGGAATTATCAAGCTGGTTATTAAACTGCTCAAAATACTCCAAACCTTTGTTAAGGAGGCTCATGCCAGGGTATTTCCGCCCCTCGAAGCGAGCTTTATATGCGTTAATTTCAGCAATCTGATTAGCAATAAGCGTACGTATATCCTTCACAAGACCGTCTTCATCATCAGCCAAATCTGTTGTATTGAATACTTCCTTACAAACCCGTTTAGCTGTACGAATGAGTGCTTCATCCACTTTCACTCGTTTTGTAATAATTCCTTTGTCCGCTTCAGTTGTCTTTCCAAAGATCGTCAATAGTTTGTTTGTATCCTTCTCTGGCTCCATGTATTCAGAGTTGTAGCGAATACGAATTCTTTGTTCTTTTAGTAACTCAGCTACCAGACGTGCGATATCGAGCTGTTTCCAGCCATATGGTTTGTCCTGAAAACGATCATACACAAGCTTTACTCGCATCTGTTTACCAATTTGCTCTTGTAGGTCGATAAACTCATACACCTCTCGTTTGGCAAGTTCATTAGGATTTGAACTAATTTGTTCATCAAATGAGATTTGTTGATCATCGGATGCCAATATGGAAATCAATTCACGTTCATTATCCAGATGCTCTTTAACATATCCTAATTTCGTATATACGTTATCTACTAATTGTTTTAATGCTGTATTGAATTTCTCTTTTACATTTGAGCCTTTAATATCCATTTTCTCACCATTTACAAAGAAAACAGCGTCTTTCACAGCATCTTCTAACAACTCCTGAACTCTTCGTCTTCGATCACGAACTTCAGCCAATTTATTGTTTAAAATGTTTTGTAAGTTTTCTGGAAGTTGTGGAATATTCTTTTTTCTACGATGTTCTTCAATACGCAATGCTTCTTCCATTTCCTCAACATAGATTTCATTGCCACCAAGTTTAATAATCATTTCTCCGCTTCCCGAACTCATCATCATTAATTCCTGATCCGATTTAAAATATTGCTCAGAAAGAGGAGAGAAAATTTGCACTCCGATACTCGCTGTTTGGCTACCATGATTTTTTTCGTCCATTTTTTGATTGAATGGGAACATATATTGTTTTGAATAAACAAATTTTTTATCACCATATAATCCGTCAAAAATATACGACCTTAATTCTCGCTTTAATATTTCTTCTTCAATTTTTGTATCTTTTATTTCCTTATTTATGTCCTGTTCATCATCAGTTAGGAACGAATAATTATCACCATTCTTCTGGATGAGTGTTTGTGAAATCAGTTTTCGTAAAGAAGCTTTGATTTTTTCTTTAAGCTGAAGTTTGTCTTCATCAATACGTGTAACCATAAGTGTTGCGATATTATCAATGTTTGCAGGAAGTTCCTTGATATACTTAATCATGAATAATACCTTCAACAAATCTACATTAAAAGGATCATCTTTTAGTGCAGGATTTTCTTTAGCACCCTCTATAACCCTTGAAATGGATGGGTTTAGGAATTCCTTAATCGTATCGTAGAAAGCATAGAATGGAATAAGCGAACCCTCTTCAGCATCTTTATAACGAAGTCCTGCTTCCTTAAACGCTGATAGCATAGAACGTTCCCCTTCGGATAAATGCTTCCCTGAAGAACCATGCTTCCGTACCTGTTCAAAAACATTTTGCAATAGCTTGAATTGGTATGGAACAAATGGGTACACATCCCCAAATTCTAAGTCGTTATCATAACCCCGTAAGTCTGCTGTACTCTCTCGGAAGCTGATTAAATTTTTGAGGATTGCACTCTTATTCGGATAATCCGCTCTAAGCTTATTCAATACATGCGGATATTTTTCTAATATACGCTTCTTAATAACTTCATCTACTGAAATGGATGATAGGGATAGTCTTGTATCAAAACGACCTTGAATTCGTGAAAAGTCGTCACCTTTTACCTTCACAATAGAATCAATGCTTTCTTGTGAAGTTACCATGATCCACACTTTACCTTGGGCATATGTTCCTAAATCCTCAGTTAATGTCTGGAGGTTTAGCATTAAGTTGCGACTATCGCCGATATATTGCCCAATTTCATCTACAAGAAATACTAAATGGAAATTAGGGCCTTTACTATCAATGTACTCTTTTACATCCTTGGCAAATTTCTCGATGCTAATTTCAAAGTTATTTACACCATTTTCAAACCAATTTCGGGCTGATTCTTCTGTCATATTCGTCGCCTTCACTAATGCACCGATGACAAAATCCGCATCAAAATAGAAGCTGTTGCGACGATCTTCCCATGACTCACCAGCAAGAGCCTTAAATTCCGTTTTAAACGTTTCATAAACTCCTTGTTTGTCTAAATACTTTTCCATCTCCGCAACGCCAGGAATATCCCCATAATAGCCACGATGCTCGTAAAACACCTTCATGAAGACACGTAGAATTGCATCTTCCTTTGATTTGTTATCGAGTGAGCTTTTTGAATCAATGTTAAAAAGAATCACTTCTGTATCAACATCCGCTGTACGTTTCATATTCGCATATACAAGTGAATCCTTGATTTTTTCCTCAAAGAAATCAACGGGCTTCTTTCCCTGTACAGCTCTGTTTTCTAATAAATACGCAAGAATTTTAAGGAAGTGTGATTTACCAGATCCGAAGAACCCTGAGATCCAAACTCCCATTTTATCTGTCTTTCCATTAATCCCCTTTTGATAGTTTTCATAGAACTTGGAAAAATGTCGATGTAGCTCTTGTGTTACAACATACTCATCTAACTCCTGATAAATATCCGCTTCGTTTGTTTGAGCAACTTTAATAACCCCACGAATATCACGTTCAATATCTTTTAAGAACATCTCTTTTAGTAGCATCTAATTTCCCCCTCTTCCTTTAATCAACTAAGCGGAATGCACGATAGTAGTTATCATCTTTGAATTTACCAAAAAGCTGTAAATCCTGACCGCTGTATTGCCCTGGATAAAACAAAATCACAGGGATCTTATCCAATACCTCTTGAAGATTATTCAAGATATTATGGGATCGTACAAATGGATATACTTTACCAACGCCCGTCAGGAAAACAACATTATGCTCTCCCATCTGTTCTTTAATTTTTTGCAGGAAGATTTCAGGTTTCGCAAATGTTGTCATGGCTTTAAATAAAGCATCTTTCCCCTGCCGTTCTTCCATATCAAAAATACGGTCAAAGATTCTTTTTTCTTTAGTTATCTCAATTAACATTTTGTATAGATCAAACTCAATAATTCTACGATTATAGAGACCATTATTAAATTCTTTGTGAAGAATTTTAATAAAATCCCGTACTTCTAATTCATCTTTTGGATCATAATCAAAGATATAAAAGCTAATTTCATTTCCTAATCCACGTCCCTCGATGAATTTGTCTTCCTTTATACGATTACTAATTTTCTTCAATCTTTCCTTCAAAGTAGCCATATTTACTCTCCCATCGCCTGAACATACTTTGCATCACCAATGCGGATTAAATGATCCTTTATTTGCTCGTCAACAATAAGACGACTTAACTCCTCGCCTCGTCTTTTTTTTAGTAATCCGCTTTCGAATAACACTTGCATAAATGCCCGTTTCAGCTTTTCCGTATTAATGGCACTCCAACTGGCGACCTTTTCACTTTGTTCCGCTTTTGTAGTAAAGAAGACGTTTATGTCTTTCTTTTCAATTAAAAGGTCGTTATTATGGAGTTTCTCGCCTATCACTTCATTCATGAATTCGAAAAACAGCAAATCTGTTTTCATAATGGCATATAAATTGATAACCTTCGCCATCTCAATAGAGCCTTCTAATAAGAGGTCAGCTAAACTTTTGTCAATCACTTCTGCTCTCCGCATAACGGATGGCAATGCACGATTGATTCTACCTTTGTTTTCAAATTGAAAGAGGTTCTCTTCAATCACTTTAGCTCTTATTTCTGATGATGTTAAACCCATTCGCTTTAATTTAATAACTTGTTTAAGTTCAAATAATAAATAGGATGCACCATTCAAACTTGAAGAGTATTCTAAATCTATTGTCATCTAATCCTACCTTTCACACAAGACTATTAACCTATTTCTTTTTCTAAAATTTTTCCAACAATCGCTAATCGTCTTTTTCCGCTTTGCTGTTGAACCACCTTGGTAAACTCATTATTCTTTATCAGCTTCTCCTGATTATGTTCGTACATACTCTTAATACCTTCTATAAGTTCATCTTCCTTTATTTCTTCTTGCCAATATGCATCAACCAATTGATTTAACGCTGTAGCTAAATCTCGTTGAGTGCGATAAAAAAGCCTTACTTCCACGAAGTTCACCTCGTACAATTGAATTTCACTTAACTCTTATTTTACTCTTACTCTATTTTTAATTCAATTTTATCCTGGCCATTCGACTTATTCTCCTAAAATGATACAAGAAACAAAAAAGACTTCACATCTCAACGGACATGAAGCCTTTAATGGTGTTACTTTGTTAACAACAGTTCGGATAATTCCTCCATCTGAATTCTATAACTGTCCTCGGTTGGGAACGGTTGCTCTGGTAACTTAATTGGAAATTGAACAAATTTTTTCTTTGTATGTTCTTCATAATCCTTTTCTGAATGAGGTATGCCAAGTTCTTTTCCTCCAAGAATATAGAGGGAGAATCCATCTATCATTTTCTGAAAGACCTCCGCAATTTTCTCAAAGGTTTGTTCATAATCCTCGTCTGGCTTGAAATAAACCCCAATTCTCCTTTTCCTAAAGCACAAATCCTTGTGAATAGTAGCAACGAGTTCCCTTTCAATACCTTTAAATGATTCGTACCAATCCTTTTCTGCTTTGTCGAAGTATAGCTCGACAAATGCAAGATTCCGAACATCTTTTGCTGAGCATCTATAAATTATCCCTGTTTTACCCGCACCGCAAGTAAGGATTCGATCATTTTGATTAGTCTTTTTATCGTAATGGAAGTTAAGGAAATACGGTATTTTGCTACGCAACACTTGTAACATTGCTCGCTTTACATCTTCAGTTCGCTCAAAGTCAGGTAATGATGGATTTGTATTAATCTGCCCACAATGCGATGGATGAATTTGGTGGTTCACTAATTCAGCATTTAGCAGGGGATTCAGTTCCCTTAACAGATAAAAGTTCTTATATATATCCAAACGATACATTTCATTTAGTTTTTCCAATACAGCGATGGTATCTTCATGAAGCGAAAGGGCATAAAAATCAACAAACTCTTTTTGATGCGACTCAAACCATTTTTTCAGTTCATCCAAAATTTCATCATCGAATGATTTGGCAATCCATACGATAACTGATTCATTATTTTTTTCTATCATCTCTATTACTCTGTTCAGATACTTCTTATTCGCTTTCGTGACCTGTACTTCGATAATAACAGGAATTCTTCTCTTAGAATCAACCCCACGAATATCCATGTGATTGTATGCAATACGTTGTTCAAGCGTAATATTATTGACCTGAAATCCAAGTGCATCTGAAAGCAATTGCGGATTTTCCTTCAAGAATATAGATAGTAAATTTTCTTTCTTCGTACCACTCTTACCCATGCCATTCCATCCTTTCAAAATTTGATTATTCCTTCTCTTTTGGGTTTGGTAAAAAATAAATACATGAAAAAAGCACCTACCAGATTCGTTAGCCGATTCGGTAAGTGCTTTGCCTTTTATTTATATAATTATTCTTCAATTGATTCTTCAAAACCATCTTTTTCACCTATTTTTGCTATTTTCTGTGAATTATAAAGAGGTTATTGGCTATAGTCAAGTATTCTAATCGAACACTTACTCGACTTAAAAATCATATGTATATCTTCTATATACTTTCGATATATGTTATATAAAGTTTTGTATACCTGGTATCACAGAAATCTATGTTTTATATGAAACTTATATTTATATTATTAATATTCTGTATCTGTTCTTTATGTAAACGGCAACAGAAAGCCTGTTACCGCCGAAGAACTAAATCTCCTTTAATTCGCTGATCAATTCTCCGATCACCTGCAATTCCTGCAAAAGACTTTCTTTTGACCAGTCCGCATCGAGGGTTGCTTCAAGGATTTCAAGTAGTATTTCTTTTACCTCTGCACTTAGTATTTCCCCGTCATGCTGTACCTGGTGATTGAACAATAATTCTTTTAAACCTATTGTCTCGCCTTTGTTCCAGTTAAGACTTGAACCCGCAAGTACCCATGGTTCGACTCCTAATGCTTCTGAAAGTGCCACAAGCTTGGGAAAGCTCACAGATTTTCTTTTTGATTGCTCAAGCCTATAGATGTACGAACTTGAGATGCCAGTTTTAATTGAGAGATCATTTAAGGAAAGCCCTTGTTCTACTCTCAACCTTTTTAACATTTTGCCAAAATCATCTGTCATTTGTTGTGTTTCCTTCTTCAAAAACAATCATCTCCTCATTCACGTTTTTCCAAAACGGAAATCCTGTTTTATGATCGACTGATC
>Ga0079224_100004318_pt1 | contig 18308 bp, 14 predicted proteins | sample Stecom2015_FD_80414 | JGI IMG/M metagenome (GOLD analysis project Ga0079224, IMG submission 80414) | Agricultural soil microbial communities from Utah to study Nitrogen management - Steer compost 2015 | ecosystem: Environmental > Terrestrial > Soil > Agricultural land | place: USA: Utah...
ACCATTAGAATTAACCTAAAAATATAACAAGTGTTTTATTTCTGTTTCAAGTCAGCTTGAAACCTGAAACTTGAAATTATTTATTTTACGTAAGCTACCTTTTTTACTGCTTTGATTACATCATCTGCATTTGGCAACCATTCTTTCAATAAAGCAGGTGAATATGGCGCAGGTGTATCAGCAGTAGTAATACGTTGGATTGGAGCATCAAGAAAATCAAACGCTCTCTCCTGAACGATATATGTAATCTCAGAAGCTATACTTCCGAAAGGCCAAGCTTCTTCGAGAATTACCAAACGATTAGTTTTTTTCACTGATTTCAGAATGGTATCATGGTCCATCGGACGAATAGTTCTCAAATCAATAATTTCACACGAAATACCTTCTTTTGCCAATTCGTCTGCAGCTTTAAAAGCTTCTTTGATAATTTTTCCGAACGATACAATAGTCACATCGGTTCCTTCTCTTTTAATATCAGCTACTCCAATTGGAATAGTGTATTCTTCTTCAGGCACCTCTCCTTTATCTCCATACATTTGTTCTGACTCCATAAAAATCACAGGGTCATTATCGCGAATAGCAGATTTTAAAAGTCCTTTAGCATCATACGGAGTTGACGGAACTATAACTTTAAGCCCCGGAGTATTGGCATACCAATTTTCAAAAGCTTGTGAATGGGTTGCTGCTAATTGTCCTGCAGAAGCCGTCGGACCTCTAAAAACAATCGGGATATTGAATTGTCCTCCTGACATCTGACGCATTTTTGCAGCGTTGTTAATGATTTGGTCTATTCCGACAAGTGAAAAGTTAAAAGTCATAAATTCCACAATCGGGCGGTTGCCATTCATTGCAGAACCTACCGCAATTCCCGCAAATCCAAGTTCTGCAATAGGCGTATCTATAACTCGTTTAGGTCCAAATTCATCTAACATTCCTTTAGAAGCCTTATACGCTCCGTTATATTCGGCTACCTCCTCTCCCATTAAGTAAATGCTTTCATCTCTACGCATTTCTTCGCTCATCGCTTCACAAATAGCCTCTCTGAATTGTATCGTTCTCATATTAAAAAAATTCGTTTTTAAAATACCAACCGCAAAAATACGGAATTTTTTAATGAAAATCCTATCCTTTTAAAGTTTGTTGATTGAAAAATCCGGTATTGGAATTTCTTATCTTTGTAAGAAATCTTTTTTATGGATGCTTTTGAATTTAATTCTTTCCTGAAAAATCACAACCTTACTATTACCACAGCCGAAAGCATTACTGCCGGATTACTATCCGGAACCATCGCTTCTGTCCCGGGAGCTTCCTCAATTTTGAAAGGAGGAATTATAACTTATCAAGAAGAGCTGAAAATTAAACTCTTGGGAGTAAATCCCCAAACTCTAAAAAAACATTCTGCCGAGTCTGCTGAAACGACCATAGAAATGGTGAACGGGCTTGCTAATTTATTGCCAAATTCTGATATTCACGTAGCTGTAACCGGAGTCGCTTCTGCCCCCGTAAATGACTATAAAATTACAAAACCTGTAGGGCAAATATACGTTGCTGTTCGGTTCCGAAACAACACATTTGTATTTGATACTGTTATAAACGGAACTTGCCGAAACCAAATCAGAGAAAAAGCAGTAAATTATATCTTTGACAAAGTGGTAGAAGTTGTCAGCAAAAATCTTCTTAGATTGAAATAAAATCCAGAACTTCTTGTTGAATTTGAACGCCCTTATCTTGATTATACCATTTTTGTAAAATGATCTTTAATCCTTCAAAATCAGTTCCTTTTTTAGTTTCGGAAATAAAAATCTCTTGACATTCCTTTGGTCGAGGTCCCCAAACCTTTACATCTTTACCTTCTTTATCTTGAATTATTAAAATCGGAATAGATTTACTCGTTCCTGTCAAATAATTATTAATTCGGAAGGGCTCAGAATCTCGCAACTCATACGAAACTTGTATCAAATCATTTTCTCTTGCCATCAGTTCTATAAATGGAACAATATGAGAAGCATCTCCGCACCAAGGTTCAGTAATCACAATCCAGTTTTGGGGACTGTCGATAGATTTTAGTTTCGCAATGGTTTCATCCAATAATTTACCGGTCTTCATCCACCGATTAAGTCGAGACCAATTGAGTTTGGTATATTCTAAATACTCAGGATTCTTGTATAATTCGGGTAGTGTTTCATCTTTATTTTTTACAATACGCTGAAAATAATCTAAATAAGAAGTGAAGTCCATTTTTGAAGAAAATTATTTCTTACAAAGGTCGGTAAAATAAGGGATATTACCTAAAAAGCCCTTATAAATTAAGACTTTATAAGGGCTTTTTAAGATTTAATTATCAACCTCAACCGAGTTTTGAGATTTAAGTTTTTTTTAGCTCAACTCCGAATAATCTCCTATACTTACACTCGTAAAGTTCCCGTCAAAAATTGCAAAATTCCCGATCATTGCATTGTCTAATTTTGCGTTTTTAATTTTAGAGTAGGTTTGTATAAGACTATTACTAATTGTACTATTTTCAACCACAGTGCCGTCTCCTAAAGACACATTTGGACCAATAGTCGAGTTCTTGAGTACTACGTTTTCTCCTATAAAACACGGCTCAATAATAGTAGAGTTTTCCTTTTTTAAAGACGTTGAAATTAAGTTTTTACCATCTTGATGTAAAAACCCCAGCATTCTGCTATTGGTTTCAACCGTTACATTTTTATTTCCACAATCCATCCATTCATCTACTTTTCCGGGAACAAAGCGCAATCCTTTTTGTTTCATATTTTCGAGAGCATCCGTGAGTTGATACTCACCTCCTTTTACAATATCATTGTCTAACAAATATTGTAATTCACTTCGAAGAGTTTCTCCACTTTTAAAGTAATAAATCCCGATAATAGCCAAATCAGATACAAAATCTTTTGGTTTTTCGACAAAGTCAATAATTTCATTTTTATCATTGAGCTGCACGACTCCAAAAGCACTCGGATCATCCACTTGTTTTACCCAAATTACACTATCTGCTGTGGTATCCAAAGTAAAATCAGCTCTGAATAATGTATCGGCATAAGCAATTACTACATTTCCTTCTAAAGATTCTTTGGCACACATAATAGCATGAGCCGTTCCTAAAGCTTCATTTTGATAATATATCGTTCCTTTAGAACCTAGCTTTTCTGCGATGGAAATTAAGTCTTTTTCAACCTGTTTTCCGAAACTTTCATGTATGATAAAAGCTATTTCTTCTATTTCTTGACCAATTACTCCTGCTATATCTTCAACCAGTCTGTGTACAATAGGTTTTCCTGCAATCGGAATTAAAGGTTTTGGAACTGTAAGTGTATGTGGTCTGAGTCTTGAACCACGTCCTGCCATAGGTACAATTATTCTCATATATTTTTGTTTATCAAGTTTTTAAAATTTAAAAATCAACTATTTTTCTGATAATTTACATATTGCTTTAGCTATACTCTTGCTCTTAATCAAAAAATACAATAAAAATGAGTGGTTTTTAACAATTTTCAAATGTACTTTAATTAAATTGTAAAAACAAACTATTTTACAACTCTGTTTCTCCAAATTTCCCCTAATTTTTCAATCCGTTTTTGAGTACTTTCTATAAACTTCCGATGAGCTTCAGTATTCGGGTTAAATGGTTTGTGATTCAGAGCTTTTTGAATAGCATCTACTTCTTTAGAAACTTCTAAAGCATGGTCTGTTAAATAATTTTCTGAAAATCTTTTCCAAATATAATCAATTGCTATTTGATTCGGGTGGAGCATATCTTCCGAAAAAAAACGATAATCCCGAAGCTCATCCATTACAATTTCATATGCAGGAAAATAATTTACATTTTTTGACAAAACCCTATTTAGAGCCGTAAACAAATGCGATTTACTGACATTGTTTTCAAAAAAACCATCCTTAGAATGTCGAACAGGTGAAATAGTAAAAATAATTTTCTTATCGGGAAAAAGAGTGATAATACGTTCTAAACTTTGGGTTATCTCGTCAGGTGAAAGTAGTTCCTTAGTAAATTCCGTTTGTGGAACCTTATGGCAGTTTGCTACTATTTGACCCGTCTGATTATATCGGTAAACCCAAGAAGTTCCCAATGTAATGATAATATGCGTTGTACACGCAAGAACTTCTTGAGTGTTAGCTACAACTTGATTTAATTGATATAAAAACTCACTTTTATCAATTGCCGAAAGCTCAGAATGCACATCAAAACAATACCACAATTCGTTATGAAAAAAAATATCTTTTTCAGTAAACAAAATTCTCTTAATTGATTTTTCTAAAACCTTTTCGATGGCTAACGGATGAAATAAAACCCCAAACGGATTAACCGTATTTTTCAGTTTAAAATAATCAAATTTTTGAGAAATATTTACTGCAAAGCACGAGCCAATGGAAAAAATTTCTGAATTATAGTCAATTAAAGCTTTGTACTTGGTTATAGGTATCTGCGTCCTGAACTGCATCTATGTTAAAAAATTAAGTATTGTACAAATTTAAGCAATCCAACTTATCTTTTATAAATATTGGGTATCTGATTAGTATTTGTATTTTTGCATTGCAACAATAAGTTTTAGTATTAAAATCTTAAATTCTAAATAATGCCAACCATAATCCCTTTTAAAGCTACTCTTCCGAGTAAAGATAAAGTAGCTTTGGTTACTTCGCGAGCGTATGAAGATTATTCTGTAGCTGAATTGGCGTCACAATTGGATTATAACCCTTATTCGTTTTTACACGTCGTAAATCCGTTTTACCTGAATCAACAAAAAGTTGACACAGAAAAAAGACTACGTCAGGTAAACAGTAAATACAAAGAATTTAAGGCTGAAAAAATTTTACTTAAAGAAACTTCCGATAGTTTTTTTCTTCATAAAATTATTACTAAAACCAACACCTTTATAGGAATTGTCGGAGGGCTATCAATTGAAGAATACAAACAAAATAAAATCAAAAAACACGAAGACACATTCGGATATCGGGTGGATTTATTTCGCGATTATATGAAATATGCCGGTTTTTATACCGAGCCTGTTCTTATTACTTATCCTGATTCAGATATATTGAATACTTGGATAAAAAAGCAACAGCATAAAAGAGCACATTTTGAATTCGCTACACACAAAAAAGAAATTCACTATTTGTGGAAAATCTCTAAAGAAAAAGATATACAACTCATTCAGGATACTTTTTCAAAAATGGATTGTCTGTATATTGCAGACGGACATCACCGTACAGAATCGGCTACCAAGTTGTATGAAGAAACCGGAAAAAATCCTTTCTTTATGAGTTACCTCATAGCTGAAACAAACCTAAAAATCAACGAATATAACAGAGTTATTAAAGATTTAAACGGACATTCTAAAACTGAGTTTTTACATCTTTTGAAACAACACTTTTCTATCGAAAATAAAGGGCAAACCTTATATACTCCACAAGAGAAATTCACTTTCGGGATGTATCTTGACGGAAATTTCTATAAATTACAACTCAAAGAAAATAAAATAGACACATCTGATGTTCTTCAGAGTTTGGATACTCAAATTTTGTATGATTTTGTTCTGAATCCGATTTTAGGTATCGGAGATTTGCGTACTGACCAGCGCATTGAGTATTTATCCGGTAAACAATCAGTAACCGAGCTTAAAAACAAAGTTGATAACGAAGAGTTTGAAGTGGCTTTTTTGATGTATAAAACGGACATTTCCGAAATCAAAAAAATAGCTGACTTAGGTTTGATTATGCCTCCGAAAAGCACTTATATTGAACCTAAGTTCAGAGTCGGGCTTACTACTTTCGAAGTTGAAGTTTGATCAAATCTTATTCCTCTATTATTGCTTTGCTAATCACTTCTTGAATCTTGCTTCGAATATTTTCTTTTGACAGTAAGTTAGGAGCATTAGAATCCGGAAAAGTTCGATTAGAAAGAAATACAAAAATAGTTTCGGTTTGAGGGTCTGCCCAAGCCATTGTCCCTGTAAATCCGGTGTGCCCAAAACTTTCTAACGAAACGCAATTACAAGTCGGGCCCGTACCGTTACCGGTAGGTTTATCAAAACCCAAACCTCTTCGGTTCTTTTTCAGGTCATAATACAAAGAGTTGAACATATCAAAAGTCTTTTCAGAAAAATACCTCTTTCCTCCGTAAACACCTTTTTGCAAATAGAGTTGCATCATTTTTGCCACATCAAGTGCATTGGCAAACAAACCTGCTTGCCCACCAACCCCTCCTTGCATAGCAGCAGCCATATCGTGAACATGACCTTGTAAAAGTTGATGACGGAAATAAGTATCTTTTTCTGTCGGAACAATCTCGCTAATGTCAAATTTTCGCAACGGATTATAAGTGGTGCGATACATCCCGAGAGATTTATAAAAAGCTTCATCTGCCAAAACATCAAGTGTTTTTCCTGTTTCTCTCTCTAAATATTCTTTGAGAATGATAAATGCAAAATCAGAATATTTATATTCTTTTTTACCTAATTTACTTTCGGCAATCTGTTGTAAAATCACGTCCGAATAACCTTTTCGGATATATAGGTTATTGGCTACTTGGTCAGGAAATTCCTCACTATAAGTGTTGCTGTAAATTTCATCACTCGGAAGCCCGGTAACGCTATCTAAAGTAGATTTATAAAATGGAATCCAAGCCAAAAAACCGGCATTATGAGTTAGCATTTCTTTGAGAGTAATATCCTTTTTATCTGTATCTGAAAAAACAGGTAATAATTCCGAAAGCTTAGTGTCTAATGATATGTTTTGGTTTTCGAAATCTTTTATTACCATCGGTAATGTAGCTAAAATTTTAGTCAACGAAGCTACATCATACAAATCAGAATCCTGAACCGACATTAAATTATCGTAAGTATGATACCCAAAAGATTTATAATAAACCACTTTGCCTTTTCGTGCTACCAAAATCTGCATCCCGGGAGCGATTTTTTTAGAAATTACCTCACCGGCAATCAAGTCAATATTGGTCAAAATAGGAGAACTCATTCCTACGTTTTCGGGAATATCAAAACCCAAACGTTGAATGTTTTTAAGTGAAATTCCAAACCCTTCCGGAAAATCTGCATTAATAGAAACCGGTAGTTTTCCATTTGCATCACTACTCCCAAAAATCAGATTAGCTGTAACTTCTTGACCTATTTTACTATTTTGATACGAAAGGACAAGTCCCTCAATATTCTCGAACGTCTGAACCTGCATAAGAGAATATGGACGAGCAAAAACCGATAAAATCACATTATTGGTTCGGGCAATCTCATACAACCAAGTCAAATCTTGAGTACTGAAATTATGACTTTTCCAAGCTGTAGCATTGGACTTATGATAGCCTATAATTACAGTTGTAAATTCCTTCAGTTTTTCTTGTAATCCACTCAATGAAGTATCTTCAACCACAGTAATATCAGCATATCTTTTTAATGCTTCCACAAAATACGCCCCATCATCATCTCCTAACTTAACATAAGCAATTTTTTGATTTTCAATATCTTTAATCGGCAGAATGTCGTTTTTATTTTTCAAAACTGTCAAGGCATTTTCCATTAGCTTATGGTGCAATGCTTCATCTTCTGCCTTATTCAATTCCTGAATCAAATGTTGAGTATCAATCGGAGTATATTTATGCAACCCTACATTATATTTGTATTTTAAGACCTTTTTAACCGAATGCTCTAATCTTTTTTCTGTTAATTTTCCGCTTGAAAAAGCTTCTTTAAATTTTTGAACAGCAACCGGTACATTTTCCGGAAAAAGTAAAATATCATTTCCTGCCAAAAAGGCTTCTAAATCAATTTCACCCGGGCTTTTAAAATTACTTGCTCCTTTCATATTCAAAGCATCCGTAAAAATGAGCCCTTTGAACTTCATTTCCTCTTGCAGTAAATCTGTTACCACACTTTTGGAAATTGAAGAAGGATAACCACTTCTACTCTCTAAAGCAGGTACATTCAGGTGAGCTACCATTACACTTGCTAATCCTTCTTTAAACAGTTTTTTATACGGATATAACTCCACCTGTTTCATTCTCTCTAAAGAGTGATTAACAGACGGCAGCGTATGATGTGAGTCTTTATCTGTATCTCCATGCCCGGGAAAATGTTTTGCCGTGGCAAAAACTCCTTCGCTTTGCAATCCTCTGGTTAAAGCGATTGCCTTTTCTGCTACATTTTCCGGACTTTCTCCGAAAGATCGGTTTCCAATAATCGGATTTTTCGGATTCGTGTTAACATCAACAACCGGAGCAAAATTAAAGTGAATTCCCATTCGTTTGCTATGTTTTGCCATGTGCTTTCCTACTTGTTCTATTAAACCCAAATCCTGAACAGCTCCCAAAGTCATATTCCAAGGGAAAGCATAAGTAGAATCTAAACGCATAGCCAAGCCCCATTCCGCATCAATACCAACAAACAAAGGAACTTTTGCTACTGCTTGAAAACGATTAGTAAGATTTGCCTGTCGAATAGGACCTCCCTGAAAGAAAATTACCCCTCCTATTTTTTGATTTTTTATAAGTGACTCGATTTCTAAAGCATGTTTCTCGTCTTTATTAGAATAAGCCGCAACCATAAAAAGCTGACCTATTTTTTCTTCAAGAGTCATACGGTTGTAGATGCTATCCACCCAACGAGTTTGATGTTCGGTTTGCGGAAAAAATGTATCAATACCCTTTTCGGGAGTGTTTACGGTATCCGTATCTATGTTATTTTGAGTTTTAAAAATATAGTCTGTATTTTCCGATGATTGGCTAATCACATCAGACCCCAACAGTAAAAATATACCTGAAAAAAATAAAATCCCTATGAAGTAACGCATCGAATAAAGTCAAATCTTTAATCCGCTAAAAATAGATAAACTCTAACGAAAATAAAAATCCATTTGCGAATTATTATCAAAAAATGTTTCTCTTTTTACCTCTTTTTAAAACATAAAAAAATCCTGCAACAATATAACTCCAATGTATTTGAACTCTATCGGTTTCTGCATTCTGTTGAGTTACCATTACCTCTTCCGAAAAATCCGAAAGCATAAGAGGCTGCCCTAAAACAATCGGTTTTTGTCAAAAAAGTTTCTTTTTTTAAGCAAAAGCCAGTAGCTCACATAAAAAAGCGAAACCAAAACGGATACTTTGAGTAAGTAAATCAACAGTGTTTCCATATTTTTTAAGGTTCAGGTCAGAATCTTAATTCTTTCCTTCTATCATTTTTAGAATTTCGAGTAAATCTTCTGCAGTGAAAAAACTATCTTTGCAAAAAATTTCAGAAAATGTCACAAGTACGCGTACGATTTGCTCCAAGCCCGACAGGTCCTTTACACATCGGAGGAGTAAGAACAGCTTTATTCAATTATTTGTTTGCAAAAAAACACAACGGAACCTTTTATTTACGTATCGAAGATACAGACCAAACCCGTTTTGTAGAGGGAGCAGAACAATACATTTTTGAATCTCTGGAATGGTTAGGAATTCCACCGGACGAAACTATCGGCAAAAACGAAAAGTTCCCTCCTTACAGACAAAGCGACAGAAAACCACTCTACAGACAATATGCGGAACAACTCGTCAAAACTGGAAATGCCTACTATGCTTTTGATTCAGCCGAAAAATTAGATGAACTCCGCAAAAATGCCGAAGCTCAGGGTCAAACCTTTATATATAACCACACTGTCAGAGAAAGTCTTGAGACTTCTTTAAAATTATCAGCAGAAGAAGTTCAAAAACGAATAGAAAGCGGAGAACCTTATGTGATTCGTTTTAAAACACCAACTGATGAAACCTTAGTTTTAAACGATTTAATCAGAGGAGAAGTAAAGTTTGAAACTTCACTATTGGATGATAAAGTATTATTCAAATCAGACGGAATGCCTACTTATCATTTGGCTAATATTGTAGACGACCATTTGCAAGAAACTTCTCATGTAATCAGAGGAGAAGAATGGTTACCTTCGCTACCGTTACACTTTATGCTTTATCGTGCGTTCGGATGGAAAGCTCCGGAGTTTGCTCACTTACCTCTCATTTTAAAACCGGTTGGAAACGGAAAACTCTCTAAAAGAGATGGTGACAAATTAGGCTTTCCTGTTTTCCCTTTGGAGTGGAAAGACCCAAAATCAGGAGAAATTTCGTCCGGGTATAGAGAAAAAGGGTTTTTCCCGGAAGCCATAATTAACTTTTTAGCACTTTTGGGCTGGAATGACGGAACTGATAAAGAAATCTACTCGTTAGAAGAACTTATCCAAAGTTTTGATTTGGCTCGTGTAAGTAAATCGGGGGCTAAATTTGATCCTGAAAAAAATAAATGGTTCAATCATCAATACTTAATAAAACAATCAGACGAAACATTAGCACAATTATTTTTACCTATTTTAAAAGAAAAAGGCTTTAAAACCGATTTGAATTATGTAACCAAAGTAGTTTCTCTTACTAAAGAGCGTGCTAATTTCGTAACTGATTTTTGGGAGTTGTCAGACTTTTTCTTTGTAGAACCTACTGAATATGACGAAAAAGCAAAGAAAAACTGGAAAGAAGAAACTCCCGGATATATGCAACAACTCATCTCAATTTTAAATAACTTTTCCAATTTTGAAGCAAAATCCTTAGAAAAAGAAATCAAAAACTGGATTACCGATAACGAAATCCCGATGGGAAAAGTTATGCAACCTTTGCGAATAAGTTTAGTAGGAGCTATGAAAGGTCCTGATATTTTCCATATTATGGAAACCATCGGACAACAAGAAACCATTAAAAGATTACAAAACGCAATTGAAAAACTATAAAAAATAAACCCTGAACAATGTTTAGGGTTTATTTTTAAGCATTTGAGGATACAGTATCTTTACTTCTGTAAATCAGATAAATTCCAATCAGGATAAACGGAATACTCAACCATTGTCCGGTAGAAAGTATGGGATTAGAACCTTCAAATCCTCCTTGACTTTCTTTGACAAACTCTGCTATAAATCGAACCGTCCAAAGTAAGATAAGGAAGATCCCGAAAATAAGACCTTGTTTGTTTCTTGCTTCTGTTTTCCAATACAGAAAATATAAAATAACAAACACTGCTACATAGCCTGTTGCTTCATAAAGCTGTGCCGGATGTTTCGGAGTGATACTCTCTATAAGAGGAGCAAATTCAGGATTTGTTACAGCAGCTTTATATGCTTCTTTAGCATCTGCTATTCCTGTTGCTTTTACTATTTCGTATTTATTGTATTCGTCTTGGATAAACTTGATTCCAAGTGAAGAATCGGTTGGTTTTCCTAAAATTTCGGAATTCATAAAATTTCCGAAACGAATAAAAATACCTCCTAACGTAATCGGTAAAACAATTCTGTCTAAAACCCAAAGTAATGGCTTTTTCATTACTTTTCTACTGAAATAAAACATTGTAACGATAATCCCTATGGCCGCTCCATGACTTGCTAATCCGGCAAATCCCGTAAATTCAAAAGTAGGTTGGGTTCTTATCGGAAGAAAAACGCTTAAAAAATCTTCTTTAAAAAGTTGCGGGTCATAAAAAATCACATGCCCCAACCTAGCCCCAAACATGGTAGCTATAAATGTATAGAAGAAAAGAGAGTCTAATTTATCCATGGATTCGTTTTCACGGATAAAAATTCTTTTCATTATCTGATACCCTAAAACAAAAGCTATTACCCACATCAGACTATAATATCTGATGGTGAAAAAACCTAAGTCAATTCCTTCCGAGGGATTCCAAACCATATTTAAAGAATGCAACATACGCTCTGCTTTTTATAGAGTAAATATAGGAAACTATAAGTTAAACCCTAAACTTACTCCTAATTTTTTAGCGATAACCTTCATTATTCTCTGTTGCAAGGCCGGAATCTTAATGGTAGCAATTACGTCATTTCCAAAAGCATACATCAATAACGCTTTGGCTACTTTTTTCGGGATACCTCTTTGTTGCAAATAGAACAAAGCACTTTCATCAAGTTGCCCTACCGTACAACCATGTGAACATTTAACATCATCTGCAAAAATTTCCAATTGAGGTTTGGTATTAATAGTGGCTTTTTCACTTATCAAAATGTTATTATTCTGTTGGAAAGCATTGGTCTTTTGGGCCACTTTGTCCACATAAATCTTTCCATTAAACACTCCTGTTGATCTTCCGCCAAAAATACCTTTGTAATCTTGGTGGCTTTCACAATTCGGGTGAGCATGATGCACTAAGGTATAATGATCGACATGCTGATTGTCTTCAATAACTGTAATTCCCTTAAGGGTTGACTCCACGTATTCGCCAAAGTGGTAAAAGTTCAGGTTATTTCGAATGAGATTACCTCCAAAAGAAAAAGTATGCACAGAAGCACTACTCCCCTGTTGTTGAGAAATATAAGTGTTATCTATGAGATTTGCTTCCAACTCATCATTCTGAAGTTTGTAATAGTCAACTATACCTTTTTCCTCTACAAATATTTCAGTAACCGAGTTGGTTAAAACAATTTCTTTATCGAGTGTCTGATGTCTTTCGATAATTTGAACTTGTGCGTTTTCGCCTACAACTACCAAGTTACGAGGATTAAGCCACAGTTTTTTATCGTTTTTGGTAGAAAAACACACGATTTCTACCGGCTTATCAGCTATTTTATTTTTAGGAATATTGATAAAAGCCCCTTCACAGGCAAAAGCAGTGTTAAGGGACGTAAGAGTCTCATCTTTTGAGGCTATTTGATTGAAATATTTGTCAATTATCTCTCTGTATTTCGGTTTGGAAAGAGCAGAGGATAGCAGACACACATCTATGCCGTCATGCGTAGTGCTAGACAAAAAAGAGTTAAATATTCCATTTACAAACACTATTTTATAAGTATCAGTTTCATCAATAAAAAATCTTTTTACATCGGCAATACCAATAGAGACCTCCGTATCAGGAAAAACAGAAAAATCGTTTTTTAACAGAGCGTTCAGTGATGTATATTTCCAAGCTTCTTCCTTTTTTGTTGGAAAGCCTTTTTCTTCAAAAACTTTAATGGCCGAAGTTCGAATATCGTGCAGGTCTTCGTCCACACTCACTCTCTCTTCAAAAGCCATAAATGACGATAATAATTTTTCTTTCAGAGCCATTTTTATTTGCTTCAGGTTTCAGGTTACTTGAATTGTATGGTTTTATATTAAACTTAACCTTAAGCCATTAAACTAATTCTTCTTTAATCCAATCGTATCCTTTTTCTTCGAGCTCAAGGGCTAATTCTTTAGTGCCTGATTTAACAATTTTTCCGTTCATCAAAACATGGACATAATCAGGAACAATATAATCCAACAACCTCTGATAGTGTGTAATTACTATCACTGCGTTGTCTTTACTTCTGAGTTTATTTACTCCACCAGCTACAATTCTAAGAGCATCAATATCTAACCCTGAATCTGTTTCGTCAAGAATTGCCAACTTCGGTTCTAACATTGCCATTTGGAAAATTTCGTTACGTTTTTTCTCTCCTCCGGAAAAACCTTCATTGAGAGAACGCGACAAAAATTTGCGATCAATCTCCAACATTTCAGATTTCTCTCTAATAAGCTTCAACATTTCGTTAGCCGGCATCTCTTCCAAGCCTTTTGCCTTGCGCGTTTCGTTAATTGCCGTTTTAATGAAGTTAGTAACCGTTACTCCCGGAATCTCCACCGGATATTGAAAAGAAAGAAATATTCCTTTATGAGCCCTTTCTTCCGGAGCCAGCTCTCGGATATCCTCTCCGTCAAGAATTATTTCTCCTTCAGTAACTTCATAGTCTTCTTTTCCGGCAATTACAGAAGCAAATGTACTTTTTCCGGAACCATTAGGTCCCATAATAGCGTGAACTTCTCCTGCTTTTATTTCTAAGTTTAATCCTTTCAGGATTTCCTTGTCCTCAACCGAGGCATGTAGATTCTTTATTGTTAACATATTTAATTTGATAATTTGGAGATTCTAATCTGAAAATTAAAATGATTATGAAAAGTGTGTTTTCCGGTTTTTTATCATTTTAATGTTTCCTATTAACCTCATTATTTTAATGTTATTATAATTTAATCGACTATTTTTGAATTATTCCAATAAACTCAATGTGTCAGGATAACTTCCTGATACTCTACATAAATCCAATCCATAAAAAACTTCTTCTATTTCTTTGATTGCAAGTTTAATTTTATGAATAAAACCTGCTTTACTCTCTGGTAATTCACCACAGTACTTAAAATATCTAAGGTAAATTGAAATGAGTATGCTTTCTTGTTCTATCATAAAAACATTTTCAAGTTACCTCATCTCAAATTATCCGACTGAGCCTTCTAATGAAATTTCCAATAGTTTTTGAGCCTCTACGGCAAACTCCATCGGAAGTTTATTCAAAACTTCTCTTGAAAATCCATTTACAATAAGAGCAATGGCTTTTTCTGTATCAATTCCTCTTTGATTGCAATAGAAAACCTGATCCTCACCAATTTTACTGGTGGTGGCTTCATGTTCTACCTGTGCCGTAGGGTTGTTTGACTCAATATACGGGAATGTGTGAGCTCCGCATTCGTTGCCCATCAACAAAGAGTCACATTGAGAAAAATTTCTTGCATTCTCGGCACGAGGTCCAATATGTACAAGACCCCTATAGCTGTTTTGAGATTTTCCGGCAGAAATTCCTTTAGAAATAATGGTAGATTTAGTGTTTTTCCCTAAATGAATCATCTTTGTTCCGGTATCTGCCTGTTGATAGTTATTTGTTACGGCAATAGAATAAAACTCTCCCACCGAGTTATCTCCTTTCAGAATACAAGAAGGGTATTTCCACGTAACAGCCGAACCTGTTTCTACTTGTGTCCATGATATTTTAGCATTCTTCTCACACAAACCTCTTTTAGTAACAAAGTTGTACACCCCTCCTTTTCCTTCTTTATTTCCGGGGAACCAATTTTGTACAGTAGAATATTTAATCTCTGCATTTTCTAAAGCGACAAGCTCTACTACAGCCGCATGCAATTGGTTTTCGTCTCGTGAAGGAGCCGTACAACCTTCAAGGTAAGACACATAACTACCTTCATCGGCAATTACAAGTGTTCGTTCAAACTGTCCTGTTCCGGCTTGGTTAATTCGGAAGTACGTAGAAAGCTCCATCGGGCACTTCACTCCTTTTGGAATATAACAAAAGCTTCCGTCTGAGAACACAGCTGAATTTAACGCTGCATAAAAATTATCTGTTTTAGGCACCACTGTTCCCAGATATTTCCGAACCAAATCCGGATGTTTTTTAATTGCTTCCGAAATCGGGCAGAAAATAATACCCTTTTCCTCCAAAGTTTTTTGGAATGTAGTAGCTACAGATACCGAGTCCATCACAATATCTACGGCTACTCCTGTGAGTCGTTTTTGTTCTTCGATAGAGATTCCCAACTTTTTGAAAGTTTCCAAAAGCTCCGGATCTACTTCGTCTAAACTGTTGAGATTTGGTTTTTTCTTGGGTGCAGAATAGTAGGATATAGCTTGGAAGTCAGGCTTTTCGTATTTCACATTAGCCCACTCCGGCTCAGTCATTTCTTTCCAAATACGGAAAGATTCCAGCCTCCATTCCGTCATCCATTCCGGTTCTTCTTTCTTCTTCGAAATAGCCCGAATAATATCTTCATTTAATCCTACAGGAAATGTCTCTGACTCAATATTGGTATAAAAACCGTACTCGTATTCTTTATTTTCTAATTCGACTTTTAAATCGTCTTCGGTATATTTTGCCATTTCTAAATATTAAAGTTTTAGGAAAGCCAAGTCATCTTTGGTCATTTGACTCTAAGTGACTCTTATAAAGAAAAGCTCTCTCCGCAGCCACACGTTCTCTTCGCATTCGGATTGTTAAAAACAAATCCTTTACCGTTTAGTCCTCCTTCATATTCCAGAGTTGTCCCCACCAAATACAAATAGCTCTTTTTTTCGACTACGATTTTGATTCCGTTATCTTCAAAAACTCTATCTGATTCGGTTGCGGTTTTATCAAAATTCAGTACATATTCTAATCCTGAGCAACCTCCACTTTTCACTCCTACTCGCACATAGTCTGTCTTAGGATTAAAACCTTCGTCTTCCATAAGCATAGCCACTCGCTTACTTGCTGATTCTGACACTTTAATCATATCTCCTCCTAATTTTTATTTATTCTAATTAATAAAGTGCAAAGGTACTACAATAAAGTATCAAATCATAGTTTAATAACATTTTTGAAAGATAAAAGTCTTCATCTTCTAATGCAAAAAATCTTTAAAAGAATAACCTAAACTAACATAAAGACAATATAGTCAAACACTTAAACTCAAAACCTTTACTTGTTATCACCAAAAAACATAAATATTTACTTCAGACCGTATAAACTCTAAAAAATAAGTCGAAAATTGTAAAATTCCTTATTCTATATAACACCTATAATTGATATATTTGCAACTTGTATATTTATTTTATGAAAAATTTCCTCCTGTGTATATTCCTATTTATAGGCTTTTCCGTGTTGGCACAAACCAAAGTAAGCGGAATAGTTTATGATGAAAACAAAATGCCGATGCCATTTGCCAGTGTGGCTTTTAAAGGAACTACTATCGGAATTGTAACAAACGAAAACGGGAAGTTTTATTTAGAATCAAAAGATAATAACCTGACTCTTGTTGTTTCGTTTGTAGGATATAAAACACAAGAAAAATTACTTACCGTAGGAGGAAATTATAATCTGGAATTTACCCTTGAGCCTGATAACATAATTGAAGCAGTTCAGATTATTGGAGGAAAACAGCCTAAGAAAAACAATCCTGCCATTGATATTTTGAGAAAAATTTGGGCTCGAAAACGTAAAAACGGGCTGTATATGTTCGACCAATACAAGTTTGACAAATACGAAAAAATCCAATTTGACCTTAACAATATTGACAGTGCTTTTACTCAGAAAAAGTTGTTCAAAGGAATGGAGTTCATCTTTGAACATGTGGATACATCAAAAATTACAGGGAAAACATACCTCCCGATTTTCTTAAACGAAGCTTTGAGCGAAGTATATGGAGATAACAAGCTAAAAAAGAAAAAAGAAATTCTTACAGCCAATAAAACTTCCGGATTTAACGGAAATCAACATATTTTGGCTTTTATCAAAGATCTGTATAACGAATATGATATCTACGATAACTTCATTACTATTTTTGATAAAAGTTTTCATAGCCCGATTTCAAGATACGGAATAGAAGCTTATAACTATGTTTTAGCAGACAGTGCCTATATTGACAACAAATGGTGTTATAACATTATTTACTATCCGAGACGAAAAGGAGAACTTACTTTTAAAGGAGATTTTTGGGTAAACGACACCACTTTTGCCATCAAAAAAATCAATATGTCCGTAACCCAAAGTGCCAACATCAACTGGATTAAGGAAATTTATATTGAACAGGAATTTGAAGTACTGAACGATTCGGTTTTCTTGCTTTCCAGAGACCACTTTATGTCGGATTTTGCTTTTAACAAAAAAGACGAATCCAAAGGAGTTTACGGAAAGCGAACAACTATTTATCAAAATCACCTGTTTAATCAGGAGAAGCCGAAAGATTTTTATAAAGAAGAAGTCAATTATTACGATGATGCCATTTATCACCGAGACGATGATTTTTGGAATACAAACCGTTTTGAATCTTTAAGTCGTGACGAAAGAGGTATTTATAAAATGCTCGACACCCTCCAGACTGTTAAGAAATTTAAACGAATGTACGACTTGGTCGCTATTCTCGGAAGTGGTTATGTTCAGATAGGAGATTTCGATTACGGACCTATATTTTCTTCTTTCGGATATAACGATGTAGAAGGAGTTCGATTCAGAGCCGGAGGTAGAACTTATTTCGGACCTAATGATTTATGGAGATTAGAAGGATATACCGCCTACGGATTCAATGACCATCAGGTCAAATACGGAATTTCAGGAAAATGGCTTATCAATACCAAAAACCGACTTATTATAAGTGGTGGAAATCGAAGAGATATTGAACAGATTGGAGCGAGTCTGACTACTTCTAACGATATTTTAGGACGCAGTTTTGCCTCATCTGCTATATTCGCCAGCGGAGATAATTCTAAACTGACTTCGGTTAATCTCTCTAATATAATGCTGGAAATTGAACCGATTAAACACCTTACTTTCAAGTCAGCCTTCAGTTACAGAACTCTCAAATCCGCTTCTCCCGAAACCTTTAGTTTAGAATATTTTGATCAAGACGGAAATATTCAGAGAGAAGTAACCCAATCTGAAATCAACTTTATGGTTGATTATACTCC
>Ga0079224_100004320_pt1 | contig 18304 bp, 16 predicted proteins | sample Stecom2015_FD_80414 | JGI IMG/M metagenome (GOLD analysis project Ga0079224, IMG submission 80414) | Agricultural soil microbial communities from Utah to study Nitrogen management - Steer compost 2015 | ecosystem: Environmental > Terrestrial > Soil > Agricultural land | place: USA: Utah...
CCCCGACGTCTATACCAACGCCATGATCATGGGCTGGATGGCGGACGAGTATGCCAACGTGGTTGGCCACCCCTGCCCGGACGTCATCACCGGCAAGCCTATCCCGCTGGGCGGCTCGCTGGGCCGGGACGACGCCACCGCCCGTGGCGGCTTCTACGTGCTCAACCACCTGGCGGAGGAGCTGGGCTGCAACGGCGGCACCCGCCGTGCGGTAATCCAGGGCATGGGGAATGCCGGCTCCCACATGGCCGAGATGCTGCACGCCGCCGGCTGGCAAATCATCGGCATGTCCGACTCGCGCGGGGCCATTTACGATCCTTCCGGCCTGTTTCCGAGCGCAGTCCTACGCGCCAAGCAAGAGCAAGGCAGCGTCGTCGCCATGGCTGGCAGGGAAGGCGTGCGGGAGATCAGTCCTGACGAGCTCTTGACCCTGGAGTGCGAGCTGCTGGTGCCGGCGGCGCTGGAGGAAATGATCAATGCCGACAATGCCGAGCACATCCAGGCCCGGGTCATCCTGGAGCTGGCCAACGGCCCCGTCACCCCCGCCGCCGACCGCATCCTCGCCCGCAAAGGCATCGCCGTGTTGCCGGACATTCTCGCCAACGCCGGCGGCGTGACCGTGTCCTATTTCGAGTGGGTGCAGAACCGGCAGGGCTATTACTGGACGCTGGACGAGGTGCACAGCCGGCTGAAAGCCATTATGGAGCGGGAAAGCCGCAACGTCTGGAACATCGCCCAGAAGCACAACATCACCCTGCGCACGGCAGCCTACGTCCATGCCCTCAACCGCCTGTCGGAAGCGATAGAGGCCCACGGCACCCAGGCCTATTTCGCTGGCTAGCCCCTCTAGAGTGCAAAACGGGTACCATGATGGGACGTCCCGGACCGCCCGGTCCGGGACGTCCGACCGTTTGCCGAATCCGACGAGAAGCTGTGAACACCCTTTCCCACCACCAGGCCTCTGCCAAGATCCACGCCCACAATTGGTTCTTCCCCGCGGCCGCCCTGTATGCGGCCATCGTGCTGCCACTGTCGCTGCAGATCATGCTGACCCAGCCCGGCTGGCTGCCGGGTCTGGCGACCGGCCTCGGCCACGGGCACGAGATGCTGTTCGGCTTTGCTCTGGCGGTGATAGCCGGCTATCTGCTGGGGCCGCAATCCAAACTGCTGCTGGGCGCCATGCTGGTCCTCTGGGCTGCTGCCCGCGCCAGCTATCTGACCGCTCCCTACAGTGCCGTGGCAGCGCTGACCAACGCCTTGTTCGCCGTCCTGCTGGCTGTGCAGATCGCGCCGAAGTTCATGACGGCAGCGAAAAAATGGCGCAACAAGGTCATCGGTCCAGTACTGCTGGCCATTTGCGGCCTCGCCGCCGCCATGCAGCTGGATCGCCACCTCGGCGGCCATCTGACCCAGCAGACCCTGCTCCACGAGAGCGTGCTGTTGATCGCCCTGCTGCTGCTGTTCATGGGCGGGCGCATCATCGCGCCCGCGGTCGCCGGCCACTTCCAGCAGCTGGGGCAGGAGCTGGATGCTCGTGTGCAGCCGCGCGTCGAAGGCGCGCTGATCATCGCCATGGGACTGGCCATCGCGCTTCATCCCTGGCCAGCGACGCGGTCCCTGGCCGCCATTGCCCTGGTCGTCGCCGGCGTGCTGGCGCTGGTCCGGCTGCTGCGTTGGCGCTTGTGGCAGTGCCGAGCGCGGCCCGACCTGCTGTGCCTGGGCGCCGGCTATGGCTGGCTTGTCATCGGGCTGATCCTGCTCGCCCTGGCGGCTCCGGCCCATCGGGCGGCCGCGCTGCATGTGATCACCATTGGCGGGCTCGGCTCGCTGGCGCTGGGCGTGATGGCGCGCACCCGGATGCAGCGGGTCCGGGCCAATCCCGCGGATGCGCCCTCCATCGTCATCGGCACTGCCCTGATCGGTCTGGCAGCAGCCGCCCGCGCCCTGGCCGGTCTGGGCGTCTTCTACGGCGGCCTGCTATGGTTGAGCACGCTGGCCTGGGCGCTCGCCTTCCTGCTGCTGGCGCGGCTGTTATTCAGCCTGCCAGCCCGCTGAAACCGCGCCCGCAGGCCAGACGCGCGGGCGCGTGCCTGGCCGCCGGGACTGGTTTGCAGGCCCGCCAAGCCCTACTATAAATCGCTAAAGACAAACAGTTTTCGACCGGCGAAGGCCCGCTCGCAGAGGCTCGAAAAGGCTCACAAGGACCATTGTTCCGAATTACACTGTCAGCATGCCTCGGCGAGTTCTGCGGGCGCTCCACTTACCCTCGCCAACGCATGCTGCATCCATTCCCAGCCCCGCCCGACTGGCCGTGGCTTTCCTGGATGGAGAGGGAGACAGATCGTGACACAACCGAACATCATCGTGACTAGAAATGACCTGGAGCGCCTGGAGGAGCTGCTGAGCAGCGCGGCGGCCAAGGGGTTGCCGGGCGTGGACAGCCTCTGGCAGGAGCTCGAGCGTGCCGAGGTGGTCTCGGCTAAGGACGTCCCCCCGGGCGTCGTGACCATGAACTCCACCGTGCAGTTTGTCGAGGAAGGCACTGGCAAAACCCACGAGATGACGCTGGTGTATCCGCACGAAATCGACGGCACGCCGGGCAAGGTTTCCATCCTGGCTCCGGTCGGCAGCGCCTTGCTGGGCCTGTCGGAGGGTCAAACCATCGAATGGTCGCGCCCCGGCGGCGGCACCATCAAGCTACGCGTCGTGCGCGTGCTTTATCAGCCCGAAGCTTCCGCCTCTAGCGCCCAGGCCTGAGGCCTGGGCGGCTTTCCCGCATCGCGACCGTCCCCGGCACCGTTTCCGCAAGCCGTTGTTCCCAACCCAACCGTCGCCCGGGCGCCAGCGAGCCTGCCCGGGGCCGTTACTCGGCAAGGCGCCGCCCTTATTTCAGATGCATGCCCCGCCTCCCCGCGCCACGGCCGAGCGGGGCACGATCGCCGGCCGGGAGAAAAACGAGCGCCATGCCAGCAAGTCCTTACCTCGACATCGCCCTACACCTCGTCGCCGCGCTGGGCGCGGGCAGCCTGATTGGCCTGGAACGCACCTTCAGTGGCCGACCGGCTGGATTTCGTACCCATGGGCTGGTCTGCCTAGCTTCGGCCATGCTGATGCTGATCACGACCTATCAGAATCTGTGGCTGCACACGCTGCCCCTGGAGACGGTGCGCACCGACCCCACCCGCATGGCCCAGGGCATCATGACCGGCATCGGCTTCCTCGGCGCCGGCGTCATTTTCAAGGAGGGGTTGACGGTCCGCGGTCTAACCACCGCGGCTTCCATCTGGAACACCGCCGCCATTGGCACCTTGATCGGTATCGGCTTTTACTATCCAGCCGCACTCGCCACGCTGATCACCTTCGGCATGCTGTCGGTTTTTCGCACCATCGAGGTCAAAATGCCGACCCGGCATTACGCGCGCAACGTCATCCGCTGCCACCGCGACCGGGTTCTGTCCGAGCCGACCATCCGGGAGCTGTTGCGCAGCCATCATTTCGACGTTGTCAAAATGGGCTACCACCTCGCCGGCGGAGGGGAGGTCTTCGAGTACCAGATGGTGATCCGGACCCTCGACCCACGCAACATGGAGCGGCTATCCCAGTCGCTGCTGGCCGCGCCCGAGGTGCTGGAGTTTCAGCTCGTCGCCATTGCCAACTAGAATGGCTCCGATGCATCGCACCGACACCGTCACACCATGCCTGCGCGGCCTGACCGTCCTGGTGACCCGCCCGGCCCACCAGGCCGCCGCCTTTTGCGCCATGCTGGAGCGGCGAGGCGCCGTGGCACTGTCCCGCCCTGCCCTGCGCATCTGCGAGCCGGCCGACCTCGGCGAGCTGGAGCGCGCGGTGGCGCGCCTGGATGCCTTCGACCTTCTCATGTTCAACAGCCCCAATGCGGCCACGCGGGCGCTTGAGTTCATTCATGCCCGCCGGCGCCTGCCGGAACAGGTGCTGATCGCCGCCATTGGCCGCGCGACTGCCGCCGCCATCGAACGCTACGGTTACCGGGTGGACGTCTGTCCGGCCTCCGGCTTCGACAGCGAAGCCCTGCTCGCCCTGCCCGAGGTGGCCGAGGTCCGCGGCAAGCGGGTTGCGATTTTCCGCGGCCAGGACGGGCGCATGCTGCTGGCCGAAACCCTGCGCCAGCGCGGTGCCGAGGTCGAGTTCGTGACCACCTACCGGCGCTGCGGCCCCAGTCCGGAGCAGGCCAAGGCCCTCAGCGCCGCGCTGCGCCAGGGCGTGGACGTAGTGACTGTGGCCAGCAGCGAGACTCTGCGCCATCTGGTGGCCTGCCTCGATCCCGAGGCGCGGGCGCAACTTGAGCACGCCTGCCTGATCACTGGGCACCCGCGGATCAGCGCCACAGCGCGCGAGCTGGGCCTGCCGGAGCCGTACACCGCTGCCGATCCCACTGACGCCTCAATGCTGGCGGCGGTGTTGGCCTGGGCGCAGCGACGAAAGCGCTCTTGATCGTGCGTTGTCGCCCTGCTTTGGGTAGCATCTTGCCGCGTCAATTTTCCCAACTTTGGCTGAGGCCCCGATGAGCATTTACGGCGATTACATCAAATCCGTCATCCGCACTGTCCCCGACTGGCCACAACCGGGCGTCAAGTTCCGCGACATCACGCCGCTGCTGCAAAGTCGCGCCGCCTTCCGTCGCCTCATCGACGGTTTCGTGCACCGCTATCAGGAAATGGAACTGGACGCCATCGCTGCCATCGACGCGCGCGGCTTCATCATCGGGGCGCCACTGGCCTACGAGCTGTCCTGCAGCTTCGTGCCGATCCGCAAGCAGGGCAAACTGCCCTTCAAGACCCTCAGCGAAACCTACAAGCTGGAATACGGCGAAGCGACGGTGGAGCTGCACGCCGACGCCTTCCGGCCCGGCGATCGCATCCTGATCGTGGACGACCTCATCGCCACCGGCGGCACCATGCTGGCCGCCGCCAAGCTGATCCAACGTGCCGGCGGGGTGGTGGTGGAAACTGCCGCCATTATCGACCTGGTCGATCTCGGCGGCTCGCGCAAGATCCGCGAAGCTGGCTACGAAGTCTTCGCCGTCTGCACCTTCACCGAAGACGAATGACGCGCTGAAGCCGGCAGAGTGGCTGCCCTGCCGGCCCGCGCTTGCGCGCCCTAGCCATTCCCGCCCAAGATGGGCCGGGCCGGCGGCAGCTCGGCGAACTCGTCAGGACGGTTTTCCCTGCCGGCGCGGATGGCCTCCAGGATCTCGTCCCGCTGCAGCATGCTGGCGTTCCAGATGCTGATGTAGTCCAGCGCGGCAGCCGTGCTGTGATCGCGCGAGTAGATGGCCATGCGCTTACAGCCGTAGACCGCCAGCGGCGGCTTGCTGGCGATCTCGCGGGCAATGACCATGACCTCCCGCAGCATGGTCTCCTGGTCCGGGAACACCCGGTTGACCAGCCCCACCTGGCGCGCTTCCTCGGCCGGCATGCGCCGCCCGGTATAGGCCAGCTCGCGGGCGATGCCTTCGGGGATCAGCTTGAAGATGCGCGGGAAGGTGCCAACGTCAGCCGTCATGCCGACGTTGATCTCGTGAATGGTGATGAAGGCATCGGCCGTGGCATAGCGCATGTCGCAGGCGGTGATAAGGTCGACTCCGCCGCCGATGCAACCGCCCTGGATGGCCGCCAGCACGGGCAGACGGCAGCTCTCCAGGCAGGAGAAGGTCTCCTGCATGCGCTTGACGTTCTCGTAGAAACGCAGCCCGGCCTGGCGCCGCCGCAGCGGATCCTCCGCCCCGCCGCCAAGGGCGTCGGAGGAGAACAGACCGAGATCCAGCCCGGAGCTGAAATGCGGCCCGGTCGAGGAGATGACGATGACCCGGGCTCTGGCATTGTCGTCGATGTCGCGCACGATGCGCGGCAGCTCCTCCCAGAACTCCCGGATCATGCTGTTGCGCTTCTCGGGCCTATTGAGTTTGATGTGGGCGATCTTGTCCTCGATGCTGACGTCGAAACAGGTGTAGCTCATCTTCCTCTCCCGCGCGCGGGGCCGCCCGGCCTCGCGTCCATGCCGCGATTATTTGGGCGCCATGCGGATCGCGCCGTCGAGCCGGATCACCTCACCGTTGAGCATGGTGTTCTCGACGATGTGCGCGACCAGGGCGGCGAATTCGTCGGGGCGCCCCAGCCTGGGCGGAAACGGGACTTGCTGTCCCAGCGACTTGCGCGCCTCCTCGGGCAGACCAGCCATCATGGGGGTATCGAACAGCCCCGGCGCAATGGTGACGCAGCGGATACCGAAGCGCGCCAGCTCGCGAGCGATAGGCAGCGTCATGCCGACCACGCCGGCCTTGCTGGCGGAATACGAGGCCTGGCCGATCTGGCCGTCGAAGGCTGCCACCGAGGCGGTGTTGATGATCACCCCCCGCTCGCCCTCGGCATCCGGCTCGTTGGCCGTCATCATCTGGGCCGCCAGCCGCAGGCAGTTGAAGGTGCCGATCAGGTTGACCTCGATGCCGCGGGCGAACAGATCCAGCGGGTGGGGACTGTTGTCGCGATCCAGCACCTTGCCGACCACCGCCACGCCGGCGCAGTTGACCAGCCCGTGCAGCCCGCCGAAGGCATCGCGGGCAAGCTCCACCGCCGCCTGCACGTCGGCTTCCTTGGTCACGTCCACCTTGCAGAAGCGGGCCTGTGGACCGAGCTCGGCCGCCAGCGCCTCGCCCTGCTCGACGTTGATGTCGGCGATGATCACATTGCCGCCGCCGGCCGCCAGGCGCCGCACAGCGCCGCCGCCGAGGCCGGACGCGCCGCCGGTCACCATAAACGTACGTCCCTTGAGATCCATACGAAGTCTCCTCTCCGTCGTTGCATGACAATGGCCGCCGAAGAAGAGGCTTCCTCGACGGCCGCAAGATCGAGCCGCAGATTGCGCTCAAGGCGGCGAAAGCAGCCCCTACCCCGGCAGGCTGGGAGCAGCCCGTGCGCTCAAGAGGCAAGCTCCCGCAGTGCCACGATGGGCAAATCACGCTCGGCCGCCCAGCGCTCCCAGTCCAGGGCGTCGCGCTCTCGCAGCGCCTGGCCGAGGCTGGCGTGGGTGAGTCGCTGCAGGCCCAGCTCGGCGGCGAGACGGGCGCTGAAATGGGGCTCCAGGCAGCCGACCGCGACCACGCCGCTGCGCGCCGGGTAAATGGCGTATTCCGGCAGCCGTCCCGCCAGCAGGCCGCCTGGCCGGGTGACGCCATGGCGCAGCGGCGCGGCCAGCGCCTGGGCGCCGTCGAACAAGGCCACGCTGGCGTAGGCGCCCTTGCCAGTGCGCTGCCGTGACAGCAGCAGGGCGAGCGCGGTACTGACGGTCCGCTCGGCCCCGATCAGGTCGGCCGCCAAGGTGCGCGGCATGCGGTCGGGCTCCAGCAGCCCGGCTTCCGCCAGATAGGTCAGATCGTGCCCAGGCCTGTCCTCGTCCGGCGCCGGATAGCCGATGATGGCCACCTGGCACAGATGAGGATGGCGGGCCTGCAGCGTGGGCCAATCCAGCTGCAGCCGCCGCAGCGCGGCGGGACGGCTAGAAGTGATGAGCACATCGGCTTCGCTCAACAGCGCATGCAGCCGCTCGCGCTGCGCCTCCTGCTTGAGGTCAAGGGTGTGATGGGACTGTCCCTGGTGCAGCTCCGCGTACCAGACCGGGTTGAAGCGGGCCATGGGATCGCCCGTTGGCGGCTCCACCTTGATCACCTCGGCTCCCAGCTGCACCAGGTGCGCCGCAGCCGCCGGCCCCGGCAAGTTGGGCGCCAGGGTGACCACCCGTATCCCCTGCAACAGTGACGCCACGCTTTCCGTCATTGCGCGGCTCCCCTTGAAGCCGAATCGTGCGCCGACAACATGCTTCTCCTCCAGCGGCAGACCGTCCATCGTCCTTCCTGAATGTAGCAGGCCAACCGTCTGCCGCAAGCAGGTTGCTCACGAGGCAGGCGCGGGCGTCACCAGCTGATCGGTGACGATGCGACCGTCGACCAGCTCGATGATGCGATCGCAGCGGGCGGCCAGGCGCGGGTCATGGGTCACGATGAGGAAGGCGGTGCCGCGCTCCTGATTGAAGCGACGCAGCAGTGCGAAGACCTCGTCGGCAGTGGTGGTGTCGAGATTGCCGGTGGGCTCGTCGGCCAGCACTAGCACCGGATCGGCGATGAGGGCGCGCGCGATGGCAACCCGCTGCTGCTGACCGCCAGATAATTGCGACGGCGGCCGGTCGCCGAACTGGGCCAGCCCCACGGCGGCCAACAGCTCGTCGGCCGCGGCCTGCATACCGCGCTCCAGCCGGCCGCGGGCGGCGAACAGAGGCAGCAGCACGTTCTCCCGGGCCGAGAAGGCGCCGACCAGATGGTGGAACTGGAACACGAACCCCAGTGCCTCCCCGCGCAGCTGGGTCAGCTCCCGCTCGCTCAGGCGACCGGTATCCTGCCCCGTCAGCAGGATGCGGCCACTGCTAGGCCGATCCAGCAGTCCGATCAGGTTTAGCAGCGTACTCTTGCCGGAACCGCTCGGCCCGATCAGGGCGGCGAACTCGCCTGCCTCCAGCCGCAGGTCTATGCCGTGCAGCACCTCGGTCTCCGCCGGCGTACCGACGGCGTAGGACTTGCGGACCGCCTCCAGACGCAGGATCTCAGCCACGGATCGCATCCACCGGATTGAGGCGTGCCGCCCGCAGGGCCGGAGCAGCCGCCGCCACCAGCCCCGTGAGCGTGGCTAGCAGCGCCGCTCCAACCAGCACCGCCGGGCTGATCTGAATGGCGAACGGGAAGCCCGTCGCCACGCGGGTGAACAGCTGGATCAGCAGCGTTGCCATCGCCGAGCCGACCAGCGAGCCCAGTAGCCCCAGCAGCGCGCCCTGCAGCAGGAACACCGCCATGATGGCCCGCCTCGAGGTGCCGGTGGCGCGCAGGATGCCGATTTCCCGCGACCGCTGCACCACCGAGATCGCCAGTACGCTGGCGATGCCAAAGGCAACCGAAATGGCGACGAAGAAGCGGATCATGCCGGTGGCGATGCTTTGCGAGCGCAGCGCCGACAGTAGCTCGCGGTTGGTTTCCATCCAGCTGTCGGCGATCAGCCCGGTCTGCGCCTCGATGCGATCGCCGATAGCCTCGGCTTCGAACACGTCGACCACCCGCACCTCGATGCTGGAAATGCCTCCGGGCAGATCCAGCAGGCTTTGTGCCGGGCGCAACCCGATATAAACGTAGCGCAGGTTGAGATCGCGCATGCCGAGATCGAACAGGCCAGCAACCCGGAAACTGCTGCCGCGCCCGCCCACGGTCTCCAGCCGCAGGCGGTCGCCAAGGCGCAGCCCCAGCTCGTAGGCTAGATCGAGCCCGATCAAGGCGTCCTCGGCGTCCAAGCGCAGCTGCCCCGTCCGCAGCTTGCCGGCCAGATCCACCACCCGGCTGAAGCGCTCTGGCTCGATGCCCAGCAGGGCGATGGCCCGATTGGCCTCGCCCCGGATGGCCAGCCCCGGCCCGGAGGCTACCGGCGCCACCGCCACCACCCCGGGCTGATCGGCGATGATGGGCAGCAGCGCCTGCCACTGGTCGATGCTGCGCAGCCGCTGTGCCCGCGGCTGGATGCGGTGCAGCATCTGCAGGCGCGCCGCCTCCCGCAGTGGCGGCACGACCTCGTCCGGCGGACGCACCACGATATGGGCTTGCGATCCCAGCGTGTCCTCGATGACACGGGCTTGCAGTCCGTTGATGATGGTGGTGATGAAGACGATAACGGCCACGCCCAGCGCCACGCCGCCGACGATGAGCAGGGTCTGGAAACGTCCCTCACGCAGGAACCGGACCGCCACCACCCAAGCGAAAGGCATCAGCGCGCCACCTCGTCGATTCGGATGCGCTGGCCGGCGACCACGGCGTCGGGATCAGCGAGCACCAGCTCGCCAGCCTCGACGCCGTCCAGCAGCTGTACCCGCTCGTCTCCGAGCAGGCCGAGGCGGACCGCCTGGCGCACCGCCCGTCCGTCGCGCGCCACCAGCAGCCAAGGCTGCCTGCCGATGTCACGCACGGCTCGACGCGGCACCGTTAGCGCCCGCTCCTGCCGGGCTACCAGGATGTCGATGGTGACCGTCATGTCGGCGCGCAGGAACGACGGTGGATCGTCCACCGTCAGCTCGATCTCGACCGTGCCCCGCTGCGCGTCGACCGCCGGCGCGATGAAGCTGACGCTGGCAGTGAACAGTTGGCGCGGATAAGCATCGGCCGCCACCAGCGCGGGCTGTCCCAATTCGACCAGGCTCAGGTTGCGCTCATCCAGCTGAGCCTCGATCAGGGTCTTGCCGGCGCTGGCCAGCAGCAGCACCGGTGTGCCCGGCTGCACCACGTCCCCGGGTTCCACCAGGCGGCGAAGCACGGTGGCTGCGACCGGCGCGCGAATCAAGGTTTCCTGCTGGCGCGCGTGGATTTGCGCCAGCGCGGCCCGGGCCTGCTCCAGGTTGGCGACCGCGGCCAGATATTCGCTGCCGTCAGGCTGCAGCGCAGCCAGGCTTTGCTCGGCGCTGCGCAGCCGGCTGGCGGCCAAGTCCATTGCCTCCTTGCGCGCTTCCACCTCGGCCTGGCTGACGAACCGCTCTTTGGCCAGTTCAGCAGCGCGGCGGTAGTCGCGCTGCGCCTGGCGCAGCTGCAGCTCGGCCTGGATGCGGGTCTCGGCGGCCAGCGGCCGCTGCACTTGCTCCAGCTGTCGCAGCCTTACTTCCGCCAAGCGCAGACTGGCCTCGGCGCTGCGCACCGCGGCATCGAGCTCGCTGCTGACCAGACGCACCATGGGGGCGCCGGCAGCTACCCGCGCCCCCTCTTCCACCAGCACCTCGGCCACGGTAGCGACCAGCACGCTGCCGACGCCGATGCGCTCCGGACTGACCACCCGTCCGGTCGCCACCACCCGCTGCTCCAGCGGCCCGACGCCGACGGGCTCGACCGCAACCCGCGGCACCGACAACAGCCAATGCACGGCCCAGGCCAGCGGTAGCAGCACGGCGATGACGACCAGCCAACGCAGCCGCATGATCGTAGGTCCTCCGGGTGCCGCCGGCTGCCCAGGCGGCGGCGACCGTGACGTGGGCAACCGGCGCAGCGCGCCGCCCGCCACTGCCGGCGGCAGCGGGCGGCCTGACGGGCGTGCTCAGAACTTACCGTAGTAGCCTTCCTTGAGGGCGTCGAACAGGTTGGCGGCGGTGTGCACCTCACCGTCGTACTCGACCTGCTCGTTGCCCTTGGCCTCGACCACGCTGCCGTCTTCCAGGATGAAGCGGTAGGTGGTGTTGGCGAGGTCCTTCTCCTTCACCAGCACGCCCTGGAAGGCTTCCGGGTTGAAGCGGAAGGTGGTGCAGCCCTTGAGCCCCTTCTTGTAGGCATACAGGTAGATGTCCTTGAAATCCTCGTACGGGTAGTCCGTGGGGACGTTGGCCGTCTTGGAGATCGAGGAGTCCACCCATTTCTGCGCCGCCGCCTGGATATCCACATGCTGCTTGGGCGTGATGTCGTCGGCGGTGACGAAGTAGTCGGGCAGCCCCTTGCCGGGCTCGGCCTCGGGGTCGATGAAGTGCCGGTAGGCCAGCAGCTCCATGGAGTAGACGTCGACCTGCTCCTTGGTCTTCTTGCCCTCGCGGATCACGTTGCGGGAGTAGTGATGGGCGAAGCTTGGCTCGATGCCGTTGCTGGCGTTGTTAGCCAGCGACAGTGAGATCGTGCCGGTGGGCGCGATCGAGGTGTGGTGGGTGAAGCGCCCGCCCGTCTCGGCCAACTGCGCGACCAGCTCCGGGCGTTCCTTGGCCACCTGCTGCATGTAGCGTGAGTACTTGGCCCAGAGCACCTTGCCCTTGACCTTGTCACCCACCTTGTAGCCGTCGGCCTTCATCTCCGGCCGCTTGGCCAGCATCTCGGAGGTGACGGTGAACTCTTCCTCCATGATGGGCGCTGGCCCCTTCTCGCGGGCCAGCTCTAGCGCCACCTCCCAGCCGACCAGCGCCATTTCCTTGGCCACCTGTTCGGTGAAGGTCACCGAGTCGGGATCGCCGTACTTCATGCGCAGCATGGTGATGGTCGAGCCCAACCCCAGAAAGCCCATGCCGTGGCGGCGCTTGCGGAAGATCTCGTTGCGCTGCTGTTCCAGCGGCAGACCGTTGATCTCCACCACGTTGTCCAGCATGCGGGTGAAGATGGCCACCACCTTGCGGAACTCGTCCCAATCGAAGCGCGCCTTGTCGGTGAACGGATCGCGCACGAACTTGGTGAGGTTGACCGAGCCGAGCAGGCAGGCGCCATACGGCGGCAGCGGCTGCTCGCCGCAGGGGTTGGTGGCGCGGATGTTCTCGCACCACCAGTTGTTGTTCATCTCGTTGACGCGGTCGATCAGGATGAAGCCCGGCTCCGCGTAGTCGTAGGTGGAGGTCATGATCAGGTCCCACAGCCGCCGCGCCTTGATGGTGCGGTAGATGCGGCAGGCCACCAGGCCCTGCTCGTTGACGCGGTAGCCATCGTGCAGCGGCCATTCGCGCCAGATCACCTTAGAAGGATCGTTGAGGTCGATCTTGTCCTCTTCGATCTCCTTCTCGGTCATGGGGAAGGCCAGCGACCACTCGGCGTCAGCTTCCACCGCCTTCATGAACTCGTCGGTGATCAGGAGGCTCAGGTTGAACTGGCGCAGCCGGCCATCCTCGCGCTTGGCGCGGATGAACTCGATCACGTCCGGATGGCCGATGTCGAAGGTGGCCATCTGGGCGCCGCGGCGGCCGCCGGCCGAGGACACCGTGAAGCACATCTTGTCGTAGATGTCCATAAAGGACAGCGGCCCGCTGGTGTAGGCGCCGGCGCCGGACACGTAGGCGCCGCGCGGACGCAGCGTGGAGAACTCATAGCCGATGCCGCAGCCGGCCTTCAGCGTCAGTCCTGCCTCGTGGACCTTCTTCAGGATGTCGTCCATCGAGTCGCGGATGGTGTCGGAGACGGTGCAATTGATGGTGCTGGTGGCGGGCTTGTGCTCCCAGGCGCCGGCGTTGGACATGATGCGGCCGGCCGGAATAGCGCCATTACGAAGCGCATAGAGAAACTTTTCGGCCCACTCCTGGCGCCTGTCGGCTGGCTCGACCTCCGCCAGGGCGTAGGCGACGCGCTTGAAGGTGTCGTCGATCGTCTTGTCGATGACGCGGCCATCCTTCGCCTTCAGGCGATACTTGGTATCCCAGATGTCGATGGAGGCCGGCTGGAACGGAATGTCGGCGACCGCCTTGCGGATGGTGCGAACCTTCGCTGCACTGGACATGCTTGATCCCCTTGCTCCCACATTCTTGCCGGTCCCTGCCGGATCAACGTGTTATTCGAGTTATCCACAGTCCGCCCATGGCTCGGGCAATTGGAAACCGCGTAAACCCAAGATATTGTGGCGGCCGCAGGATGGTACCCCACTATATATAGGAGACGTCAACTTTGCATTTCAACGCAAAATGTGCTTGGGGGGGGATGGACGCGGCCGCTGTTTCGCCCAGCACCTACCGCCTGATGCAGGCAGCAAAGGCAACACCTCAGCGCGGCATGGCGGTCGAGAACAGGTTGAGCACCGCCACCCCGGCGATAATCAGCCCCATCCCGACAATGGCGGGCAAATCCAGGGCCTGCCCGAACACCAGCCAGCCGATCAGGGCGATCAGCACGATGCCGACACCCGACCAGACCGCATAGGCGATGCCGACCGGGATAGTCCGCAGGGTCAGGGACAGCAGGTAAAAGGCCAGCAGGTAGGAAACGATGACGACCAGGGACGGCAGCGGCCGAGTGAACCCTGCGGCCAGTTTCAGGCAGCTCGTGCCGATCACCTCGGCGAGGATGGCCAATACCAGCAACAGCCAGTGGGACACGGGTTACGCTCCTGATCAGCTCCAGTGCTGCCACGCCAGCCGCGCCGCCAGAGCCAGCACGATCAAAATGAACACGGGGCGGATCAGGCGGCTGCCACCGCGGATCGCTAGCCGGGCGCCCAGGAAGGCCCCGTCATCAAGCTGACGCCCATGCCGATGCCGAGCAGCCAGGCCACCTCGCCGGCTGCGGCGAACACAGCCAGCGCCAGAGCATTGCTGACGAAATTCATGCTGCGAGCGACGGCGCTGGCGCGGACCAGATCGAGCGAGTATAGCAGCAGGGTGCTGACGGTCCAGAAAGCGCCCGTTCCCGGCCCCGCCACCCCGTCGTAAAACCCCAGCCCCAGCCCCTGCGGCCACTGCCGCCAGCGGCCGCCGGCTGTCCTGCCCGGTTCCGGCAAGCGAGCGAATAGCAGGTACAACCCGCAGGCCAGCACCACCACTGGCAGCAGCTTGTTCAGCCAGTCCGCCGGCAGGCGTTGCGCCAGTAGGGCGCCCAGGGCCGCGCCCAGGGCGGTTGCCAGCAGCGCCCCGCGCCAATGCCGCGGCGCGAACAGCCCGCGCCGGTAGAAGGTCCAGCTCGCGGTGGCGGAGCCGAAGGTCGCGCACAACTTGTTGGTGCCGAGCACCAGGTGCGGCGGCAGGCCGACAGCAAGCAGGGCCGGCAGGGTCAGCAGCCCGCCGCCGCCGGCGATGGCGTCGACGAAGCCGGCTAGAAAGGCCACGGCGACGAGCAGCAGCAAAATGGCCGGGGTGACGGCCAGCTCGAGCGGGAACGACGTCACGTCAGAAGCGGTCTCCGACAGCGATGGGCAGGTGAAAAAGGGCTTTGCCAAGCGCTGGCGACGCCAGTATGGTGAATGTTGCAGTGCGATGGAAGCGCTGCCACATTGCCTAATGGATGTTCGACTCGCAGGGCGAGGACGCGGCGGCCGGCAGCCCGCGGCTTGCGGCTACACGACACGCTCGGGCGCCGACGGACGAAGGCGGCGATTCCAGCCCTGCCGTCAAGGGGAACGAAAACCATGAACTCACTCGCCGACGACTTTGCCAAAGGGATTTTCCGCTCGCCTGAGCCACCCTGCCTCTCGCTCTATCAGCCGACCCACCGCAGCCATCCGGAAAGCGCGCAAAATCCGATCCGCTTCGGCAACCTGGTCAAGTCTCTGGAAGAATCGCTGCGCCAGAAGTATCCCAAGCGCGACATCGAGTCCCTGCTCAAGCCCTTCCGCCAGCTGGCCGGCGATCGCGACTTCTGGGCCACGCCCCGAGCCGGCATCGCCGTGCTGGTCTCGCCCAGCCTGACCCGTATCTACAAGCTGGAGCGGTCGGTGCCGGAGCTAGCCATCGTCGCCGACAGCTTCCACATCAAGCCGCTGCTGCGCATGGTGCAATCGGCGGACGAGTACCACATCCTGGCCGTCAGCCGGCAGGAGGCCAAGCTCTATCACGGCAACCGCGACAGCCTGCAGGAGGTCGAGCTGCCGCCCGACTTCCCCCGCACCCTGGCCGACGTGGTCGACCTCGATGACAAGAAAAGACCGCAGCCGGTCCGCACCCACGGCGCCGCCGGCGCCACCGGCCGCCACGGCGCCGCCTCCAAGAACGATCTCGCCAAGAGCGACGTCGAGCAGTTCTTCCGGGCCGTCGACCGGGCCATGCTGCAGCACTACTCGCGCAACCTGCGCCTGCCAGTGGTCTTGCTAGCGCTGCCGGAAAACCAGGGCGATTTCCGCCGCATCAGCCATAACCCGTATCTGCTGGCCGAGGGCATCGAGGCCTCGCCCACCGCCATCGGCCTGGAGGAGCTGCGCAAGCGGGCCTGGCAGGTCATCGAGCCGCGCTATCTGGAGCGGCTGGCGGGATTCACCAGCATGTTCAACGCGGCCCGCCCCCACGGCCTGGCCGACGCCGACCTGGTGCTGATCGGCCGCAACGCCGTCGCCGGTCGCGTCGCCACGCTCCTGATCGAGGCCGAGCGACAGATCCCCGGCCGCATCGATCCGGCAACCGGCGTCATCGAGTTCGACCAGATGGCGAATCCAGAAGTCGACGACCTGCTCGACGACATCGGCGAACTGGTGCTCAGCCAGGGCGGGCAAGTGGTCATCGTGCCTGCCGAGCGCATGCCGACCACCACCGGGCTGGCCGCCATCTATCGCTTCTGAGCGCAACCAAGCGGGGCGTGGCAGGCGGCTTGCCGGCCCGCTCCGCCGCCGCTCAGCGCGGCGGCATCATGGTGCCAGTCTCGATGAAGCGCTGATGCCAGGACAGCGCTTCCGTGAGCAAATGCGGCGTGTGGCGGCCATAGCTCTCCCGGCAAGCCCGCTCGAAATACTCCTGAAGCAGCGGACGATAGGCCGGGTGCGCGCACTTGTTGATAATCTCCCGCGCTCTCTGCTTGGGCGCCAGCCCGCGCAGGTCGGCCAGGCCCTGCTCGGTCACCACGACCATGGTGTCGTGCTCGGTGTGGTCGACGTGGCTGACCATGGGCACGATGGCGGAAACCTTGCCGTCCTTGACCGTGCTCGGCGACATAAACACGGAGAGATAGGCGTTGCGGGCGAAGTCACCGCTGCCACCGATGCCGTTCATGATCCGGCTGCCTGCGATGTGGGTGGAGTTGACGTTGCCGTAGATGTCGGCCTCGATCATCCCGTTCATGGCGATGCAGCCCAGGCGCCGGATCAGCTCAGGATGGTTGGAGATCTCCTGCGGCCGCAGCACGATGCGCTCGCGGTAGAAATCCAGATTGGCCTTAAACTCCTCGATTCCTTCCGGGCTAAGGGAGAAGGAGGTGGCAGAAGCCATCCGCAGCACGCCCTGCTTGAGCAACTGGATCATGCCGTCCTGGATGACCTCGGTGAAGGCAGTCAAATCGCGGTAGCCGCCCTCGGCCAGCCCGGCCAGTACCGCGTTGGTGATGTTGCCCACCCCGGACTGCAGCGGTAGCAGCCGCGGCGTCAGCCGGCCGTGCCGGATCTCGTGCTCGAAGAAGTCAAGCAAATGCCCGGCGATTTGCCGGGAGGCGACATCGGGCGGACTGAACGGGGAGTTGCGGTCGGGCGCGTTGGTCTCGACGATGGCAACAATCTTCTCTAGCGGACAGCGCAAGTAGGGCTCACCGATGCGGTCCTCGGGACGGATCAGGGGAATAGGCTTGCGGCTGGGCGGCAGCGCGGTGCCGTAGTAGATGTCATGCATCCCCTCCAGCGCTACCGGCTGCCAGTGGTTGACCTCCAGAATGATCTTGTCGGCCTGCTCCAGCCAGGTCTTGTTGTTGCCCACCGAAGAGGACGGGATTAGCCGGCCGTCCTCCAGGATGCCGACCACCTCGATCACGGCCACGTCGATCTTGCCGAAGAAGCCGAACCAAGTGTGCTGAGCCACATGGCTCAGATGGATGTCGATGTAGTTGAGCTCGCCGGCATTGATGCGCTCCCGCAGCGCCGGATCGGACTGATACGGCAGCCGCAGCTCCATGCCCCTTGCCTGGGCCAGCACGCCGTCCAGCTCCGGCGCCGTCGAGGCACCGGTCAGGACCTTGACCCGAAAGGTCTCGCCGACCGCCTGCGCTTCTTCCATCCGCTCCGCCAACGCCTGCGGCACCGCCTTGGGATACCCCGCGCCGGTGAAGCCGCTCATGGCGACAGTCATGCCGGGTCCGATCAAGGTGGCTGCTTCCTTGGCAGACATGAGGCGCTGGCGGAGACCAGCGTGCTGTATGCGTTCGCTCATAACCAATCCTCGACGTGAGCTTGCTATCGAATATCGCGCAGCGGCCGCTACCACCGCGGGGCAAAAGGGCGCAGGCCCTCCCGGACCTCGCCGCCCATTAAAACAAAGCCTTCGGCTGGCCGGCGGCGACCTCCGTCTCAGGCTGACGAGCGAAAGGCCGCTCGCCACCTGCCGTCCTTGCAGCTGCTGCAGCAACCGCTCTGACGGCAGGCAACCGGGGATCGGCCCGCCTTGCGCGGTCGGAATGCCGGCGTTGCGGTCACGCCCAGCCGCCGGGCAAGTGCGATTTGCCTGTCCAACGCATGCGGGCAGCCACGCTCCGGGACCGCTCCGCCTTGCCTGGGCAGCGGTCGGCGCACCACGCGCTCACGGCCTTGTGGGGCCATGCCTGCCCGTGGCAGCGACAGGTAGCGCACTTCCCCGCCCCGGGCCTTGTGCTCGGGCATGCGCGGGTGGAAGCGGCGGCAGCGCGGACGGTTGATGCCGTGACGACTGCGCCGGCTCGAGCTGGCAGGATAAATCAGAAAATCTTTAGGCTCCAACTGTCGGAAACGGTCGCCCGCGATGCCTTGCGTCGCTGCTCGTTAAGTTATTTCCTTCACTTCAGATCGAGCAGCTCGCCCTGAAGCGGATGATAGCCACCCTCGAAGACATAGAAAATCTCCCCATTGGCCACCACTTCCCGCGGCTCTAG
>Ga0079224_100004321_pt1 | contig 18304 bp, 17 predicted proteins | sample Stecom2015_FD_80414 | JGI IMG/M metagenome (GOLD analysis project Ga0079224, IMG submission 80414) | Agricultural soil microbial communities from Utah to study Nitrogen management - Steer compost 2015 | ecosystem: Environmental > Terrestrial > Soil > Agricultural land | place: USA: Utah...
AGACTGACGCCGCAGTCGCTCGCCCTGGGGCTCGATTGCCCACGAAATTCGCTAGAAGGAGACTATTCAATGCAAGGCCTGATGATGGACATGCCGCTGCTGATCTCGTCGATCCTCAAGCACGCGGCGCGTCACTTCGGTGATGTCGAGATCGTGTCGCGGCGTACCGAGGGCGACATCCATCGCACCGACTACGGGACGCTCGAGCGACGGGCCCGGCGGCTAGCCGATGCGATGCGACGCCGGGGGGCGCAGATCGGCGATCGGATCGGCACGCTCGCCTGGAACAACTACCGGCACATGGAGATGTACTACGCCGTCGGGGGCATGGGCGGGGTGGTGCACACCATCAATCCCCGGCTGCACCCGGACCAGATCGCCTGGATCATCAACCACGCGGGCGACGTCTTCCTCGCCTTCGACGTGACCTTCCTGCCGATCATCGAGGCGATCGCGCCGAAGTGCCCGACGGTCCGGGCCTGGATCCCCATGGTGGACGCGGATCGCCAGCCCCAGTCCGACAAGATCCCGAACCTGCTGAACTACGAGGAGCTCCTCGAGACGGGCAGCGACGAGTATCGCTGGCCGAGCCTCGACGAGCGCTCGGCCGTGGGCCTGTGCTACACCTCCGGCACCACCGGCAATCCGAAGGGCGCCCTGTACAGCCATCGGTCCTCGGTGCTGCATGCCTACGGCGCGGCCCTGCCGGACGCCATGGGCGCGTCGGCCCGCGACGCGATCCTGCCCGTGGTGCCGATGTTCCATGTCAACGCCTGGGGCATCCCGTACGTGGCGCCGCTGGTGGGGGCCAAGCTCGTGTTCCCGGGCCCGCAGCTCGACGGCAAGTCGCTCTACGAACTGTTCGAGGCCGAGCAGGTTACCTACTCGGCGGGCGTGCCGACGGTCTGGCTGGGGCTGCTGCAGTACGTCAAGGAGAACAACCTGCGCTTCAGCTCCTTCTCGCGCACGGTCATCGGCGGCTCGGCCTGTCCGCCGGCCATGATCCGCACGTTCCAGGACGAGTACGGGGTCGAGGTGATCCATGCCTGGGGCATGACCGAGACCTCGCCGCTCGGCACGCTTTGCCGGCTGCAGGGCAAGCACCTGAAGCTGCCGAAGGAACAGCAGGAGAAGATCCTCGAGAAGCAGGGCCACGTGATCTTCGGGATCGACCTCAAGATCGCCGACGACAACAACAACGAGCTGCCCTGGGACGGCAAGACCTTCGGCAACCTCTATGCGCGCGGGCCCTGGGTGGTCAAGGAGTACTTCAAGGGCGAGGGCGGCGACCCGCTGGTGTACGACGCGGACGGGGAGGGCTGGTTCCCCACGGGCGACGTCGCCACGATCGATCCCGACGGCTACATGCAGATCACCGACCGCAGCAAGGACGTGATCAAGTCCGGCGGCGAGTGGATCAGCACGATCGACCTCGAGAACCTGGCGATCGCCCACCCGGCGGTGGCCAATGCCGCCGTGATCGGGGTCCGGCATCCGAAGTGGGACGAGCGGCCGCTGCTGATCGTGGTGCCCAGGCCGGGCGCGCAGGTCACGCGCGAGGAGCTCCTCGCGCACTACGAGGGCAAGGTCGCCAAGTGGTGGATCCCCGACGACGTCCAGTTCGTCGAGGCCATCCCGCTCGGCGCCACCGGCAAGATCCTCAAGACGAAGCTGCGCGAGCAGTTCGCCGACTACCAGCTGCCGACCGCCTGAAAGGCCGCGCCCCGGCCACCGGCCGGGGCGCGCACCATGCACCGGGACGGGGCATGGCCAGCAGGCGTGGCGCGTAAAGGGAACTGCGGATGTCACGCATTTCCCCGCGCCAGCTAGACGCGGTTATGATTCCGAGTCCCCGGCGCACCGAGCCGTCGCGATGACAGGCCCGACCATCCGGGCCGGGCCAACGAGAGGAGACATCCCAAATGCGCAAGAGTCGCATCGCCACGTTTGCATTCGCCCTTGCATCTGCGTTCGCCGCATCGACCGCCGCTGCCGAAACGGTGAAGATCGCCTGGATCGATCCGCTGACCGGGTTCATGGCGCCAGTCGGCCAGAACCAGATCCGTAGCTGGCAGTACATCGCCGAGCTCGCGAGCAAGGAGGAGTGGGCCGGGAAGGGCATCAAGTTCGAGATGGTGCCCTTCGACAGCAAGCTGAGCACCCAGGAGAGCCTCACCGTCCTGAAGTCGGCCATCGACCAGGGCATCCGCTACATTGTCCAGGGCAACGGCTCGAGCGTGGCCGTGGCGCTGTCCGACGCGGTCACCAAGCACAACGAGCGCAATCCCGGCAAGGAGGTCGTCTACCTCAACTACGCCGCGGTCGACCCCGTGCTGACCAACGAGCGCTGCAGCTTCTGGCACTTCCGGATCGACATCAACGGCGACATGAAGATGGAGGCGCTCACCTCCTACATGGCCGAGAACAAGGACATCAAGAAGGTTTACCTGATCAACCAGGACTATTCCTTCGGCCAGGCGGTCGAAAAGGCCGCGGAGGAGTACCTCAAGCGCAAGCGCCCGGACATCCAGATCGTGGGCAAGGACCTGCACCCGCTCGCCAAGGTGCGTGACTTCTCCCCGTACATCGCCAAGATCAAGGCCGCGGGGGCCGACACGGTCATCACCGGGAACTGGGGTTCCGACCTGGCGCTCATGATCAAGGCCGCCAAGGACGCGGGCCTCGAGGCGAACTTCTATACCTACTATGCCGGCACCACCGGCGTGCCGACCGCCATGGGCGACGCCGGGGCCGACCGCGTCCGCATCGTGGCCAACTGGATCGCCAGCGATCCGCGCAGCACGGGCGACGAGATCGTCAAGGGCTTCAAGGCCAAGTACAACGACGACTACTACACCGCCCAGACGCACGCCGGCATCAAGATGCTCTCCGAGGCCATCAAGAAGGCCGGCTCGACCGACCCGGTCAAGGTCGCCTTCGCGATGGAGGGCCTGAAGTTCGAGTCGCTCAACGGCGAGCTCGAGATGCGGGCGTCGGACCACCAGATGCAGCAGCCGGTGTACATCGGCGTCTGGACCAAGGTCGACGGCAAGGAAGTGAAGTTCGACCAGGAGAATACGGGCTACGGCTGGAAGTCGCTCCAGCAGATCCCGGCCTACGTGGCCGCGCAGCCCACTTCCTGCCAGATGAAGCGTCCGGCCAAGCCCTGAGCCCGGACGTGGCGCCGGTGACGGCGCGCCTTCCCGCCCCGGTCCGCCGGGGCGCGCGGGCGCGCCCTCACCGGGCAATCCGCCGCCACTGACTTTCCGCGGCACGGCCAAACTCCCGCCCGGCGTCCCCCCATCGTGGAATTCTTCCTCATCTCATTGCTGAACGGCATCAGCTACGGGCTGCTGCTGTTCATGCTGGCCTCCGGCCTGACGCTCATCTTCAGCATGATGGGCGTGCTGAATTTCGCGCACGCCTCGTTCTACATGCTGGGCGCGTACTTCGCGTACCAGATCATGACCTCGCTCGATTCGGCGGTGCCGGGCATCGGATTCTGGGTCGCGCTGGTCCTCTCGCCCCTGCTGGTGGGCGTGCTCGGCGCGGTGGTCGAGCGCTACGGGCTGCGCCGGGTGCACAGGTGGGGCCACGTGCCCGAGCTGCTCTTCACCTTCGGCCTGACCTACATCATGGTGGAGATCGTCCAGATCATCTGGGGCCGCTCCACCGTTCCGTACGAAGTCCCGGAGGCGCTGCGCGGCTCGCTCTTTACGCTCTTCACCACGACCTTCCCGATCTACCGGGGGTTCATGATGGGCGTGGCGATCTTCATGCTGGTGGCCATCTGGCTGCTCCTCACCCGCACGCGCTTCGGCCTGGTCATCCAGGCGGCCCTCACGCATCCGGACGCGGTCGAGGCACTGGGGCACAACGTGCCGCGCGTCTTCATGCTCACCTTCGGCGGCGGCTGCGCGCTCGCCGGGCTGGCGGGCGTGATCGGCGGCAATGCCTACGTCACCGAGCCGTCGATGGGCGCCCAGCTGGGCACCATCCTCTTCGTGGTCGTCGTGGTGGGCGGCATGGGCTCGCTTGCCGGGGCCTTCTATGCGTCGCTGCTGATCGGGATCCTCCAGACGTTCGCGATCGGCCTCGACTGGTCCGGCATCGACCTCCTCGCGAAGATCGGCATCCAGGTCGACCGCGACACCTTCGGCTATTCGGTCTGGTCGCTGACGCTGCCCCAGATCGCCCTGATGCTTCCCTACCTGCTGATGGTCCTGATGCTGATCGTGCGCCCGCGCGGCCTGATGGGCACCCGGGAGAGCTGAGATGAAGGGCGTGGAGTTCCGCCGCATCGATCTCGGCATGTACGTGGCCTGGGCGGTCACCGTCCTGCTGCTCCTGGTGCTCCCCCTGTTCTTCTCGAGCGGCTTCGCGATCTCGCTGCTCTCGCAGATGGGCATCATGATCATCTTCGCCCTGTCCTACAACGTGATCTTCGGGCAGGGCGGGATGCTCTCGTTCGGGCACGCGGTGTACTCGGGGCTCGGCGCGTTCTTCGCGATCCATGCCATGAACTGGATCGGCGACGGGCGCCTGCCGCTGCCGATCGTGCTGGTTCCCCTGGTCGGCGGCGTCTTCGGTGCCCTCTGCGGCATCGTCTTCGGCTACGTCACCACCAAGAAGGCGGGGGTGCCGTTCGCGATGATCACGCTGGGCATCGGCGAGATGGTCCATGCGGCGGCGCTCATGTTCCCGGACTTCTTCGGCGGCGAGGCGGGCATCTCGTCCAACCGCGTGGTGGGGCCGACGTTCTTCGGCTACAACTTCGGCCCGGCGATCCAGGTGTACTACCTCATCGCCGCCTGGTGCCTGGGCTCGATGATCGCGATGTACGCGTTCTCGCAGACGCCCCTCGGCCGGATCTCGAACGCGGTGCGCGACAACCCCGAGCGGGCCGAGTTCATCGGCTACAACACGCAGTGGGTCCGCTTCCTCGTGCTCGTGGTCTCGAGCTTCTTCGCGGGAATCTCCGGCGGGCTGGCCGCGATCAACTTCGAGATCGTCAATGCCGAGCAGGTCTCGGCGATCCCGAGCGGTGCCGTGCTGCTGGCGACCTTCATCGGCGGGGCCATGTTCTTCTTCGGGCCGGTCATCGGCTCGGTCATCTTCATCCTGTTCGCGGTGGCGCTGTCCGAGTTCACGCCGGCTTGGCAGTTCTACCTCGGCATCTTCTTCATCCTGATGGTGATGTACGCCCCGGGCGGCGTCGCCTCGATCCTGCTGCTGAACCTGCGGGTGGCCGGGCACGGCCTGTTCCGCGCGCTGCGCATGCCCTACGTGAAGCTCCTCTTCGGCAGCCTGGTGCTGCTCGCCGGCGTCGTCATGATCGTCGAGATGGCCTACGGCCTGACGCTGTCCCTCGGCATCGGGACGACGGTCAGGCTCGCCGGCGTCGAGTTCGATGCCGCCACGCCGACGCCGTGGATCGTCGCGGTGGTCCTGCTGGTGGCGGGCGGCCTGCTCTTCGCGAAGGTGCGCAGGGACTTCATGAAAGTCTGGAACGCCGTCAACGAGGAGATCGAGGGCCGCCTCCGGCAGGCCGGGGGAGGTGCCCGATGAACGCGCTCGAGCTCGTGGGCGTCCACAAGAACTTCGGCAAGACCGAGATCATCCGGGGCGTGGACCTCGCGATCCCGGCCGGTGAGCGTCACGCGATCATCGGCCCGAACGGGGCGGGGAAATCCACGCTGTTCAACCTGATCTCGGGTCGCTTCCCGCTCACCAGCGGCACCATCCGGCTGCACGGCAAGGAAATCAGCGGGCGCAAGCCGTACGAGATCAACCGGATGGGGCTGTCGCGCAGCTTCCAGATCACCAACATCTTCCCGCGGCTGTCGGTGTTCGAGAACGTGCGCTGCGCCACGCTGTACTCGCTGGGCTACCGCTATTCGTTCTGGCGGCGCCTGTCGCGGCTGTCCGATGCGCGCGAGCTCGCCGAGGACATCGTCGAGCGCATCGGCCTGCGCTCGCGGCGCGATACGCCCGCTGGCACGCTCACCTACGCGGAGCAGCGCGCCCTCGAGATCGGCGTGACGCTCGCCTCGGGCGCGGACGTGATCCTGCTCGACGAGCCTACCGCCGGCATGAGCACCTCGGAGTCCGAGCGGATGGTCGAACTCATCCGCCGGGTCACCGAGAACAAGACGCTGGTCATGGTCGAGCACGACATGAGCGTGGTGTTCAACCTGGCCGACCGAATCACCGTGCTGGTGTACGGCCAGGTGATCGCGACCGACGTGCCGGAGCGCATCCGCAGCAACGCGGCGGTGCAGGAAGCCTACCTGGGCACCTCGCTGACGCATTCCTGAGCACCGCCATGGCCGAACCGTTCTTCGTCATCAGCGACCTCCACGCCTACTACGGCAAGAGCCACGTCCTGCACGGGGTGGACCTGCATGTCCGCAAGGGGGAGATCGTGAGCCTGCTCGGGCGCAACGGGGTGGGGCGCTCGACCACGGTCAAGGCCGCCATGGGCATGGTCCATGCCGAGGGCTCGGTGCGGTTCCGGGGCGAGGAGCTCCTGGGGCGCAAGCCCTACGAGATCGCCCATCTCGGGCTGGGCTACGTGCCCGAGAGCCGCGACATCTTCCCCGGCCTGACGGTCGAGCAGAACCTCCTGCTCGGCATGAAGGGCACGAAGCCGGGAACCTGGACCTTCGACGACATGTACCGGATGTTCCCCAGGCTCGCGGAGCGCCGCAACACGCCCGCCGGGGTGCTCTCCGGCGGCGAGCAGCAGATGCTCACATTGTGTCGTACCCTCATGGGTGATCCCGAGCTGATCATGATCGACGAGCCGACCGAGGGGCTGGCCCCGAAGATCGTCGAGCTGGTGGGGGAATACCTCCAGACGCTCAAGGACCGGGGCGTCTCGGTCCTTCTCGTCGAGCAGAAGCTCGCGATCGCGATGGACATCTCCCAGCGTGTCTACGTGATGGGACACGGCCGTATCGTTTTCGAGGGCACGCCGGCGGAGCTGCGCGCCAACGCCTCGGTCCGCAAGGAGTGGCTCGAGGTCTGACGACCCGGCCACCCGCCGCGCGGCCCGCCGGGGCCGCTTCCACGCAAACGGATGCCCGACTCCCTTCGATGGAGCCCCATGCCATGACGACTGCACGTTACTTCCAGCACGGCGACGTGGCCGTGATCACCATGGACAGCCCGCCGGTCAACGGACTCGGGGCTGCCCTGCGCCGGGCCATCGTGGATGGCCTCACGCGCGCCCAGCGCGATCCCACCGTCCGGGCAATCGTCCTCACCGGGTCCGGCCGCGGCTTTTCCGGCGGGGCGGACATTCGCGAGTTCAATACGCCCGCGGCGTTCGCGGAACCCACGCTGCACACTGTCATCCGGATCATCGAGGACTCGCAGGTCCCGGTCGTCGCCGCGATCCACGGGATCGCGATGGGCGGCGGGCTCGAGCTGGCGCTGGGCTGCCACTATCGCGTGGCCGCCCCGGGCGCGCAGATCGCGCTGCCCGAGGTCAAGCTGGGGCTGCTGCCGGGCGCCGGCGGCACGCAGCGCCTGCCCCGGGTGGTGCCGCTCGAGATGGCGGTCAACATGATCGTGAGCGGCAACGCGGTGGACTCGTCGAAGTTCGCCGGCACACGGCTCTTCGACGAAATGATCGAGGGCGACCTGGTGGAAGGGGCGATCGCGTTCGCCCGCAAGGTCGCCGCGCGAGGCGAGCTGCCGCGGGTGCGGGACCTGAAGGTCGAGTATCCGAACGCCGACGGCTACCTCCAGTTCGCCCGCAACACGGTGGCCACGGTGGCAAGGCAGTATCCGGCCCCCCGCAAGTGCATCGACGCGGTGGCCGCCGCGGTGAAGAAGCCCTTCGAGGAGGGCCTGGCCATCGAGCGCGCGGCCTTCTTCGAGCTGGTGCAGACGCCGGAGTCGCGCGCGCTGCGGCACGCCTTCTTCGCCGAGCGCGCGGCGAGCCGCATCCCCGACGTGCCGGAGGACACGCCGGTGCGCCCGGTCAAGGAGGTCGCCGTGATCGGCGCCGGGACCATGGGCGGCGGCATCGCGATGAATTTCGCCAACGCCGGCATTCCCGTGTACCTGCTCGAGATCGAGCAGGCGGCGCTCGACCGCGGCCTGGATACCATCCGTCGCAACTACGAGAACAGCGCGAAGAAGGGCCGCATCCAGCCGGCCGACGTCGAGAAGCGCATGGCGCTGATCCGGCCGTCGCTGTCCTACGAGGACATCAAGGAGGTCGATCTCGTCGTGGAGGCGGTCTTCGAGGACATGGACGTCAAGCGGGTCGTCTTCCAGAATCTCGACAAGTACGCGAAGAAGGGGGCGATCCTCGCGACCAACACGTCCACGCTCGACGTGAACCGGATCGCCGAGTTCACGCGCCGGCCGCAGGACGTGATCGGGATGCACTTCTTCTCTCCGGCCAACGTCATGAAGCTCCTGGAGATCGTGCGCGGCGACCAGACCGCGAAGGACGTCCTCGCCACGGTCATGAAGCTGTCGAAGACGATCCGCAAGACGGGCGTGGTCTCCGGCGTGTGCGACGGCTTCATCGGCAATCGCATGATCGAGCAGTACTCGCGCCAGGCGACCTTCATGCTCGACGAGGGCGCGAGCCCGGCCCAGATCGACCGGGCGATCGAGAACTTCGGCTTCGCGATGGGGCCGTTCCGCATGAGCGACCTCGCCGGCAACGACGTGAGCTGGTACATCCGCAAGCGGCGCTATGTCGAGCGCCCCGACTACAAGTACTCGGCCATCCCCGACAAGCTCTGCGAGCTCGGCCGCTTCGGGCAGAAGACGGGCGCCGGCTGGTACCGGTACGAGGCCGGCAGCCGCAGGGCCATCCCCGATCCGGTGGTCGAGGAGCTCATTGCGAAGCATCGCGAGGAGATCGGCATGACGCCGCGCAAGATCGGCGACGAGGAGATCGTGCAGCGCCTGGTGTTCGCGCTGGTGAACGAGGGCGCGAAGATCCTGGAGGAGGGCATCGCGCTGCGGGCCTCCGACATCGACCTGATCTACCTCACCGGCTACGGCTTCCCGATGTACCGGGGCGGCCCCATGCTGTATGCGGACGAGGTGGGCCTCTACAATGTGGTGCGCGCGATGGAGGGCTTCGCGGCCAATCCGCACGGCGATCCCGGCTTCTGGACGCCGGCGCCGCTGCTCGCGAAGCTCGCCGCGGAGAACAAGGGTTTCAACGACTGAACGACGGGCCGATGCCGCGGGATGCCCGCGGTGCGCCCGCACTGGAGCATAGCCATGCGCGAAGCCGTCATCGTCTCGACCGCCCGGACCGGGCTTGCCAAGAGCTGGCGAGGCGCCCTCAACATGACCCATGGCGCGACGATGGGCGGCCATGTCGTCAAGGCCGCGATCGAGCGCGCGGGGATCGACCCGGGCGAGGTCGACGACGTGCTCATGGGCTGCGCCATGCCCGAGGGCGCCACCGGGGGCAACATCGCCCGCCAGATCGCCCTGGCCGCCGGATGCCCGGTCAGCGTGCCGGGCGCGACCGTCAACCGCTTCTGTTCCTCCGGCTTGCAGACGATCGCGATGGCCGCCCAGCGGATCATCGCGGGCGAAGGCGATGTGTTCGTCGCCGGCGGCCTCGAGTCGATCTCCTGCGTCCAGAACGAATCCAACCGGCACATGGCCGAGGATTCCGGCCTGCTGAAGACCAAGCCGGAGATCTACTGGAGCATGCTGCAGACCGCCGAGCAGGTCGCGAAGCGCTACAACATCACCCGGGAGCAGATGGACGAGTACGGTGCCCGCAGCCAGCAGCGCGCCTGCGCCGCGGCCGAGGCCGGCAAGTTCGCCGACGAGATCGTCCCGATCACCGTGCGGATGGCGGTCGCCGATCCCGTCACGGCGCAGATGGTCACGCGCGAGGTCACGCTTTCCGACGACGAGGGCCGGCGGCCGGGCACGACGGTCGAGGCCATCAGCGGGATCAAGCCGGCGATGCCGGGCGGTACCGTGGCCGCGGGCAATGCCAGCCAGTTCTCGGACGGGGCCGGCGCCGTCGTGGTGATGGAAGCGAAGCTCGCCGAGAAGCGCGGCCTGAAGCCGCTCGGCGCGTTCCGCGGATTCGCGGTCGCGGGCTGCGAGCCGGACGAGATGGGCATCGGCCCGGTGTTCGCGGTGCCGAAGCTGCTCGAGCGCACCGGCCGCAAGATGGACGACATCGACCTCTGGGAGCTGAACGAGGCCTTCGCGGTCCAGGTCATCTACTGCCGCGACAAGCTCGGCATCCCGGACGAACGGCTCAATGTCAACGGTGGCGCGATCGCCGTCGGCCATCCGTACGGCATGAGCGGGCAGCGTCTCACCGGCCACGCCCTGATCGAAGGGCGTCGCCGCGGCGCGAAGTTCGCGGTCGTGACGATGTGCGTCGGTGGCGGCATGGGAGCGGCCGGGCTGTTCGAAGTCTTCTGAGCGGGTCCATGGCTGTCAATCCGAAGGGCTTTCCGTTCGAGATCCCGTTTCTCGACTGGCTCGACTTCCGCATGCACGAGGCGGAGATCGGCCACTCGCACTTCTCGCTGGAGCTGCGACCGCATCACCTCAACTCCTACGGCATGGCCCACGGCGGGCTGGTGCTGACCATGCTGGACATCTCGCTCGCCATGGCCGCCCGCTCGCTCGAGGTGCCGGTGCGCGGCCCCGACATGCCGGGCATGCTGACGGTGGAGCTGAAGACGACCTTCATGCGGCCCACCTATGGCGAAAAGATCCGGGCCGAGGGCCACTGCATCCATCGCACCCGGACGCTCGCGTTCTGCGAGGGGGAGGTCTACGATGGCGAGGGCAAGGTGGCGGCAAGGGCCAGCGGCACGTTCAAGTATCCGAGTCTGCGCAAGGAAGGAAGATGAGCGACACCAACAAGCAGTGGCACCTGGCCTCCCGGCCCAAGGGCATGCCGACCGAGGAGAACTTCCGTCTCGTCGAGGCGCCGATCCCGAAGCCGGGGGAGGGACAGGTGCTCGTGCGGCATCACTACATGTCGCTCGATCCCTACATGCGTGGCCGCATGGACGATGCGAAGTCCTATGCCGCCGCCCAGAAGCTCGACGAGGTCATGGGCGGGGGCACGGTCGGGGAGGTGATCGAGTCGCGTAACCCCGACTTCCCCGTGGGGCAGATGGTGGTGGGCGCCGGCGGCTGGCAGCAGTACGCCGTGTCCGACGGGCGCGACCTGCGCAAGATCGACACGGAAAAGGCGCCGGCGTCGGCATGGCTGGGCGCGGTCGGCATGCCCGGTGTCACCGCGTGGCACGGGCTGAACCGCATCATCGAGCCGAAGAAGGGCGAGACGATCGTCGTCTCGGCCGCTACCGGCGCGGTCGGCTCGGTGGTGGGCCAGCTCGCCAAGCGCCAGGGCTGCCGGGTGATCGGCATCGCCGGCGGCCCGGAGAAGTGCCGCATCGTGACGGAGGAGTACGGCTTCGACGCCTGCGTGGACTACAAGGCCGGGCGCCTGCACGAGGACCTGAAGGCGGCCGCTCCCGACGGCATCGACGGCAACTTCGAGAACGTCGGCGGAGAGGTCTTCGATGCCGTCCTCGCCCGCATGAACGCGTTCGGCCGGGTGGCCGTCTGCGGCCTTATCTCCGGCTATTCCGGCGAGCCGATTCCCTTGCGCAACGTCCGCTCGATCCTGGTCAACCGGCTGCTGGTACGCGGCTTCATCGTGTCGGACCACCAGGACTCCTGGCAGCCCGCGCTCACCGAGCTGGCCGACCTGGTGAGCAAGGGCGAGCTGCGGTATCGCGAAACCATTGCCGAGGGCATCGAGGCGGCCCCCGGCGCCTTCATCGGGCTGCTGCGCGGACGCAATATCGGCAAGCAGCTCGTCAAGCTCGTCTGAACCGGCGGGCCCGGCCGGCATGCGCGGTACCGGGCCCGTTGGCCGAATCGCCATGGCGGTGGCAGGAACACCCACGGAGGAGACATGAACGCACCCGAGAAATCGATCCGCTCGCAGGTGAGCGCGGAGGAATGGCAACTGCGGTGCGATCTCGCCGCCTGCTACCGGCTGGTGGCGATGTTCGGCTGGGACGACCTCGTCTTCACCCACCTCTCGGCACGGCTGCCGGGCCCGGAGCACCACTTCCTCATCAATCCCTACGGGATGATGTTCGAGGAGATCACCGCGAGCAGCCTCGTCAAGGTGGACATGGACTGCAAGCCGCTCCTGCCGACGCCGTATCCCGTCAACCCGGCGGGCTTCGTGATCCACAGCGCGATCCACCTGGCGCGCGAGGACGTGGTCTGCGTCATGCACACGCACACGCCGGCCGGGGTCGCCGTGTCCGCGCAGCGTGACGGCCTGCTGCCGATCTCGCAGCAGGCTTCCGTCGCGCTGGCCTCGCTCGCCTACCACGACTACGAGGGCATCGCGGTGCGCGACGACGAGAAGGCCCGGCTGCAGAAGGACCTCGGCAGCGCCAGCGCAATGATCCTGCGCAACCACGGGCTCCTCACGGTCGGCGCCACGGTCGCCGAAGCCTTCCTCGTGATGTACACGCTCGAGCGGGCCTGCCAGGTGCAGGTCCTCGCGCAGGCGGGCGGGGCGCCGCTGATCGATGTCGATGCGAGCGTGCTCGCCGGGGTGCGCGACGCGGTGCGCATCGTGAGCGCGGGCCGGACGGGCGGCGAGATCGCGTGGCCGGCGCTGCTGCGCAAGCTCGATCGCGTCAACCCCGGCTACGCGACCTGAGGCCGGCGGTGGGCGCGGGGATCCGCGACGGAAACTACGCCGACCTGGGCGACGGGATCCGGCTGCACTATGCGTGCGCCGGCCGGCAGGGCGAGCCGCTGATGCTCTTCCTGCACGGTTTCCCTGAGTTCTGGTACGCCTGGCGCGGGATGCTGCCGTACTACGGCCGCAGCCGCTTCGCCGTGGCGCCCGACCTGCGCGGCTACAACCTGTCGTCGCGCCCGGCCGAGGTGGAGCACTACCGGATCGGCCGGCTCATCGAGGACGTCGACCGCTTCATCAAGGCGCTGGGCTACCAGGATGCGATCGTCGTCGCCCACGACTGGGGCGGGGCGCTCGCCTGGTCCGTGGCGATCAGCCGGCCGCAGCTCGTCAGCCGGCTCGTCATGATGAACGCGCCGCATCCCGTGCCGTTCGCGCGGGCGCTTGCCCACGATCCCGCCCAGCAGGCCGCCAGCCAGTACATGAACTGGCTGCGCCGCCCGGGGTCCGAGGATGCGCTCGCCGCCGACGACTTCGCCCTGATGCAGAAGTTCCTGCGAGGGTTCTCTCGCACCGACTGGCTGGACGGCCCGACGCTGGCCGCCTACAAGGCGGCATGGGGGCAGCCGGGTGCGATCCGCGGCGGGGTGAACTGGTATCGGGCATCCCCGCTGCACCCGGCTACCGACACCGAGCCGGGCGCGAGCCGCCTCGAGCTGCGCGAGGAGGACTTCATCGTGCCGATGCCCACGCTGCTCGTCTGGGGGGAGCAGGACCAGGCCCTGCTGCCAGTCCTGCTCGAGGGCATCGAGCGGGTCGTGCCACAGCTGCGGCTGGTCCGGATTCCCGATGCCACCCACTGGCTGGTGCACGAGAAGCCGGAGCTGATCCGCGCGGCGATCGACGAGTTCCTGGGCGACTCCGCCTGAGGCGCCCGGCTTCCCGGGTTCCGGCCGTGTTCTTCCCGCGCGGCGGCGCCGCTACCGCTCGATGCGGAAGCGTTCGTCGCGCTCGCTGAAGCCGGCGGCCGGGGCACCGGGCGTGTTCCAGGATCGCTCGATGAACCGCGCTTCGCCGTCGCTGCGCACCTCGACGAGGGTGGAGGCGCGGGTGCCGTAGCCGCCCAGGCCCCCGTCGTCGCCGTTGGGCGCGATGAAGGCCGTCGAGAGATAACGTTCGCGCGCGATGCCGACACCCGAATCGGGCAGCAGGTGCTCGGGTGGAACGTCGCGGTCTAGCAGGGCATCGAACAGTTGCGCTTCGTAGTCCTCGGCGCGTCCCAGCGTCTCGGCGAGCCGCTGTCGCAGTCGCTCCACCTTGGGCCAGGGCGAGTCGAGCCGGTCGTTGGAGATGCCGTAGATGCCCGGATGCAGCTGGCGGGCCTCCCCGACATCGTTCACATACCAGGCGTCCGGCGCGTACCCGAGCTCGAAGAGCAGGAGGTTGAAGCCGCCGTATTCGGCGCCCTGGCGCGCGATCCGGCGGGCGTAGGCCTCGGCCGGCTCCTCGCCGCGCACGAAGTCGGCGACGAGGCTGCCGCGCGAACGCGGCGCCTTGGCGGGAATGCCGCTGCGATGGTTGGTGACCGCCGCGACGCGGCCGCGGCGCGACACGGCCAGCCATGTGCCACCGGCGAGGGCGTCACGTCCGCCGAAAACGTCGCGCGCGTCCGTCCACCAGTGCGCCGGCTCGGTCGGCCGCGAATAGTACTCGTCACGGTTGCTGGCCAGGCGAAGCAACGGCCCGCCGCGCGAGGCCAGGTCGAAGGCAAAGGCGATCAGGCACACGAGGCGTCGCTCGGCATCTCGAATATCTCGACCTGGATGGGGCCTTCGCGCAAGTCGTCGAGACCGGCCGACGTGGCGGCCTCGGCGCGCGTGGCGAGCACGGTGGCGGCATCGAATCCCGCGGAGAGCTCGTAGCACTCGAGCCAGGTGCGTTGGCCGGGCGCCTCCTCGTGCCGGTGGCCGAAGCGCGCGGTCACGCCATCGCCGAGGCGTACGCGCAGGGCTGCCTGCATCGACCGGAGCGCCGCATCGACGCGCTCGTCGTCGGCCGGCCGCGCCTTGAAGTAAACGAAGATGACGATATCGCGCATGGGTGGATCCCCCTCAGTTGGCCGGCGCCGCGGGCTCCGGCACGTCATAGGGCAGTTCGGCGGGCTCGAGCGGTTGCCCGGCAACCCGGAGCGCGGCATCGCCGGCGGCCTGCATGCGGTACTCGACCAGCAGGGCAACGCCCCCGGCGGGGTCCGGAGCGGAAAGCACGACGCTGCCGACCTCGGCATCGCCGGCCTGGACCGGAGCGCCCGGGGCCCAGGCGGCCTCGTCGGCCGGGCGGGTCGCCAGCCGCGCGGCGAACATCCGGCGCTTGAGCTTGCCGAGGTACTGCGTGCGCGCGACGACCTCCTGGCCCGGGTAGCAGCCCTTGCGAAAGCCGACGCCTTCGACCAGCTCGTAGTTGATCATCTGGGGAACCCAGGCTTCGCGCGTGGCCGCAGTGACCCGCGGCACGCCCGAGAGGACCTCCAGCCAGCGATCGACGTCGGCCGGTACCCGGACAAGCCGCTTGCCGAGCATGGCGGCGACATCGGCGGCCCACCCGGCCGGGCCGGCGAGCATCCAGCGCCTGACGGTCGTGCCGTTCGCCGTGACGGGGGCAAGCCCCAGGACGCAGGCATCCTCGCGCCAGGCGACGCGGCCGGCTGCCGGAGCCTCGAGGCCCAGGTCGGCGATGGCCTGCGCAGCGGCCTCGCCATAGGCGCCGAGTACCTCGAAGGCATCGCCCCGGTCGTGGATCTTCAGCTTCGAACGCAGCACGTACATGGACAGCCGCTTCGCCGCGTCCGCGAGATTGTCGCGGCTGGTGAGCAGGCGAAAGCCGGCGGCCGAGCGTGCGAGGACGAAGGTGGAGAACAGGCGGCCCTTGGGCGTGCAGTGGCCGCCGAGCCCGATGCCGTCCGGCGCGATCGCCGCGACATCGCTGGTCAGTTGCGCCTGCAGGAAGGCCTCGGCCTCCGGGCCCTCGGCGTCGATGCAGCCCCAGTGGGGCAGCGACGCGAAGCTGCCGCTGGCGACCGCCGCGGGATCGATCGTCGGGGCGGCCGTGGGGGATAGGTGGGTCATCCTCGGTATTATAGGAAGTCCCCGGACTCCTCGACCCGCATGAAGCGACTGCTGCTGGCACTCGTCATCGTCGTGGCCGCAGCGGCCGCGGCCGCAGGCTGGCTCTGGCACCAGTATGGGCACGCGCCGCTGGAACTCGCGAACGAACCCACCGTTGTCACGATCGCCCGGGGATCGGGCGGCGTCGCCATCGCCCGCCAGCTGCGGGAGGCCGGTGTCGACGTCGAGCCCCTGCTGCTGCGCGCGGCGCTGCGCCTGCGCGGCGACGGGGCCCGGATGAAGGCGGGCACCTACGAGATCCCGGCCGGCACCACGCTCGAGCGCCTGCTCGACCGGATGGTGGCGGGCGACGTCGTCCTGGAGGAGATCCGGATCCCCGAGGGCTGGACCTTCCGGCAGCTGCGCGCCGCGATCGATGCGCATCCGGCGCTCGCACACGACTCGCGCGACCTCCCCGACAAGGAAGTCCTCGAGCGGCTCGGCCTGCCGTACGATCACCCCGAGGGCCTGTTCTTCCCGAACACCTATCGCTTCACACGCGGTGCGAGCGATTTCGAGGTGCTCGGCTACGCCGCGGAGCTCATGCGCGGCCGCATCGATGCCGCCTGGGCGCAGCGCGCTCCGGACCTGCCACTGGCGAATCCCTACGAGATGCTGATCCTTGCGTCCATCATCGAGAAGGAAACCGGGCTGGAGGAGGACCGGCGCCGGGTGGCCGGCGTCTTCGTGAACCGGTTGCGGATCGGCATGATGCTGCAGAGCGATCCCACCACGATCTACGGCATGGGCGAGAAGTTCGACGGCAACCTGCGCCGGCGGGACCTGCGCACCGACACGCCGCACAACACGTACACGCGGCCGGGCCTGCCGCCAACCCCCATCGCGCTGCCGGGCGAGGCCTCCCTCATGGCGGCGGCCAACCCGGCCGAGACGCGCGCCCTCTATTTCGTCTCGCGCGGCGACGGCAGCAGCGAGTTTTCCGAGACGCTCGAGGCCCACAACCGAGCGGTGCGCGAATACCAGCTGAGGCGGCGCGCGCCCGGGGGCGCGTCGCAGTGAGGGGCCGGTTCATCAGCTTCGAGGGCATCGACGGGGCCGGCAAGAGCACCCATCTCGACTGGTATGCCGAACAGCTGCGACGGACGGGCAGGGAGGTGCTGCTCACGCGCGAGCCCGGTGGCACCGAGCTCGCCGAAGCCCTGCGCGAACTGCTGCTCGGCCAGGCGATGGATGCGCTGACCGAACTGCTGCTCATGTTCGCGGCCCGCCGGGACCATCTCGAGCGCCGGATTCGCCCGGCGCTCGCCAGCGGCACCTGGGTGGTCTGCGACCGATTCACCGACTCCACGCTCGCCTACCAGGGCGCGGGGCGGCAGGGGCCCGAAGAGCGCATCCGGGCGCTTGCCGGATGGGTCCATCCGGATCTCTGGCCCGACCGCACCTATCTTTTCGACCTGCCCGCCGACGAGGCGCTGCGGCGCCGCGCGAAGGCCCGTGCGGCCGACCGCTTCGAGGCGGAGGACCTCGCGTTCTTCGAGCGGGTGCGTGCCGGTTACCGGGCCCAGGCCCGCGCCGAGCCGGACCGCTTCCTGGTGATCGATGCGAGTCAGGAAATTGATCGCATTCGGTCCATACTTGCGGCGGATTGCGCCAGGATGCGATGAAATATCCCTGGCATGAGGCCGAACTCGTGCGCCTGCTCGCAGCGCGGGCGACCCTCCATCATGCGTTGCTGATCGAGGGCCAGCCCGGCATCGGCAAGCAGGATTTCGCGCTTGCCGTCGCCGGCGCCCTGCTGTGCGAGTCCACCGGGCCCGACGGACGCGCCTGCGGCCGCTGCCTCGCCTGTGGCTGGTTCCGGGAGGGGAGCCATCCGGATTTCCGCTGGGTCCGCCCCGAGGCGCAGGACCCCAACTTCGTGCCCACCCGGGACCGCAAGCCCAGCCGCCAGATCCGGGTCGAGCAGATCCGGTCGGTCTCGGGCTTCGTGAGCATCGGGACGCACCGGGCGGGTCGCAAGGTGGTCCTGGTGGAGCCGGCGGAGACCATGAACGCCGTGTCCGCCAACGCCCTGCTGAAGACGCTCGAGGAGCCGCCCGGCGACACCGTCTTCCTGCTCGTGTGCGGCCATCCCGACGCGCTGCCGGCCACCGTGCGTTCCCGCTGCCGCCGGATCCCGCTCGTCACTCCCCCCGCGGCGCAGGCGGCCGAATGGCTGGCGACGCAGGCCGGCATCGGCATCGAGGAGGCGGCGACCTGGGTGGCCGCCGCCGGCGGCGCGCCGCTGCAGGCGTTGCGACTCGCCGAACCCACCGGAGCCACCGCCCATCGGGCGGTGCTGGAAACGCTCGGCGGCATTCCCGATATTGCCATCGTGGATGCGGCCGCGCGCCTGCAGCAGTTCGATGCCGACGCATGGATCCCGGTGGTCCGGGCCTGGGTCACCGACCTGGCGCGGGTGATCGGCGGGGCCGCG